>MDTG01303653.1_pt1 | contig 11436 bp, 9 predicted proteins | sample 811421 | NCBI WGS metagenome assembly MDTG01 (sample SAMN05326645, study PRJNA326480) | marine metagenome | isolation source: seawater | place: Pacific Ocean: South East | collected 2011
CGCAGCACCGACCCTCGCGGACGCGACATGTCGCGTCCCTACGCATGGGGGAACAGACTCCGCCGTAGGGACACGACATGTCGTGTCCGGGACGCCGCTCCCGCTGGGCAAGCGAAACGTTAGCAGCGTCTAGAGAGGCTTTTCCCAGAACATGGCACGGCCCATGACCGGATCCAGCTCGTAGCCCTTGAAGCCAACTGCGCGATAGCTGTTTTGCGCTGGCTGGTTGCCCTCCAACACTTCCAGTGTCAGCTTGCAGCAGCCATGCTCACGCGCGATGTCTTCTACCCGCTGCAGCATCAACCGGGCGACTCCCCTGCCCCGTGCACGCATCGATACGATGACGTCGTGAATGTTGATCAGCGGCTTGCCCTTGAATGTCGAGAAACCTTCAAAGCAGTTGACCAAGCCGACAAACCCGGATTCGTCCCTGGCCAGCACAAAGTGGTAATCCGTGCGCTCGGCCAGGCGTTGCACCAGTATTTGCTGCACCTCGGCAGGCAGGGCCTTGCCGCCACCCATCGGGTCCAGCGCATATTCGCTGAGCAGATGAACGAGCGCTTGCGCGTGTGCTGGGTTGGCCAAATCGCCGTTGATGATCTCGATACTCATGGTTGTCCTGATTGCAGCTGCTGGCGTAGGGTCAGCAGGGTTTGGCTGTTGGGGTTACGCTGCAGGCCCTTCTCCAGCTCAGCCAGGGCGTCGGCCCGCTGACCGGCGCTGTCGAGCGCCACGGCAAGCACATAGCGATAGCGGCTGGGGTCCGGGGCCAGCAAGACGGCCTGGCACAGGGCTGCGAGAGCTTGGTCCATCTGTTTGCTGCGCACTTTCAGCAAGCCGAGGCTGAAGTGCAGCGGTGCGGCCTCCGGCAGTTGCTCTAGCCCGGTCTGCAGCAGGCGCTCGGCGTCCGGGTCGCGGAACGAGGCGCGGTACAGGTCAGCCAGGTTCACGTAGCCGGCGATAAAATACGGGTCCAGCTCAATGGCGCGCCGGTAGGCGTCTTCGGCCAGCGCCAGCTGTCCTCGGGTTTGGTAGAAAACGCCGATATTGAGCTGTGCGGAGGTATCGTCTGCGTTGGCTTGCTGGGCAGCCAGATAGGCGTCCTGAGCATCTTGCAGGCGCTTGATATCATCGCCGCGCATCTGCTCTGGCGGAATGTCCAGCAGCTGGGCGGCGGCCTGCAGACGCACTACCCGCTCGGGTGCGTCCAATAGATGGTTAACCAGTTGCCAGCGGGTGATTGGAGGGTAGCTGGATACGGCCTGCAAGGCGCCCAGGCGAATCTGTGGGTCGTCTGCACGCAGCGCAACGAACAACGATTGCGCAACTTCTGGCCCCGGCCAGGATTGCAGCATGCTGGCCGCGGTGGCGCGGGCGATGGCGGGCTGCGACTCGTTCGCCAGTAGCTCGAGTAAGCCCTGCTCTGCGCCCGCAGCACCCGCGCGGGCCTGGGCGAAGACCTCGGCATACTGCTGCAGCCCCTGTGGCGTGTGGCCGTACCACTGCTCCACATGCTCCGCTGCCCACTCGGCGCTTTGATCGCTGTGGCACTGGGTGCAGGCATTGGGTGTACCCAGGGTCACGCTGAGGTCCGGACGCGGCACGCGCAGGCTATGGTCACGTCTGGGATCCACTTCCATGTAGGTGGTCGTGGGCATGTGGCAGTCAACGCAGGCGCTACCGGCGGCCGTGCTGTGAAAGTGGTGCTTGGGCGTCTGGTACTGGTCAGCCTGGTGGCACTGCAGACACACGCCGTCTCCGGGCAGGCGCAACTCCAGCGAGTGCGGGTTGTGGCAGTCACTGCAGGTAACGCCGGCCTGGTACATCTTGCTCTGCAGGAAGGAGCCATGCACAAAGACTTCGTCCTGAATCTGCCCGTCCGGGTGATAAAGGCCTTGATCCAGGGTGGACAGCAGGTAGTTCTCGACCAGCAGGCCGGCGTCCTGTCGATCATCGAATAGCTGGGCGCGACGTGAATGGCAGGCGGCGCAGGCCTGGATTTCCTTTTCGCTGGTGCGCGGCGCTGTGCGTTCGGGGTGGCCGCTGGCGTTGGGCAACCAGTTGACGCCTTGGCGTTCGTCAAAGCGCACGGTCAGGCCAAGGGTGTCGGCCATAGCGGGATGATTGTCGGGTTGTACAGCCCATTGCAGGTGATTGGATGCCGGGCCATGGCAAGCTTCGCAGGAGACATCAATCTCGCTCCAGCCGGTGTTGTAGCTGTTGCTGGGGGTGTCGAAGTTACGTTCAAGGTTGGTTGAGTGACATTCTGCGCACATCAGGTTCCAGTTGAACTGGCGGCCGGTCCAGTGCAGTGCCTTGACCGGGTCGTCGCCGTTGGCATCCGGGTTGAGCTGAAACCAGCGCTGCCCGCCCTCCTCGCTCGGTCTGGCGTCCCAGGCCACACTGAAGGCTTGATAGCGCCCGCCCGGCAATGCCAGCAGGTATTGCTGCAGCGGGTAGACGCCGAAGGTGTAGTCCACGCGGTAGTCGCTGTACTCACCCTCGGCGTTGGCGGTGTTGACCCAAAACTGTTCATCGCGCTGGAAGAAGCGGCTGGTAACGCCACCAAAACTGAAGGTCTGGTCGGTGAAGTCACCCAGTACGGTTTGCGCGCTGGCTTCTTGCATCGCCTGGTCGTGGTGCGAGCCAATGAATTGTTCGGTCTGCTCGGCATGGCAGCTGGCGCAGGCTTGGCGGCCAACATACTCGGGCCCGGCAGGTTTACTGCTGGTTGCGCTGGGTACTGGCGCCGGTGCAACCGGCTCTTGCGGCGCTGCGGCGTGTGGCGGCGCGGGATCGGGTGCGCTGGTGGTTGGTTCGGCGCGCGTAAACCACCAGATGCAGACGGCTGCGAGGATCAGCAGTGCCGGCAGAATCAGACGCCAGAGCGGTGGTGAAACGGTTGGGTCCTGCCTGTTCTTGCTCTCTTGCCGCATCGGGCGTGCATCCTTATCACGGGGGAGGTAGTGCTTCCTCGACTACACAGCTGCATGGCCTTCTCTTGTCCAGCTGCGCATGGTGCAGCTCGGGTGGGCCTCGTTCTCCTTGTGCATGCTAGCGGACCGTGATACCTGCGGGCTACCTCCAGCAACTATATTTGCCTGATGCTGCAGCTCAAGCTTTGCTCCTCGCCCGGTTGCAACGTGCGAGTATCTGCAGCAGCGTTGGCCGCTTCTATGCAGAGCATGGTCCGGTAGCCATCGGCTGGAAAGTTATCCAGCTTGCGTGCTTTGTCCTGCCACGGATTCCATAGCACCACAGAGGCACTGCCGCTGCGGCGGATTTCCAGCGTGCGTTGTCCGTCGCTCAGCTGAATGGGTTGGCTGTGCTGCAGATAGATGCGGTCCACTTCGCGCTCAATCGTCAGGTCGCCTTGCTGCACCTGGTGGCTGCCGGTCAGCTGGTCCAGGTAGGTTGCGCCATCAAGCCCGGTAACACGAACTTTGGTGATCTCCGCGACGGGTAGATAACTGTGCAGCGCCTGACTCAGGAGTTGCGGCCCCTGGCCGGTATTGCGGCTGGTCAGGGTCATCTGCAGGCTGTCACCAAGACGCAGTTCCAGGCTGAGTGCCCAGGACTCTTCGGGTAAGGCAGCTTTCTGCGTAGCTGCGGGCAGTTCCAACTTTAGCCGCACCGACTGCTCGTCGCGCTCGGCGCCCGTGAGCTGCCAGAGGCTGCGCCTGGCGATGCCATGGGCAGGGCCGGTGCGGGTATTTCCAAACCAGGGCCAGCACAGCGGCACCCCGCCGCGCAGCACGCCACCTGGCGCTTGGGGATCAGAGGGGCTCATCCACAGCAGGTCGGCTTGTCCGCTCGGAATACAGGACACCAGGTGTGCGCCCTCCAGCGCAATGCGTGCGGTGACGCTGGGGTGCTCAACCTGCACAAAGGCTTTGCCGGCGGTGTTATGAATCAGGGAAATGCCTTCGGGCAACGCTGGGACGCTGGTCATGCTTACTCCGTTTGTTTGACCGCAATGATGTGTTCGACTTCCACTCTGTTTCGGCCCAAGTGTTTGGCGCGGTAGGTGGCTATATCGGCGATGTTGAGCAGTTGCTCAAGGCTCGCCGCGCCTTGTTCGCTGGCGGTCACACCGAAGCTGCAGGTAATCAGCAACTGCTCGCCCTGATACTCCACCCGCAGGTCGGCTATTGCCTGACGCAGGCGCTCGGCAAGCTCGGTGGCGCCGGCCAGGTCAGTACCTGGCGACAGGACGGTGAACTCCTCACCGCCCAGCCTGGCGCAGACATCGGACGCTCGGGTCACGCTGCGCAGGGTCGCTGCCAGTGCTTTAAGCACGGCGTCTCCGGCGGCGTGCCCGTGCTGATCATTGACCCGTTTGAAGTGATCAGCGTCAAGGCCGATCAGCGCAATCGGATGCCCCAGACGACGCGCCTGCTCAATGGCGCTCTGGCCGAGAGCAAAGAGCGCTCGGCGATTGGCCAGGCCGGTCAGCGCATCCTCATGGGCTAGCTGCTCGGCGCGGTGCTGCGCGCTGCGCAGTTGAGCTTGAAGGCGCTTGATGTCGGAAATGTCGGTCGCGATCTCCAGCCGCACCAGGCGGCCGTCCGGCCAGCGGATGGCCTGATCTCGGCATTGATACCAGCGCTGGTTGTGGGTGTTGCGAAACTCCCACACCTGCACCGCAGCGGGCTGCCCTTGATCGTCGATCAGTTGATGGTTATTGCAGAAGCTGCACGGGCCGTCCTGACCCTGCTGCAAGGTTTCCCAGCAGGTGCGGTGGTCTACCTGGCCCCATCTGGCGCGGCCGTAGGCGTTCAGGAAAAGCAGCTCATGGGTCTGCATGTCGGCGACGTAAACCAGCGCGTCCAGGCTGTCGAGCACCGTTTCCAGTGCGGCCTGGCTGGCGCCGGTCTGGAGCAGAGGCTGATTGGTTTCGTCCATGATACAAGCTCGGATCTATTGGCTGAGCGCAATGCGCGCCGGCTACCCTGCTGGCAAACCGGCGATGCTACTTGAAGTCAGATTACGCGAGTTGATGCAGATGTGACATCATGTTGCGCGCAACCGGCCCACTGATTCTGTGCAGGGGCCTGCGAGCGGCGGGTTGTTCTGCCGCGCCCTTTCATCAACGTCGCCAGGGGTGTCCGCGTGTTGTGTCGCGCGGGCTGAGAATACGCTGATCGTCAGCCGAAACCCTGGAACCTGATCCGGATCATACCGGCGGAGGAAGTGCGACATGCTGTACCTGTCTATGGCAGCCCTGGCTGCCGTATTGCTGTTGTTTGCCTGGATTGGCCTGCGTGCCCGCTCTGCCGAGGCGGGCCTGGATGACTTTGTCACCGCGCGCAACTCGCAAAATGCCCGCGCCATCGGGCTCTCCTTTCTCGCCTCCGGCATGGGCGGCTGGATCCTGTTTGCTCCGCCGGAGGTTGGTGCTCTGGTCGGCCCGCTGGCGTTGGCCGGTTATGCCCTGGGCCCCGCCCTGCCCTTTGCGCTATTTGCCGTTCTCGGGCCAGCTATTCGCCGGGCGCTGCCGCAGGGGCGCAGTATCGGCGAGTTTGCCGAGCACTTTTACGGCCCCGCCGTGCGTCGTTGGGTAGGGTTGATCTCGTTGCTGTATATGAGTTGTTTTTTGATCGCCGAGCTGACTGCGATTGGCGCCATCACCAGCATGCTGTCGGACATTAATGGCAACCTGGTGGTGGTAGGCGTTGCCCTGACGACCCTGCTCTACACCGCCTGGGGTGGCCTGCGCGCGAGCATGACGACTGACCGTTGGCAGGCGTGGTTGCTGCTGGCCCTGCTGGCGCTGGTCGGCGCGGTGGCGGTGCAGCGCTTGCCCGAGGTGAGTGCCTCCGGCGCGATGCCCGGCATACCTGCCGGCGCGGCGCTAGGGGTTGCCTTGACGCTGGTGCTGGCGGTAACCGCAGCCAATCTGTTTCACCAGGGTTACTGGCAACGGGTGTGGGCGGCTGAAAGTGATGCCGCGCTGGGGCGCGGCGCGGTGCTCGGCGGCGTAGCGACCATTGCCGTGGTAGCCGTGATCGGCGGACTGGGCATTGTTACCGTAATGAGCGGCGCTGACGTGGGTTCGCCGCCCATTCCCTTCTTTGCCATGCTGCGAGAAGCACCGGGCTGGCTGACGTTGCCGGCGTTGCTGCTGGCCCTGACCTTGGTTGCCTCATCGGTGGATACCCTGCAAAACGCCATTGCGTCGCTGCTGGTGACCGAGAAACGCGGCTTGTCGCTGACGTCTGCCCGCTGGTTGACGGTCGCGCTGATGGTGCCGGTGGTGTGGGTTGCGCTGCAGGGCAACTCTGTACTGCGGCTGTTTTTGATTGCCGACCTGTTGTGTGCCACTGCGGTGGTGCCGGTGCTGCTTGGGCTGTGGTCGCGCATGAGCGCAGCGGCGGCCATCGCGGGGGCGCTGGCTGGCCTGCTCGGTGCGGTGTTGCCGGGCTGGCTTGCCACCGGCAGCCTGCATCAGGGGATTGTGCTGGCGAGTTTCCCTGATACCGTGCCTACCCTGGCGCCCTTTGCCGGCGCCCTGCTGGCCTCGACGTTGGTCAGCATCATCGTGGCACTGCTATTGCCGCGTCGCGCCTCCGTGAGCTGACTCTCCCGCTGTTCTTTTCCGGGGCGTCGCCATCTGGCGGCGCCGACTCTTGTTGATCTGATGTGCCGCAAGTTGGCGGCAAATGCCGAGCAATTGTCGTCATTCGACCAGTCGGCAGCGACGACATGCAGGCAGTCTATAGTGACCTTGCACAACGTCAGACAACAAGAGAGACAATCATGACGAATGAGCACGTCGATGTATTGATCATCGGTGCCGGCCTGTCCGGCATCGGCACCGCCGTTCACCTTAGCCAGAACTGTCCCGACAAGCGTATCGCCATTCTGGAGCGCCGCCAGCAGGTGGGCGGCACCTGGGACCTGTTCCGCTACCCGGGCATTCGCTCGGATTCCGACATGTTCAGTTTCGGCTTCGCCTTTCGACCCTGGAATGACCTGCAAACCCTGGCTGACGGTGAGTCCATTCGGCGTTATATCAGTGATACTGCGCGCGAGTATGGCGTTGAGGAAAAGATCCGCTTCGGTGTTGAGACCGAGCAGGTACAGTGGTGCTCCGAACAGCAGCAGTGGGTGGTCAGCGCACGTGATCTGGAGAGCGGCCAGGCCCGCCACTACAGCTGTGATTTTCTTATCAGCTGCACCGGCTACTACGATCACAAGGCCGGTTATCTGCCCGAGTTTCCGGGCGCTGAGCGCTTTCAGGGGCAATGTATTCACCCGCAGCACTGGCCGCAGGATCTGGACTACAGCGGCAAGAAGGTTGTGGTCATTGGCAGCGGTGCGACGGCGGTCACGCTGGTGCCGGCAATGGCTGCGCAGGCTGGCCATATCACCATGCTGCAGCGCTCGCCCTCCTACATCATGACGGTGCCGGCACACGATCGGATTACCGAAGTGCTCTGCAAGGTGTTGCCCAATGACTGGGTGTATGGCTTGGCGCGCAAGCGCAACATCGCGATCCAGCGCTGGATATTCAAGGCCGCCAAGCGCTGGCCCGAGGGCACCCGCCGTTTTCTGTTGAAGAAGGTAGCCGAGCAGCTTGACGACCCCGCGCAGATGAAACACTTCACTCCGGCCTACATGCCCTGGGATCAGCGCCTTTGTGCGGTGCCGGACGGCGACCTGTTCAAGGCGATCAACAGTGGCAAAGCCTCTGTGGTGACCGATGAGATCGAGTGCTTTACCGAGACGGGTATTCGCCTCAAGTCCGGCGCACAGCTGGACGCGGACATCATCATCACGGCGACCGGCCTGAACTTGCAGGTACTGGGCGGCACGCGAATGCTGATCGACGGCCAGCCCTTCGATATCAACCAGCGCATGACCTACAAGGGCGTCATGTTGCAGGACGTGCCGAATATGGCCTGGATCTTCGGCTACACCAACGCGCCCTGGACGCTCAAGTCAGACATTGCTGCGCAGTGGGTCTGCCGTTTGCTCAACCACATGCGCGCCAGTGGCGTGCAGGTCGCCACACCGCGTGATCACGACGACAACCTGGTCGCCGCCGAGTCCATGATGGGCGCGTTGCAGTCCGGCTATGTGCAACGTGGTAACCGCATTCTGCCGCGCCAGGGTCGCAGCGCGCCCTGGCGGCTACTGAACGCCTACGAGCGAGACCGCGAGATGCTGCTAGATGAGCCGGTCGAGGACGCACTGCTTGAGCTGACCGAAAAAAACCATGTTGCACAGCCCGGAACAAAACCGCGCGATGTGCGCGCAGCCTGAAGGACGCCCAAATGAGTAGTGAACTGAATAAGCTGACGGTACTCGGTGCCGGCGTTCTGGGCGGGCAGATTGCCTGGCACAGCGCGTACATGGGCAAGGATGTGGTGGTGTACGATCTGTTCGATGAGGCCCTTGGGCGCTGCAGAGTGGCTCACGAACAGTATGCCGAGATATATCGGGCCGACCTGGGTGCCAGCGACGAGCAATTGAGCCAGACGCGTCAGCGGTTGCGCTACAGTACCGATCTGGCTGATGCGGTGGCACTGGCGGACCTGGTGATAGAAGCTGTGCCGGAGATCCCTGAGGTAAAGACCGAGGTGTATCGCCGGCTGGCGCCGCTGCTGCAGCCCAACTGCCTGGTCGCAACCAACTCCTCCACACTCCTGCCCAGCCAGTTTGCCGAGGACACCGGGCGGCCAGCCCAGTACTGCGCCCTGCACTTCGCCAACCTGATCTGGTCGATGAATGTCGCCGAAGTCATGGCCCATGCCGGCACGGCTGAAGCGACGCTGCGCGCTATCGCTGCCTTTGCCATCGAAATTGGCATGGTGCCCATCCCCATCCAGAAACCTCAGAACGGGTATGTCCTCAACTCGCTGCTGGTGCCGTTGCTCGGCGCTGCGCAAACGCTGGTAACCAATGGTGTCTCGACGCCGGAGATGGTTGATCGCACCTACATGATTACCAACCGGGGAGTGGCGCTTGGGCCCTTCGGCATCATGGATGTCATCGGCATGAAAACCTGCTACGACGTGTTGAGCTATTGGGGCCACCAAAATAGCGACCCGCAGACGCTGCGTAATGCCGCCTATATCAAGGAGCAGCTGATTGATCAGGGCAAGATGGGGCTGCAAACCGGCAGCGGCTACTACCAGTATCCGAACCCTGCTTACTCTGCGCCAGGCTTCCTTGCGGTACCGGGCCTGGAGGCAGTTGATGAGATTGTTCGACTCACGCGGCCAAGCTAGCCGGGCTCTGCTTCTCGTGAGCCGGGCGCTGGTGCCGGGTCTGCAAGCCAGAGCACCAGCAGCGCGCAGGCCGGCATCAGGCTGCCAAGCAGCGAGGCCGCGAGCCAGCCACCGCTGACATAGGCCCAGGCGCCGAGGGCCGAGCCCAACGCACCGCCGACAAAAAAGGTTGCCATGTAGATGGCGTTCAGGCGGCTGCGCTCGGCTTCTCCCAGGGCATAAATAAGGCGTTGCCCGAGCACGACGTTACCGGACACACCCAGGTCGAGCAGCACCGCCGCCAGCACCAGCAGTGCCAGTGTGAGAGGTGCGACCCCGGCGCGCTCACGTGGGTAATGGCAAAGGCGATGATCACTGACAGCATGGCGCCGATAGTCGCGGGGCGCGTAAGCCCTCGGTCGGCCAGTTGACCGGCAACGGGCGCGGCGATGGCGCCTGCCACTCCGGCCAGCGCAAACAGCGCGATACCCGATTGCGACAGCAGATAGTCCGGGCCGGCAAGCAACAGCGGAGTCGTTGTCCAGAACAGGCTGAAGGCACCAAACATCATCGCCTGATAGAACGCCCGGCGTTGCAGCACCGGCGTTTGCGTCGCCAACCTGCCCATTGAGCGCAGCAGTGCAAAGTAGCCCATGCTGGCTGCAGGTGTCCGACGTGGCAAAACCCGTTGCATCACCAGTACCAGCAGCACCATGAGCACGGCGGAAAACACGAACACCCAACGCCAGGAGCCCAGCATATCGGTGATCATGCTGGAAACCGGACGGGCCAGCATGATGCCGAACATCAGGCCGCCCATAACATTGCCAACCACCCTGCCCCGGTACGCCGGGCTCGCCAGGTGAGCCGATAGCGGGACGATGATCTGCACCGCTACCGCGCCAATGCCGATGACCAGTGAGCACAGCAGAAACGTCAGCGCCGAGTCTGATAGCGCCGTGCCCAGCAGTGCCAGGGCCAGTAGCAAGACCATCGCGCTGATCAGCTTGCGGTTCTCCAGGCGGTCAGCAAGCGGCACCACCAGCACCAGCCCGATGACGTAGCCGATCTGGGTCAGGGTGACAATCAGCCCGCTGGCTTGCGGGTTCAGCCCCAGCGAGGCGCTGACGGGGCCCACCAGGGGCTGGGCGTAATAGAGGTTGGCCACAATCACGCCGCAGCACGCAGCGAGAAAGAACATTAACCCTGTGGCAATACCGCGGTGCTCGGGTACCGGCATGTGGCCTCCTGTTGGAAAGGAGGCCATGTTACGCGCATTGGTTCGAGTTATCTCGAACTTTGTCGGCAAGGTGTATCAAAACACTGTTGCGTAAAACGCACCTACGCGTTCATCAGTTGCAGCACACTGGTGCGCTGCTCGTCAGACAGATCCTGCTGCTTCATGGCCTTTGCCAGCGCGCTGTAGGCACTGGTGAGTGCGCTGGACAGGCTGGTCAGTTCGGTGCGCAGGGCGTCCAGGCGGGTGGCGCGCTCCTCGTCGGTCAGCCCCTGCTGGCGGGCAAGTTCGGCCATCTGTTGTTGCAGTTCGGCTATTTGCTGCTTCAACTCGCGGATCTGCTTGAGCAGTTGCTTGATCAACTGCGGCAGATCGCTGTCGTCGATGTCTTGGGTGTTGCGGTTTTGCTGGGCCCGCTCCGCGCGCTCGGACAGGGATACCTTGACGCTCTCGGCAATCTCGCGGTTGCTGGTCAATGGCGCATTGCTGCGTGCTTCTGTCGTCGCGGTTTCGTCAGACGAGCGGGCCGTCGGGTTGGACCAGGTCAAGTCGCCGATACGCATGGAAGTGCCCTGTAAAGAGAGGTGGATACCTGTCTATATCGGTCGGTGATGCAGGGGCTTTAGCGCTATTGGGCTTTGACCCCGGGCAAGGTGTTCCCTATATTGGGCGCCGCCGCGTCGACCTGATGCGGCATCGTTCTCGGGGCGGGGTGCAACTCCCCACCGGCGGTGATGGAGTTTCTGGGCCCTGCCCGTGCTCCCAGCCCGCGAGCGCTCTGCGGTAGCAGAGGTCAGCAGATCCGGTGTGATTCCGGAGCCGACGGTGATAGTCCGGATAAGAGAGAGCGTGTTGGATACTGCGTGGCCATCAGGCTCGCGTAGTCCTGCCCGTTCGCCCTGATTCACTAGCAACCAGACGTACTCATGAATCAGAGCAAGACGATGACTCAATTTGATCCTGCGCAACAGCGCATTGCCTTTA
>MDTG01322547.1_pt1 | contig 11436 bp, 12 predicted proteins | sample 811421 | NCBI WGS metagenome assembly MDTG01 (sample SAMN05326645, study PRJNA326480) | marine metagenome | isolation source: seawater | place: Pacific Ocean: South East | collected 2011
CCGCCAACAATATTGATGATCAGTATCACTATACCAGCAATCGCATCACCTTTTACAAACTTACTCGCACCATCCATAGAGCCATAAAAGTCCGCTTCACGGGTGACTTCTTCACGGCGATCTCGTGCTTGCTCCGCACTAATAAAACCCGCATTCAAGTCGGCATCAATGGCCATTTGTTTGCCTGGCATCGCATCTAAGGTAAAGCGTGCCGATACCTCAGAGATCCTGCCTGCGCCTTTGGTGATTACCACAAAGTTGATGATGATCAAAATCAAAAACACCACTAAACCAACTGCGTAGTTGCCACCAATTACCACTGAACCAAAAGCTTCGATTACTTTACCTGCGGAATCGCCACCGTTATGGCCTTCAAGCAGCACCACCCGGGTACTGGCAACATTTAGTGCCAAACGCATAATAGTTGCAATCAATAGTACTGCGGGAAACATCCCAAATTCAACAGGCTTCATGGTGTAAACTGTCACTAACAACACCACTAATGCTAAAGCTATATTAAACGAGAAAAGAATGTCGAGTAAAAATGGCGGTAACGGTAAAATCACCATGCCCAGCGCAGCGAGCACCAGCAAAGGTGTACCAACACCTTTTAAATACTCTTTTTTATCTTTATTAAGTTGTTGTAATACAGCTTTAAATTCCATAATTCTACAATTTCAAAAAATTGACACTAAACGGAATTTGCAATAACTATTCCAAGTTATTAATTACGAGCTTAAAAGAATACTGATTATTCAAATCAATACTTATAGGCATCTGGAATTGGGAGTGTTTTATTCAATTTTGTAGGGCGTTTACCACGGCCTTTTTGAAAGCGTTTAAGCTGAAATACATAAGCTAAAACTTGTGCGACTGCAGTAAATAGTTGGTCAGGGATTTGTTCTCCTACTTCGGCAGTATGATACAGTGCTCGAGTAAGCATGGGGGACTCTACAATGGGTACCTCGTTACCTATGGCTATTTTTCTAATTTGCATCGCCATCTCATCAACGCCTTTGGCAACTAATATAGGCGCGCCAGCGCGCTCTGTGTCGTACTTTAATGCCACAGAGTAATGAGTAGGGTTGGTAACAACTACATCGGCATCTGGCACATCCTGCATCATGCGTCGCTGCGACATTTGTCTTTGCGTTTGTCTTATACGCGCTTTAATTTGCGGATCACCTTCAGAATTTTTATATTCATCTTTGACTTCTTGTAGAGTCATTTTTAATTCTTTGTGATGTTTATGGCTTTGATATGGCGCATCAATCGCAGCAATAATGGTTAAGGTGCAGGTCAGCCCTAAAAACATCCATGCGAGTATCTCTAAGGCATGAATGATATTGCCCGGCGCACTTTCAATACTCAGATGAAGAATTTCATCAAAGAAGGTGTTGATCAAAAAAATGGCAAAGCCCGCCACGACCACAAACTTTAAAATCGATTTCACCAACTCGACGCCCGCTTGTGGACCTAACATCCGCTTTATACCTTTTGCTGGTGACATTTTACTGGCTTTGGGTGCTGCCGCCTCCCAACTAAAGTTAAAACCACCTAACAAGGTATTACCTATGATACCCGCCAGCACAATAATAAACACGAACATCGCCATCGGAAATACTAGCGCATCGGCCACCGCTCCCCACACAGAAAACATTTTCGTAGTATCGTAGGTTTCATTGCGGTTCAAACTGAGCATGCGACCCATTATATTATACAGTCCCTTGCCAATCTCAGGTCCGTACATAAGTAATGAAATCGCTGAAAAAATAAGTACAAACATGGTGCCAAGCTCTTTTGAGCGCGCAACCTGGCCTTTCTTTTTCGCGTCGTCTACTTTTTTCCCCGTGGGTTCTTCGGTTTTTTCTTGACCTGAATCTTCAGCCATCACTCTCTCCTATGGGGAACAACCAACTAAAGTACACATTAACTCAATCATTTTTAGCCATTGAAATTCAAATTGAGTAACAAAGTTACCTAAGGTTGCCCAAATAATGACTAAACCTGCAACCAAGGTAAACGGAAAACCGATTGAAAAAATGTTTAACTGCGGTGCTGCACGGGTCATCACACCAAACGACATATTAATCACCAGCATAGCTGTTAAAGGCGCCAAAGATAACACCAAGGCGGTAGTAAACATCCAGCCGCCCCACGTCACTATGTCCCAATAATGATCAACCGCCCACCAATTACCGTCGATTGGTAGCACCTCAAAGCTATGCACTACCATTTGGATCATCATTAAATGGCCATTAAATACAAAGAATAATAGCGTGGCTAGAATCAAATAAAACTGCCCAACAGCAGGCACACTCATACCATTAGAAGGATCAACAACAGAGGCGAAACCAAGGCCAGTTTGCATTGCTAATATTTGCCCTGCTAACACAAAAGTATTCAACATCAGTACAGAAGCAAAACCTATCGCAACACCGATTAACATTTGTTGAATAACTACCAATATCATCTCAAAAGAGAATAAGTTATTAAATGTCGCAGGCGGAAGTACTGGTACAACTAAAAAAGTAATCATTACCGCTAGACCCATCTTGATCCGCGTAGGCACATTTTTAGCCCCCAGCCCCGCCATGATCATAATCATCGAGCTGATCCGTACTAGTGGTAACAAAAAATCACTCAGCCACTGAATAATAACCGAAAATGGGAATTCCATACTAGCCTGCAATTTCAGGAATAATTAACACTATTCGACTAAAAAAATCCATTAACTCTTGCGTTAACCAATGCCCTCCAACAATCAAGGCGCTGATAGTAATTAATAGCCGCGGCAAAAAGCTTAATGTTTGTTCATTGATTGACGTTGCGGCCTGAAATACAGCTACAACTAAACCCACTAATAAACCTGGTACCACAATTGCCGATACTAATTTAATAACTAAAAATAATGCATTACTGAGAATATCGACGAAGATTTCTGGTTCCATGGTGCCCCCCTAGCCTTTGTAGGCAAAGTATTGTATTGCCATATCAAGTGCCTAAGCCAAAACTTTTAGCTAAAGTCCCCATCACTAAACTCCAGCCATCAACAAGTACAAACAACATAATTTTAAACGGCATAGACACAATCATCGGCGAGAGCATCATCATACCCATGGCCATCAAGACTGAAGCCACAACTAAATCGACTATCAAAAATGGAATAAAGAACATAAAACCAATAATAAATGCAGTTTGTAATTCGCTGGTTATAAATGCGGGGATTAATACAATTAATGGCGTTGCTTCAGGAGAATCTAACTTATCATACCCAGCAATTTTAGCGAAGGTTTCTAAATCTTTTATGCGCACCTGTGAGAGCATGAATTCCTTCATCGGCTCTTTGGCAAGTTCAAGCGCTTGAATCGAGGTCACCTGCTCATTTAAATATGGCTCAATAGCTTGCTGATTCACTTTTTGATAAACCGGCGTCATTATAAAAATACTTAGAAATAGCGACATACCTAACAATATTTGATTTGATGGTGTTTGTTGCAAACCAATTGCTTGGCGTAAAATAGCCAGTACTACGATTATGCGAGTAAATGAGGTCATCATGATCACCGCTGCAGGTATAAAGCTTAGCGCGGTCATAATAGCCAGTACTTGCAAGGTTACAGAGTAATCTTGTGAACCGTCTGGATTAGTCGTAATACTTAACGCTTCAATGCCTTCGGCGTTAACTGTGGGGATAAAAACTAATGCAAAAAGTATAAGCAGCCACTTAGTCATATTATTAATTCTTTTTAATGTGGTTAGTTTGTGGGTTTAAGAGTTTACCAAAACGTTGTGCAAGGGCTGGCAACTCTTTTTCTGTCAATGGAGTCTCTAATTTATGCAGGTAGTTAATACTGTGCGGGGTTACGCCTAGTAAGTGCTGACAATTATCAATTTCGACGACCATTAATCGCTCTCGCGCACTTAACGGTAAACTACGCACCACTTTAAATTCGTCGGTATTTGCTAAATTGGGGTTTAGTTTTTTAACCAAAAATGCCAGTACCACAATCAGTACTAGCACCATGATTAAAGACATTACCATTGAGAGTAAGTCGCCCATTGGTGTCGCTGCAGGCAGCGCTGAGCTTGCTGCAGTCGATAAAAAAAGCCAACTGCTCATCGCAGCTTCTTGATCCGTTCAACTTGGCTGATCACGTCAGTCAGGCGGATACCAAATTTATCATTAACTACGACCACTTCACCATGCGCTATCAATGTACCATTAACTAATACATCCAATGGCTCACCGGCAACACGATCAAGCTCAACAACTGAACCTTGGTTAAGCTGAAGTAAGTTACGAATATTAATTTTTGAACGCCCGACTTCCATCGAAATAGTCACGGGGATATCTAAAATTGTATCGAGTTTGCGTTTTTCTTCGCCACTCATTTCATGTCTAGCATCACTTAACTCGTCAAGTTCAGTTACTTTGGCACCATCAGAACTATCGGTCCCTTCGGCTTCGGCTAAAGCAGCCGCCCATTCGTCCATTGTATCTTGGTCATCACTCATACTATTAAACCTTTTTATTCTCTTACCAGTCTAAATCTACGCCTTCGGAAAGGTGTAGATCATCTTCTAGTTCTGCTAATTCCGCATCTGAATCAAGCTTTTTGCCACCTTTTGTAAAGACATGCAACTCTGATTTGACTGATTCAGGACGTTTAATTTTTTCACTAATTTGCAGCGCGACGTTATCACGAGAGCGACCCATTTTAGCCCTAAAGGTTGGCAGCTCTTCGACAAACACCGTTATGTGCTCTGGCATCTCAACAGGAATAATATCCCCAGCCTTAAGCTCCATAATTTGCGCTAAGGTTAAATCAACTTCAAGCAGTTGTGTTGATATTCCAACTTCAACATCCATAATCTCATCACGTAAGGCTTTGCTCCAACGTAAATCGGTATCTTCAGTATCTGATTGCACACCAGCATCGAGTAATTCACGAATAGGTTCAAGCATTGAATACGGCAATGCGATATGGAAATCCCCGCCACCGCCATCCAGCTCAATATGGAATGAACTGATCACCACCACCTCGGTGGGACTGACGATATTAGCCATTGCCGGATTAACTTCTGAATCAAGATATTCAAAAGACACATCCATTACCGGCGCCCATGCTTCTTTGTAATCTTCAAAGATTATTTTTAATAGCATTTGTACAATACGGCGCTCAGTAGGTGTAAATTCACGACCTTCTATTTTCGCATGATAGCGACCATCGCCGCCAAAGAAGTTATCAACCAGGATGAACACTAACCGTGCTTCCATAGTGATTAACCCAGTACCTTTAAGAGGACGAAAGCGCACCATATTAAGACTGGTAGGAACAAATAAAGTGTGGATATACTCACCAAACTTTATCATTTGTACGCCATTGATAGAAACTTCAGCAGTACGGCGCATCATATTAAATAAGCTAATGCGCATGTGTCGGGCAAATCGTTCGTTCACAATCTCCAGAGTCGGCATGCGACCACGAACAATACGATCTTGTGAAGAAAAATCGTATTGCAACGTATTACCGCTACCATCATCACCGTCCTGTAGATCCTCCTCTTCGACTTCATCGACACCATGCAACAGGGCATCGATTTCATCTTGGGATAATAAATCACTCACGCTGACCCCTTATTGCATTACAAAGCCGGTAAACAACACCCGCTCAATTACTTTACTACCCTCTACATCAGTTAACGCGGCTTGTACTTTATCAAGCGCTGCTACTCGTAGGGTTTCTTTGCCTTCGCTAGTACCAAGCTCATCTGCGGTGGTGGTTGAAAACACACCAAGCAATGTGCCTTCAATAAGTGGAATATGCTTTTTAGCCGTTTCTTCATTCACATCACCGCGCACTAGTAATTGCACTTTTATTTGCACAATGCGATCACGACTGGCACCAGGTACGTTAAAAATAAAAGGTCGAGGCATCGCAACATATAAGGCACTGCCAACCTTTGCACCACTACCACTTACATCTGCAGTTTCAGTTGCTGATGCAACAGATTCATCCGCAAGTGTTTCAGGAGCAGCGTCGGAGCCAGACATCAAGAAAAAGCCAGCTGCACCACCAATTACCAATACCACAGCAATAATAATTATAATCAGCTTTTTTTTACTTTTACTACCGTCTTCAATTTCTAAGTTTGCTTCTTCAGCCATGCTGCTTTCCTTTATGCCTTAATAATAGCGATATTACGAGTGTCACCGCGCACCATCAAGTTATTTATTTTTATAGTCTTATACCTCATATAATAGCAGGTGTTAGGCATAGTAATCTATTGATGATGAAGATTGTTGCCCAGAGCCTCGAATTGGTTGCTGAGTTAATGCACTTTCCTCTTCATTTTGTTGCTGATTTGCCTGTTGACCACGACCATTTTGTTGTCCGTCACCACCAGTATCACTTTGACTATTTCCCTGCTGGATACTGCTTTCACCCAGTTCAATTCCCTGCTGTGCTAACATTTCTCGTAATCTCGGCATTGATTGCTCAAGAGCTTCTTTGGCTTGCTGATTTTGTACCACAAAGTTAATTTGAGCTTGTTCTGCATCGCTACGAATACGAATTTGCATACTACCCATTTCTGGCGGATCAAGACGTATTTCAGCTTCTTTATTATTGATACTTAGTAATGCACTCACTCGTTCTTGTAGTAATTTGGCTGCATCACTTTTCATGATATTCAATGCTTGTAACGCAGTTGGATCAAGATTTATTTGTCTTGTCTGTGATGTAGGGCTCGCTTGCTGGGCATGCATAACTTGCATATCTGCCAAAGCTTGTTGATAGCTTTGCTCACTCCCTTCTACAGCCGAGGCTGTCGTAACCGCAGTGGTTAATCCGGTGAGCTGGCCAAACAATTGATTTACACGTGTCAATGTGTTGTCGCGCACAGGGCTTTGCTCTGCTTTAATATTTTCAGCAAGTTGCTCACTTTTTAGAACATTATCTTGCACTGCCAGTTTCACTTCTTGCTCTTTGCTCGCGGCCTTTATAAGTGCATCTTGTGGCGCAGATACTTTATTTGTATCTGATTTAGCGGTGTTGCTATTGGTTGTTGTAGTGCTTACTAAATTATCTGTCATTGACTGAACCGTCAATTGAGCTTTTGACTCAGTCTTTTTTTCAATACTCTCTGGCTGAGCTAATTCTGCAATAGCCGTATTGATCTGAGTTAATAAAGCCCCCTTAGGCTGCTCAGTGCTCACAAAATTTTGTAATTGCTGGCTCAATGCCTGCTTTTGTACAGGACTCAACAGCGAAATATCTTTACTTAGTTGGGTTAGCTCTGCCGTGTTCATTGTCGCAACTGCCGTGGTAGGTTTTGCAACTTCTTTACTATTAAGCTCTACAAATTCAGCCAGCATTTTTTTTAAGTCAGTTACGTTAGCCGGTGATGGATCTTGCTGACGAATGACATCAACTTGATTTTGTAGCTGTTTTTGCTGCTCTGGTGTTAAGCTCGCCAACAATGGGTGTTCATTTTTTTGTACTGTAGTTGGTGAGTTAAGCAATACCTTACTGATTTGCTCTAATACAGCACTGTTACTATGCTTTGCCTGTGTAGCTGCTTTTTCAGCTACATCAGTTTGAGAGCCAATCGTAGTGGTTGATTCCACACCTTTAACTACTGGTTCTGCCTTTGAAGCAACGTCCATTGCTACTGCAGTAGCACTTGTGGTTGCTTGTTTGGCGTTAGCAGTAACGTTAGCTACAGTTGCTTGCGCATCTGCAGTTAACGCTGCACTCTGTTGAGGTTTTTCTTGCTGAGCAATCCTTGTGTCCGAATCTTTAACTAATACTTCACTTTCTTGTGGTTTAACTTGTTGAGCAAGCGTTACGTCCAAACCTTTAGCTAATACTTCACTGTTTTGTGGCTTACCTTTGCTTGTATTTTCAGCAATATTTATTTGAGCTGTTTCATTGCCAACTTCCCCACTCTTTAAGGTAGCTGCAGCTTGTTGGTTTGTTGGCTGCATTGTCATCGCTTTATTTTGCGATATCTCTTTTGCCACTTGAATATCATCAATAATAGGAGTCACAGCATCATCAGGAGGGGTGTTTCCCTTCAGTTGAAGCTGTTTATCAATCGCCTCTGCCAGCACCGTTTTTTCAGTAAGTAGCGTTGGTTTTAGTTGTTTATCGACTAGTTGTGCAATAGGATCATCAGTGGCAGGAGTGTCTGTATCAATAATAGGTGTAACATCATCAATTGGACGAGGTCCAGTGACTTTAATAAGCTTCGGATCTATTTTTTCTTCACTGTATTTACCCAACGTTGAAAGTAATGAGGCATTTGCAACAGTTGGCGTATTATTTACCCGAGTGTCCATATTGTTGGCTGCCGTGATCTGAGCAAGCATTGCATCACCAGACATAGCATCACCTGACATCGTTTTCTCATCACTGCTGTCAGTGGGCATTTTTTGCGCTTTTTCAGCAGCAACTTCGGCTTCACTTGCAGCTGACACAGCGCCAGATGAGTTAACTTTCATGGGTGTTTCTGCAGCATTATTAGCGTTTTGTAACTCACTAAAGAAATCACTATCGGTGCTTTCTTTACCTGTTGCCGCACTGCCTTTGGCACTGTCTTTTTTATTTAACTGAACATCCTGCTCAGTTGAGATAAACACTGAAAGATCACTAATAGCCATAATTCACCTAGATTAAAAGTGGCAATTTGCCGCCGCAGTTTGCCAGAATAAATACTTCATACGTTAAACAAGCAAATAATATGCCTAAGCTAATTTTAATAAATAAATAATGCTGTTTTGGGCGATGACTATAGAGCGCGACGTCTTTGATAAAATTGATTTGCAGAAAATTCATCAAGCATTTTTTGTTCATTTTTTTGTGCGATTACATTCGCTTTAAGCTGCTGTTTTTCTATTAATTTAGCAACGGCTTTAGCTTTAATCTGCTGTTTCAGCCATAAACTTTGTCGTTGTGAAACAACTTGTTTAGCAGTACTGACGGTATTGGCTTGTTGACGAATAGCTTCTTCTATTTTGGCAATAAAAGCATGGTATTGACTAAACCCTGCACTACTTAAACCAGACTTTCCTTTTAAATGTAATTGCTGAGTATACTCCAAACGAAAGTTATTCAAGCCTTGCAATTTTTGTTGATTGCCTTGCAAGTTTTGCTGCGCTTGTAAATAATTTATCCGTAAAGTTTCTTCTTTATCATTTTCTATTTTCAGCAATAGATTGAGCTTATTTGTTGCCATTATGCTTGTCCTAATAATTGCGCAAGCCCTTGTAGGCCATCGTCATAGCTAATCACATCTTTCATGCCTTGTTGTAGAAATGCATTCACTCTTGGCATCATATTAATGGCCTGATCAAGCATTTGGTCGGTGCCTTTTTGATAAGCACCTAAAGTAATCATATCTTTATTTTGCTGGAACATTGAATACACTTGTTTTAACACTCGCGCTTGTTGCATGTGTGCTTCTGAGACAACTTGTGGCATCACCCGTGAAATCGATTTTTCTATATCAATAGCAGGATAATGACCACTGTCAGCGAGCTCTCTGGATAACACGATATGACCGTCTAAAATGGCTCGCGCCGCATCAGCAATCGGATCTTGCATATCATCCCCTTCACTCAGTACAGTAAAAAACGCTGTGATAGAGCCTTGCCCTTCGCCGCCATTACCAGCACGTTCCACCAGCGCGGGTAGCTTTGCAAATACTGAAGGCGGATAACCTTTAGTCGCCGGTGGTTCACCAACCGCAAGCGCTATTTCGCGCTGAGCCATGGCATAACGCGTTACAGAATCCAGTAGCAATAAAACATTTAAGCCTTGATCGCGAAAGTACTCCGCGATAGTTACCGCACTTTCACAACCTTTTAATCGCATTAATGGCGATGCATCGGCGGGAGCAGCAACTACGACAGAACGCTTACGCCCTTCCACACCGAGTATTTCTTCGATAAATTCTTTTACTTCGCGGCCACGCTCCCCCACTAAACCAACAACTATTACATCAGCTTCTGAGCCTCGGGTCATCATACCCAGTAATACCGACTTACCCACGCCTGAGCCTGCAAATAGCCCCATGCGCTGGCCTTGGCCAACAGTTATCACTGAATTAATAGCGCGTACGCCAACATCCATCGGCTGCGTAATTGGTCGTCGAGATAATGGGTTAATTGAATTTTGTGCAAATTTTAAGTAATGCTCTGCTTTAATAGCTCCAAGCCCATCCAACGGACGCCCTAAGCCATCAACAACACGACCAAGTAAACACATACCAACAGGCAGTCCGGTATCATTTACTTGTGGGATCACTCGCGCTCCAGGTAGTACACCAGAAATATGGTCATTTGGCATCAAGTAAAGCGTCTGATCATTAAAACCAACAATTTCAGCATCAACAAAACCATGCATGGTTTCAATTTTACATTGGCTGCCAACTGGCGCGCGTAATCCTTTCGCCTCTAATGTTAACCCTACAACACGGGTTAAAATTCCCGCAACAGCAGGCGTTGGACTATGAATATGTTTTTGATACTGTTGTAAACGTTCACTTAATGGGCGTGGTTGAGAACTCATTGCAAACCAAAAATAGCGTTAGATACCACTACTATGCAAAAAACTATCCAACGTTTCTTTGACGCGGGTTTTTATAGTCATATCAATAGATGACTGAGGTGTTTTTACTTGGCAACCGCCGCGATCTAAAGTCGGCTCTGCAACTAACTGCCAATGGTTTTCAGCTAGTGCAGCTTCACCATAACTATTTTTAACCAGTTCAATGTCTTCAGGATGTAAATGAATACGCACACTTTGCTGCTCATTGGCTAACGCATCGATACACTGCTTTAAACTTTGCAAAATGATTTCAGGGGAGGTTTTAATTTCTTGATAAACTAACGCTTCGGTTAGCATTACGGTTAACTGTACAAGTTGCTTTTCGGCGTCATCATCGACTTTAGCTAATGGCGCTGACAAACTATCCAACAATGCTTTTAGACCCGTTAGCTGTTCTTCAATCAGTGGTTTTACTTCTTCTTGACCTTGTGTTTTACCAAGCTCAATGCCTTCTTTATAACCGGCTTCTTTTCCCTCACCTACGCCTTTTTCAAAACCATCAATATAACCCTGCTCGTGGCCTTGTTTTAAGCCTTCTTCGTAGGCATCTTGACGAATTCGTTCCAGCTCAGCCATCGTTAACGAGGGCAGCTCAGGCTCTTCGGGCTCTAGTGCTTGTTCACTTTCTTCAAGCTCTTTACGATATAAATCGGCCAGCGGTGTACCAAACGCCGTTGAACGACCATCGAATTTTCGAGTGTCTTGCGTAACATCTGGAATTGGCCAGTTTTCTAATAATTCATCAACTGCTTCACTGGCTCGTAAAGGACGACCTTGATATTGAGTAGGTTTGCTCATGGTTTACAAGAACTCCTCACCA
>MDTG01201076.1_pt1 | contig 11435 bp, 10 predicted proteins | sample 811421 | NCBI WGS metagenome assembly MDTG01 (sample SAMN05326645, study PRJNA326480) | marine metagenome | isolation source: seawater | place: Pacific Ocean: South East | collected 2011
ATCATTATTACGACTCTTTAAAAGAGATAAAATCTCAGATGATGAAAAAATTTTTGAAACAAAAGTATTTATCTTTTATACAATATTTGGAGTCTTATTTATTTCAGCTACTACTTTTTTATTAAATTTTTTCTTACCATTGGAACAATTTAAACCTTATCTCATTGCAATTATATTTTTACTACTTCTTCTAAATATTAAAAATATAAGTTTGCCAAAAAATAAAATTTTCTTTCTTTTTAACTATTTGTTAACACCATTAATTATTGGATTTAGTTCATACAACATTAAATTTCATTACGATTCAGATGCTTACCACTTAGCTACGCAGTCTTGGATAATTAATTCGAAAATAGTTTTTGGACTATCAAAATATTTTTTTTGGCTTGGGCACTCTTCTATATATGAGTATGCTCAAGCATTTTTAAATTTTGGTGGAAACTTTATTTATCAACATTATTTGAATTTGTTATTTATTAATTTTTTGATAAATTTTTTATCCTATCACTTGATATTTAATCAAAAATCTTTATTTTTTAATATATCTTTATTTGTACTCATATATGGCATACTAGATAATTTTGGCTTAGGAGGGGGTAGCAATGGTTTTATCCAGATACAAATGGTAGGCAAACCAGATGTGTCTGTAGGAATTTTATTTTTTATGATCTCTATATTTATAATTCAAGGGCTTTACAAGAAATCCTCAAACAAATTTGAAGTCCAAATTCTTTTTTTATTATTTACATTTTCAATCCAATTACGAATAATAAGTGTTGTTTTAATATTTTTATTAATTCCATACATTTATAGAAATTTCAAGATTGTTAAGAAAGTTTTATTAAGCCCTTTTTCAATTGTTTTAATTGTTTATAACATTTTATGGATTTTAAAGAATATAATTATTTCAACATGTGTATTTTTTCCAGTTAAGTTCACTTGTTTAAATAGTTTAAGTTGGAATATACAAGAAGAGCTGTCAAAAAATACAAGTTGGGTCTATGCGTATAAATTTGACAGGCCTTTTTTTGAATTTTTAGAAGAATGGTTCAATACAGGTCACAACAGTCAACAAATACCAAATTTACTATTTTCATTTGTAATACTATTTTTATTAAAAAAACTCGTTTTTTCTAAAAACGACGAAAAATATATTTTTTTATATTTGAATAATATATTTTTATTTCTATTGGCTCTCTACTTCACTTTTCATATTAGATATTGGTTTGGTCTAATACTTTTATTGATTGGAACGCTTGCAATAAATATAGAACTAAAAGAAAGGTATAACTTTATAAAAAGTAAGTTTGTAATTTATATTCTTTTTTTGATTCTATCAGTAGGAATACCGAGAGGCAATTCCTACAAATATTTTACGAACAATTTTGGATACTACACTTTAACAATTAACTATGACGAGGATGAATTTATCAAAAATGAAGATGGTTATGGTGTGATTGCTCAAAATAATAAATGTTATGATAAATTTAATTGCACAATTATTCAATTTAGAGAAAAAGGGGATGTTAATCTAGAAAAGTTTTTAGGAGATTACTATATCTTCACCGAGTAAATTTATTAGATGCATCACTTAATTCAATACATCTAATAACAAGGTCTTCAAAACCTAGTTTCGTTTTCCAGTTAAGTTCATCTTTAATTTTTTTTGGATTTGAAACAATGTATTCTGAATCTCCTTTTCTTAAAATAGATTCATCAACTGCCAAATTCCCCTCTTGATTTATATTAAAATAATCAAAAACGACTGAGACCAAATCTTGTATTGTATTTTCTTTTCCTGACCCAATCACATATGTACAGTCTTTTCCAAAATTTGTAATTTTATAAATAGCTGAACTTACATCACCTGCAAAACTCCAGTCTCTTGTGTAAGACAAGCTTCCAAGAGTTAGTTTTTTATTTCTGCCATTCTTTATTTTTATTGCTGAATCAATAATCTTCATGAACAGATAATTATTCTTTCTAAATTCAGACTCATGGTTAAACATTATTCCAGAATATATTTTCCAATCATATTGTTCTCTAAGCTGTATTACTTTATTATGATTTTTCAACTTAAATTCTGCATACGGTGATTTTGCACCAAATAAAGATTTTTCATCAAGTCTCTTTTTAGTATTGGCCAAAAACATTTCTGATGTTGAAGCTTGAAAAAAATTGCATAAATTATCAAATTTAATTAATCCATTTATAAGATTATTAAATACGTTTTCTATATCTTTATAAATATCAGGATTTCTTATTGAATCATAGGGAGAACTGGGGCCAGAAAGATTATACAGAAAATCTGGATCTACATTTTTGAGTAAATCTTCTACTGCGTCTGTATTCCTTAGGTCTGTATTCAATACACTGACTTTTTCTAAATTTTCAGTATTTAAAGAAGATAATTTTTTAAAAAAATTTTTACTATCCTTATCTCTTGAAATGCCAATTACATAGTCATTTTTATTTTCTTGAAGTATTTTCTTAGTTAAAAAAATTCCGTCTTGGCCAGTGATACCAGTAATTAAATGTTTTTTCATATTTATATTTTCTTCAAAATTACAGAATAATGGTGATATAAAGTTTCATAACCTCCTTGTTTTTTAATATAATCAAGAACTAATGCTCCTTTCCCGGGTATATGGTCCAGCTTATTATTTCCAGCATCAAATAAATTAAAATCTTTTGGGGTATCGTCAATTGCAATTAGCGTTCCCTTTTTTATAAATTTATTCAACAAAAGAAATTCATTAAGTCCATGTTGCTCTGAAGGTTGAGGGTTTTTAATATCTAAATCAAAACTATCAAGATAAATTACATCAAGATTTTTTATTGTATCAGGAGCTAAATTCTTTATAAATTGGATTGAGTCATCTGTGTAAAACTCAATATTGTCAATTATTAAATGATTAAATTTTGATTTAATATCCGAATTGATATCAACTGTTTTAAAACTTCCTCCGAATTTCTTTACATAATTAATAAAAAGCATAGAACTATTTGTTCCGTGAGCCGAACTACCGGTTTCAAGTATATTTAGCTTTGTTCTATCAAAATTGTTTAGTAACTTTGTAAACATTTCTTTATTTATATGATTTATTTCAGAATATGTTCGAAAATGAAAATCAATAAGTTCATCTAAAGTACTGATTTTTTTTAATGATTTGTTTATAAAACTTTCTGAGTATATTTTCCTGTTTTTTCTTTTTTTTAAAGGGCCGACCAAAAGTCGCTGAAAATACCTTATATAATTTAAAGGTTTAAAGTATTTCATATAAAATTATACCTTTTTAAAAGTTGTAAATTTTTTGTCTTTAAAATTATTACTTGAGGGTAAACAATTAAATCTATTAAAATCTGAGGAAGATGAGAAACGCTATTATCGCTTTAACAAGAGGCTACCCACAAAATAAATCTCTTTATAACACCCTTATAAAAAGAAATAATTCAATTTACAATCATATAAATAGGCACAGAGATGTTCCAGCTGACATGATTTTATTTCATGAGGGTAATATTTCATTAGAGGATCAATCCTATATAAACTCTCACTACCCAGATGAAATAAAGTTTGTAGATATTTCAAAATATTTTATTGGTGATTTTCCCAAATTAGTAGATGAAGATAAATTTAATTTAGGTTACAGACTTATGTGTAGGTTTCATATGTTTCACATTTGGAATGAAGTAGCTGATTACAAATATATTCTCAGAATTGATGAGGATATTGAGATATCTAAACTAGATCCAAATGTTTTTGAATATATGGATTCAAAAAATATTGTATATATGACAGGGAGGTATACAAAAGATATACATAGGCCTACAAATAAAACTTTGCCTCAGTTTTTAATCGACAACACTGATTTAAATGTAAAAAAAATTTACAACCACAGAAATCCGTATACAAACTTATATGCTACTTGCGTTGATTTTTGGCAAAATGAGGAAATTAATAATCTTCTAAAAAAAATAGCTTTAACAGATGAACAAATTATATATAGATGGGGAGACCATACAGTACATGGTTTAATATTGAATTATAAAAGTGAAAAAATAAAACTTTTTCCAAAATTAGTATATAACCATATCTCTCATAATTCGATTATAAAAAATAACTTTATTAGGAATAGAACTATTAATTCAAAATTTAATCCTGTTTCCATCAAAGAAGGGCCTTTAACGAAAATTAAATTAAGAATAAAAGGATTAATAAAATCAGAAAACCCATTTGATTTTGAAAATAATTAGTTTTATTTAAATAATAAAAACAAGATTCAGAAATATATTGGACTTTTGTTAACGTTCTTATAATTAATAAAATACTTAATTCGATCTATTTTTCCATGACCATAATGTCTAACACTTAAGAATGGGTAATCTTTTTGCTTTTTGCTATTTTTTTCAAAAAAAGTTTCATTTTCTAAAATTACTCCACCTATTTTTTTACTTAGGAGGGAAAAAATACTCTGATCATGCCTATTCTCCTGAAAACCCTTTATAGAACTATCTAAATAATAATCGGTAATAAGCTTTTCATCGAAATCTATAACTTCAAAAAAGCTTTCTAAATATTCGTGTGTATGTTTATTATTTTGAAAAATTATATGACCTCCCATTAATTGAGGGCTGTTCGCAATCTTTGAATCTAGTTGAATATTAAAATATTCAAATAACTCTTTGGAAGTCCATTCTTTTTCAATATAATTTTTAGGATTTTCAAATCTTAAGTTTCCATAATCTGAAACATCTAACATTTCTATATAATCATAAAACCTTGTTTTTCCATAATAATTGAATGTGGACCCAGCATCAGCATACACTAAGAAATCATTAGATCTAACATCCCTAAGTGAGTTGTAAATTATCCACGGTTTCCACAAATAATATCCTCCTCCCCTTTCCTGTTTTAAAATATTTTTATATTTCAGTCTGAAATCTAAACTAAGATTATTTTGAGAATATGCAAAACAACTATCAAAAAAATTAGATTGTTTTGCTAACCCAAGAATATGCTTTTTCGATACCGTATATTTTCTACTATCACAGTATGTTATAAAATGTATTTTTGGTTTCATTTTATAGTAGATTACCTTAGCTCCATCTGGCTTTATTCTTTGATGCTATCTCCTCTAACGTCTCTTCAACTGAGTATTGTTGTTTCCAGTTGGGATAGTGAGATTTAAACTTGGTTAGATCGCTTATATACCATTTATGGTCACCTTTTCTGTTTTCTGAAATATAATCATAAGACAATTTCTTTCCAGAAATTTCTTCACATATTTCTATAGCTTCAAGTATTGAGCAGTTATTTTCTATTCCACCACCTATATTGTACACTTCGCCACTTCTAGGTTTTTTATAATATTCATAAAACCCATTAATAAGATCTTTTGAGTGAATATTATCTCTCACTTGTTTACCTTTATATCCAAAAATAGAATATTTTTTACCAGAAATTGCACATTTCATCAAATAAGATAAAAAACCATGTAAAACAGTTCCTGAATGATTGGGTCCAGTTAAACAACCACCTCTAAAAGATACTGTGTTCATATCAAAATACTTTCCATATTCTTGGACCATAATATCCGCCGATAATTTAGATGTTCCGAATAAAGAATGCAAAGTATTATCTATAGAAAATTCTTCTGTGAAGCCATTCTTGTATTTAGAATTTTTATTTACCGTGAATCTTTTTTCTTTTTCAACTAGTTCAATTTTGTTTGGATTGTCACCATATACTTTGTTTGTTGAAGTAAAAATAAAAGGGGTGTCTTTACAATATTTTTTTGTGATTTCAAGAAGGTTTAAAGTACCAAACGAGTTGACTTTATAGTCTAAAAGTGGATTAGTAGCTGCCCAATCGTGTGAAGGTTGAGCTGCACAATGAATTATGAGCTTTATTTGTTTGCCAAATTCTTTGAATAACTCTTCTATTTTTTTTTCATTAGTTATATCTAAATTAAAATGTTTATAGTTTTTGTATTTACTTTTTAATCTTTTTCTATTCCATAGAACTGAAGCATCCTCTCCAAAAAATTTTTTCCTATAATTATTATCAATGCCTATGATTGAGAAACCTAGGTTGTGAAAAAATTCTACACACTCTGATCCAACTAAACCATCTGATCCGGTTATTAATATAAATTTTTTCTTCATAAAGTAGCTGATTTTATTTTACCCAGCTTCCTTCTTAATTTTAAATAATAATAGTTTAGGGTAATTTTTGGATGTTTAACGAAATATCTAATTAAAGTATTTTTATTAATTGAATTTTTTACACCTGCAATAAATTCATCAGGATATTTAATCATTAATTTTTTGTAAAAGTATAGTTTATATTTAGCAACTCTCCAATTGGTATGTTCTCCCTCTAAACTTGCAGTAAATTGTATCCTTTTAAATCGTTTTACATTTTTTATAAGACCATTGCTTTCTAATTGTTGTAAAAATGTTGTCTCACAGTTATTGAAATTTTTAACATTTTGTAATGCATCATCTGAATCAATAAAAGAACATATGCTCAAAAATTCTTCTGAAAATTCGGAGGGGAATAGTGCGTGTCTATCACAAATACCATGGTAATCTTCGCCTTCGGGAATTAACACACATCCACCAATTGCTCGAGGATGTGTGTCTACATAAAACTGATCAAATCTTGTGTAAACAATGTATTTATATTCCTTTAAAATATCCAAATAATTTTTTTTTATTATATCTTTAAATACAAAATGAACCATGCCTGATGAGTAGAGGCCTGTATCCTTTCCTGTTTCAAAATATTTTTGCCAATTTCCTTTATAGTTATTTTTATAATAATCTTCATAATTTGAAAACTCTTTAAAAGTCCACTTATAATCTGCTTTTTCAAAAAGCGAAATGTTTTGATCCCATTTGTCACTACAGCACAAAGCCAAATCAGCACCTAAAGGTTCTAACAAGTTTTTGTACATAGAGTGCCAAGTTTTCTCACCCCCTCTTGGTGAGCCAGCTAAAATTACCAAGTAATTTTTATTAATGCTAGTCATATAAGAATATTTTATTAAGTTAGATATTATATCCAGCAGATCTTTTGTTATTAGTTTTAAGGATAATAATTTAGAGGAAAGTGAGATAAAAACGTTTGAAAATTATGAAAATATATAAATGTAAATATAAATAGTAAAAAATTATAAATATTAATATTTATATTTTTTAGTTTCTCAAAATATATTGATGATGTAAAAACTATAAGACTAAAAAGTTGAACAATATAGGTTGATTTTATAGTATCGCCAGATGGATTAGGGAATGATATGGCAAAAATAAGATATCCGAAAAAACTAAAAAAGATACCTAGCATTAGATATTTTATTAAATAACTTTCTTTAAATTGTTTATAGGTTATGTAACAAAATAAACCAAAGACTAATGTTGTAAAAATTGAAAAAATATTTACTATTGCAAAATAATCTCCCATAGCTAATTGATTTCTTCCAATGTCCAAAAACCTAGAAGTAAATGAAAAGTATCCCCAATAGTCGCCCCACAAATCAGCGTACAAAGTTGTAATGAATTGATTATTTAAATATGGTCTTATTGGTTTTGAAAATAAATAATTTATTTGCTCTACATTAGGAATATAAAAATCCATACTCTGATTTAAAAAAGAGAAACCAGGACTTTCTATATTAAATTTTGTGAAAGTTCCGTATCTATTGAATAAGCTCAGATAAAACCAGCTTGATAATGAAGCTCCTCCCAAAGCGCTTAAAGCCCAAAATTTAAGATGATTATAAAACATTTCTGATTTCATAAAAAAAGCAAGGTATATTATTGGAAGGAATAGTAAGAATCCCCATTGCCTACTCAAAGCAATTCCAGCGATGATTAATGAAGTAAACAAAATAGTTTTTAGATTAATTTGAAAATTGTTTTTTTCAATTTTTACAATCAATAATAAAAATAAACTTAAGAAGAATAATATATATGGCTCACCTCTGATCATTGAAATAGTTCTATAGTTGACAGCGAGTAAGGAAAAAAATAGTAAATAGCCAGAATTTATTAATGTTTTTGAATGATTAAAAATTTTTAAAACGTATAAATTAATAATTAGAGTCAAAATATAAAGTATCGATTGAAAAATTTGAGTAGCTTTTCCATAAATTGGTTGACAATCTCTCAAGAAATTATCTGACTCGATAAAGTTTCTACAAATTACTTGTGCAAAAGAAGGAATAATATAAGCAAGAGGTGGGTTAAAAAACTCTCTAGTATCAGCTTCCGTTGGTAGGTTGAGTTGTCTTGGCAAGTATCTTGCTAGATGATCTACGTAAGCAAAGTGTGCTTCCCCATCATAACCTAATATAGGTGTGTAGTGAAAAATATTGTAAATTAGAATATACATTGTCCCAAGAGATATAGTGAAAAATATATACTTTGAAAAATTTTCTTTAATCATCTGTACTTAAAAATTGCATATATGTAACGAATTCCATCAATAAATTTAATTTTTTTTCCTTCTTCATAGGTTCTTCCATTGTAAGTTATTGGTACTTCAAGAAACTTACTTGATTTCTTGATACATTTTGCAAGCAGTTCTATTTCAATAGCAAAACCATTTTCTGTAAGGATTACTTCTTTGATTAAATTTGTTTTAAACACTTTTAAACAAGTTGCAACATCGGTAATTTTATTTTTGTATGTAATTGAAAATAGTCTGCTTAAAAATTGATTTGCTAGATATGTTCTAATATAAATATTCTTTCTACTCATTTTTCCCAAAAATCTTGAACCACAAACAAAATCATAATCTTTTGATTGGATGTAGTTGTAAATATTCTTTAAATCAGTAGCTGAGTATTCAAGATCTGCATCAAAAATTCCAATTAATTCTGTATTAGCGAGTTTAATACCAGAATTAATCGCATGGCCTTTTCCATAATTTTTATCGGTGCTGATAAGTTGTATATTTTTAAATTCATTTGTGAATGTTTTTGCAATGTTCAAAGAATTATCTGTAGATCCATCGTTAACTAAAATAATTTCATTAATAAAGTTTTGAGAAATTAAACTTAAAATCACTTCTTTTATTGTTCCTTGTTCGTTAAAAAATGGAACAATTATCGAAATAGTCTTATTTTGTTTACTTACTATTTTTTATCCTTTTACATCATCGATTTTAACAACACTAGATAGTTGAAGTAAATAAATGATTTGTATTAAATATTGAGATGACATTAAATTTTCATTTAATTAAAAATATATATTCAGAAAATTATTATATTAAATTGTATGACAAATCTAGTTTCAGTAGTCATACCAACATACAATAGATATTTTTATTTATTAAATGCTATTGAAAGTGTTATGAATCAAACCTTTAAAAATTTTGAAATTATCGTAGTTAACGATGGATCTACACAAGAAGAATATTATCAAAATAAAATTCCAAATGAGGTGAAAGTAATTAATTTATCGACAAATCAAAAATCAATTAATGGTTTTTCTTCTGACGCAATAAGAAATTTTGGGATTCAGGAGGTAAACACAAAATATGTAGCATTTTTAGATGATGATGACGTATGGATGGAAGATAAATTAGAAATGCAATTAAAAACTTTAAACAAATATAATACTAAATTTTGTTCCTCTGATGGATTTGTTGGTAATGGTGTTTACAATAGAAAAAAAAAATATAAGACTTCTAACAAAGAATACTATTTTAAATATGTTTCAAAAAAGTATAAGGATACTATTTATTCAGAGAAAGGATTCTTAAAAAGAAAATTCACTTACCCTCAACAGTTTGATTTAGATTTTATAAATATACATAATTGCATTATTACTTCAAGTGTAATTGTTGAAACAAGTTTAATTAAAAAAGTTGGTATGTTTGATCAGTCTTTACCAAATGGAAAAGGCGATTATGATTGCTGGAAAAAAATTCTTAAATATGAAAAATGTTCATATATTTCTAAACCACTAATTTATTATGATCTTTCTCATGGAGATGGTCAGAACTATAAAAATTAATCAACTGCTTTCCACAAATGAATAGAGACTATTGTTTTATTATAAAATTAAAATTATTATTTTTAAAATATAAGCAAGGAATTAAAAAGTATTTTTTGATTCTATTTACTAACAAATAGGTAATCTTGGTGTAAGCCGTCCCAATTGGTATTATTTTTTTTGTTAAAGTTTGATAAGTTTATTGGTTCTTTATAATTATTCTTTTTAAAAAATTTAAAAATTCTTTCCTTATCATAAGAATAAACTTCAACTAAAAAATATTTTGGCTTGTGTTTGTCGAAATCTATCCCATTTAAAACTCTAAATTCATATCCTTCAACATCTAATGAAAAAAAATCAATAGCTTGCTTATCAAAACCTAAATTCTTCATTAAATGAGAGAAAGGAATTGCATAAGTGGGAATTAAGCCTAATTTATTTTTTTTTCTAATAATAAACTTTCTTCTTTTGTGTCTTAAATTATTAATACTCGATATGGGTCCATTGTCTGATATATACAAAATTTTATTATCTTTATACTCTTTAAAACTGCATAAAGCTGCCAATACTGTTGTTGAATCTTTTCTATTATTAAGACATTCCAAATACTTTTCAAAATTTGGTTCGATTAGTAAACCATTCCAGTTCAGTTCTTTTTCTAAAGCTAGGGTATTAGAAAGAAAGATTCCGTCATAGCTTCCAGCCTCAATAAAGAAACCATCTTTAAAATTTATATATTCATTTAATTTTTTTGTTACTTTAGACATTGGTGGACATTAGCAGAATCGAACTGCCGACCCCTTGTTTTTAAATTTGGGATAACCATTTGACCTTAGTAAATTATAACTTATTTTGATTGATTATTCGCTAGCTATGTAAAACCAATATGTTGCAGTTAGCTTAAATTCAAAGGAATTTTAAAAGTAAGCGTTCAGAATTTAATTAGAATAAATTTTAAGATTAGAGTTTATAAACCAACTCTCAAATTGTGACAGCTCTTCTAATTGTCTTTTATAACCGTTTTTTTCTAATAATTCATTAATGAGAGTTTTGTTGACTGTATTATTATGTTCGACTGTTATGACTTTAAATGAATACTTTTTAAAATTGAAATTTTTTAATATTTCATATTCACTTCCTTCTGTGTCGATGGATAGATAGTCAATCTCTAATGGTGCATTGTATTCTTTTAGTAAATCATTGAGTGTTATAGTTGCTATTTCATATTGAGTAAAGTGTCTTCTCTTACTTTGATGTTTGTCTGAATTACTAAAATCACTTATTGTAGAATATTCTTTTTCTGTAGTTTCATAAAAATTTACTGTTTTTCCAGACTCACTGTAAACACATCTGAAGTCTTTTTTACAACTTCTGTTGACTTCAAGATTTTCTTTCCAGCCTGGAGAGGGCTCTGACAAAATACCATCCCA
>MDTG01335619.1_pt1 | contig 11435 bp, 9 predicted proteins | sample 811421 | NCBI WGS metagenome assembly MDTG01 (sample SAMN05326645, study PRJNA326480) | marine metagenome | isolation source: seawater | place: Pacific Ocean: South East | collected 2011
CAATTTCCATTCCAGAAAAAAAAGCAGAGGAAATAATTGATATAATGATAATAATAAAATCAAACTTCATTTATTGTTTATTTCTCTTCTCTATTTTTTTTCTAAAATACCTTTTCAAGAAGAATATTAATAAAATAAAGATAGAAAAACTAAGCATTAATAATGCTTTTTTTTGGTTGTCTTTCCAAGTAATTATTGATTCAATAAAAAAAATGACAGCAACAATTAAATACCCATACTGTAAAAATTTCCATAAAGTATTCATAATTCATTCTCTTTAGCTAATATATTTCCTTTAGTTTTTTTCGCAACATACTTGTTTAAGTTCTCCATAGACTCAAACCCGATACCTATAATGGTGTCATCAGATTTAGTAAGAATAAAACTTTTTTCTGTAAAAAAATACTTGTTTTTTTGATCCCAAAATAGTTGTTCTGTCTCTAATTTTGATTGGTCAGTATGATTAACAACAACTACATTTCCTTTAATTTCAGAAATAGATGTTTTTGAGTAGGACAACGAATAATCTCCTATAACCGTTATGGAGTCTCTACCATCATTTTCAAAATTAATGATTGTAAGCCCTTCAGGAAACTCATTATATGGATGATTTTTTCTATTCGTAAAATCATATAAGAGAGGAGTAGTTAGTTTAGAAGTTACTCTTCCCGAATCTTTATAGATATGATATGCATCTTTTGCAACAGCAATAGGAAGATTTTTTTCGGCTAAAAAATCTCGAACTTCTTTTGAATCATTAGTACAAGAAAAAAGCATCATTGTAATACATATTACAATGATGCTTTTATTTGTTATTTGACATACTTTTTTCATTATTATTTACCACTCGAAGTAACTCTCACGGACTCGTTAATCCAACATTTTACTTTAAATGGATCTCCTTCTTTTACTCCTTCTGTAAAAATAATCTTTGTAGATGGGAAATTTGCTTTATAATTTCTTAAGAACTTTCTTGCTACAGAACTCATACTTGGATCAACTCTACTTCCCTTTAAAGCCTTATTATAGGCTGCAACAAATGTCATTCTCTTCTCAAATTCATTAGAGCCACACTGGTTTATTGATGAGGCGTACAAACTGGCTATAAATAAATATGCTCTTCCCATATTTGGGTTAAAAGCAATCGCATCTCTTGCCAATTGTCTTGCTTTTGATTTTTGGCCTCTATTTTTGGCTGCCTGAGCAAATTTTAACTTAAAGTTTGCCTTTTTTAAAGGGTCCGTTTCTAATTCAAATGCTTTTAATCTCATTTGTTGAGCTCCTGAGGAATCTCCATTTTTCTCCAATACACCTGCTACAAATGAGTATGCATCTGCAGAAGGTGAAGCTTCTGCGTAGGCTTTTGCTAACTTTTCAAATAATGGATCGTCAGTACATTCTTTATTAAACATTCTGGATACTGCCCTTTTTAACCACTTTTCATCTGTTTTGTTTTCTTCAAAATCTCTTGCGTACAATGGTACCAAACGATCACAAGTTGAAATACCGATTATAATATTATCTAAACCTGACTCTACTTGTCCTAAAGCTTTGGAGTTGACTGTATAAGCCCTTAAATTTTGTTGTTCTCTTTTGTCTAATTCTTGACCTGCCTCAACCTTATCATTTAACTTTTTTCTTTTTTTTGCATAATCTGCTAATTTTTCCCCTACAGATTCTAAAACATCATCATAGGTGTCAAATACTTTTTGCGGGTCATTATCTTTGTTAGCATCTGTAATTCCTTGAAAATACCTGTAAATATTTTTAACACCCATTCTAGTTGGGTCTATACTATAGGCTAATTCTAAAATTTTGAAAATTTCTTCATTAGAAGCTAAATTGTTTTTGGAGAGAAAAGTTGCATAATCACTGTGAACTTTTGCTGGATCCTTTGTAGGATAATTTTCTAATCTTTGAGTATAGATTCTTTTTATTAAAGCTATAGCCGCTGTTTTATCAGTGGCATTTTTAAACATATTTTGAGCTAACTTATCTCCTAATTTATAAATATTAATGGATAACTTTGGACAATTATCCATTAAATATATCCAGTTAGGAAATGCATCGTCGTACTTTTTAGATTGATAATCTCCTTTAAATAGATTGTACTTTATTGTACATTCTTGATTTGTAACCTGAGCATTTATAACATTTAACCCTAAAAAAAGAATTAGGCTAGCTAATAAAATAATTCGTTTTTTCATTTTGAATAGTATTTGTTAATCAATTTTTCGTTTTTTAAACCATAAATCATTAAGTGATAAACTTAATCTTACATTAAAATAATTTTCTTCTAATAATCCGTTGTCAGTAGTTCCTTTTTTACCGTACTCAAAACCTAGATTTAAATTAGACAATCTGTTTCCCAATGGTAACCCTAATCCAAAAGATATGCCAAGATCATTAATGCTTGTAAAAGTATTAGATGACAGAGATCCATTGACCAATAGTCCAAGCTTCTCATATTTTACACCAGCTCTGTATGTTACCCTTTGCCAGTAACTAGAAATAGAATTTGGTTTTGGTATAAAAAAGCCTCCAGCTGAAATTCTATCAGAGTTTCCGTATCGAAAACTCTCAGCTGTATTGTCTAAATAACCCGTTGCTGATAATGCATCCTGAAATTTATAATCTATTCCTGCATACCACTTATTTACTTTTCCTAAACCTATTCCAACTACGGTCTCTAAAGGTCTATCTAGATTCCCTGATAATGGACCAGAGGATATTGTGTCTCTTGGAGCTTCAAAACCAGAACCACCAATAGATAGTGAATATAAATTTTCAGTTCCTGAAGAACTTAACGAATTCCTTAGTTTAAAGGAGGCACCTACACTTAAATTTAACTTTTTTGGTGTAGTTATTTTATATTGAACTCCTACTTTTAAAGAACCTCCTCTCAAATTTGAATCTTCAACATTTTTACTTGCTAAAGCAACATTTTCTCTTACATTTAATACATTATTCTGAATATTTCCAAATAAAAAGTCAGCTTCAAAACCAATAGAAAAACCTTTAAATACCTTTAATCCGAAACCTCCGTATATTCTATTAATATCTCCAGAACCAGAAAATTGAGTAATTTCAATAGGATCTCCATCTGAATTATTTAACGTATTAATTAAAGAGTACCCTACAGATGAGGTTGGTTGCATTCCAAATGTAAATGACATTTTTTTACTAATAGGAAAAGCTAAGCCAAAGTAACTTAGGTTTGTAGAATTTGACGATTGCTTCGTCTGAGAATCTTTAACGGTTAAGTCATTATTCAAAATTCCAAATACATATGTAGCATATCGTACCTCTGATAAAGAAGCAGGATTGGTAAAGTTTAAATATCTATAACTGCTATAAGCTGCACCTATACTACCCATACTTATTTGCTCAACAGTTCTCGTACCAAATTCTTCTCCGACACCAAAATAAGAATAAGGGGATGATGTCGATCTTTGTGAAAAAGCCTGTGCTGATATAATTACAGCTAGAAAGAGTACTATTTTTTTAATCATTATTGATTGTTAAAAGTCAATATTTTATTTAATCCGTGTAAGAGAAAATTTTGATTGGCAAATATGCCATTTTTTAATTGTTTGAACAAGAATTTTGTGTCTCCCCCTGTTAAAACTACTGTTAAATCATGAAAATTCTGTTCATATTGACCAACTACACCTTTAATCTCATTTACTGTTCCGTTGATAACTCCAGAGTGAATTGACTCAGAAGTTGATGCTCCAATTAAATTAAACACATTGTTTTTTGCTAATTTAGGAAGTTTCGACGTGTGGTTGTATAATGATTTGTAACGCATATCTATTCCTGGAGATATAGATCCTCCTAAGTATTCATTTTTTGAATTAATAAAGTCATACGTTATACAAGTTCCAGCATCAATTATTAAGCAATTTTTTTGTGGATATAAACAAACAGAAGCAGCAACTAAAGCCATTCTATCAACCCCTAATGTTTTCGGGGTAGAATACAAGTTCTTAAATGGGACTTTTGTAGAAAAATCAAGACTAATAAAAAAGGGGATTTTCTGGAGTTCGTTAATGAACTCTAGATTCGTTTCTTTTACGGAAGATAAAATACATTGAGTTATTTTATGATTTTTTAAAATCTCTTTTAGGTATTTCAGGAAGTGATTTTCATCCAAGACTACACATAATTCAATTCTATCTAACTCAAATACAGCTGCTTTAACTTTTGTATTTCCTATGTCAATGACTAGATTCATTCTGCTTTGAAAACTGAATGCCAAAAATACATAGATTTTTGTAATTTTATTTGGTAGTTAATAAAAACTCGCTTTATATTTGCGACCGCTAATAGCGATGGTACCTTAGCTCAGTTGGTAGAGCAAAGGACTGAAAATCCTTGTGTCCCTGGTTCGATTCCTGGAGGTACCACAATTAATCTTTAACATCTCAACGTTTACAAATTTTATGTAGTTGAGGTGTTTTTTTGTTTTCAAGTTACCAAAGTAACATTATAATAAGATTTTACCCCACAAAAAAATTAAATTTATTTATGTATTATTGCTTAAATAAGACTTATTTAAATTAAAGAAGAAATTTACAAATGAAAGATTTTGAAAATGTGATTGAAAAATTAGAACATATAATTATTGGTTATTTACCAAAAATTATTCTTGCTTTACTTATACTTTTAATATTCTATTTTTTTGCCAAGCTTGTTCGTAATTTAAGTTTAAAAATCTTCAAAAAAACATTCAAAAAACATCATGATTTTGCAAAAACATTTTCTGTAATTGTATATTTTTTATTTCTAATTACAGGTATATTTTTGTCTTTAGAAATTTTAGGCCTAGAAAGTATTTTAACTAAATTAATAGCTGGTGCCGGTATTATTGGTATTGTCGCTGGTTTTGCCTTTAAAGATATAGCATCAAATGCCTTTGCTGGTTTTTTGTTAAATATTCAACGCCCATTCAAACTCGATGATTTGGTAGAGATAGATAGTAATTTTGGAAGCATAAAGGAAATTGGCTGGATTACAACTTCTATAGAAACAATTGAAGGGCAGGTAGTATTTGTACCTAATCAGGTTATATATAATAATACTTTTACAAACTACTCAAAGTTCAATAAACGTTTAGTTGTTCTAAAAAGTGGCGTTTCATATGGTGATGATTTAAATCACGTAAAAGAGGTAGCATTGAATGAAGTGCATAAAATTGATTCATTATTAAAAAACGAGGTTGTTGATTTTTACTTTACAAGTATAGGTAATTCAACCTATAATTTTGAAATTCGTTTTTGGATTCGTTTCAAATATCAAAAAGATTACTTGAATGCTTTGAGTGAGGCTATAACCAGAATAAAGAAACGTTTTGAGGATGAAAATATATCTATTTCATACCCTGTAACTACTCTAGATTTTGGAGTAAAAGGTGGTATAAACATTTTTGATGAAGCAGTAAAAATACAATCTTAAAAACCCTTAACAATTTAATTTTTTCACTACTATTTTACACTGAAAATTAATTAACTCCTTGTTGAAAAACCTCAATTGAACTAATCATTCCTTTACAGTCAATTTTAATAATTTGAGCAGTGGTTAAAGGCTCATTTGTGTCATACTTTATATTTATTCTAACATAGAACGTTTGATGTGCACCCAAATCAATCACAGGTAATAAGTTATCGCAAAGGTATGATCCATTTGAGTCAAAAATGGTTTGACACCCGGGGGCAGATAGACTAATATTTGAATGAACATTAAATAAATCTAGATAATATTCTTTAACATTTTTCAAACCTTTTACTGATATCTTATCAAAACCTACATGCTCTATATCATCTGCAAAAAGCTTTACAATTTCATCAATATTCTTGTCAGTGAAATTTTTATAATATTTTGAAGTAATATTTAAACTTTTCATAAATGGTTTGACAGATATATTATTGAGTTCAAAACTACATTGTGATTGAACTTTTGTTTGTAATAATGCCAAGGAGACTATTAATAGGGTTATGATTGCTTTATTCATGACAAATAATTAGTGATTTAGTTGTATTGGTGTCTTACTATTTTTATTGACACCATTATTTGTCTGAAATTAGTAAATATTATTATTTTATACAAATCTATTTTAATGTAATTACTTCACACATCAGGATTTAAATTCCAACAGCTATTTTGTATTCAGTTTGTATTTATTAAATTAGTTCCTTTAAATCGGATCTATTGATTTAGGAGCTATCATACTTCATTATAACTAACCGTTGAAAATGATAAAATTATTTAATATTAATATATACATACAATACAATGAGATCACTAAAATTGTTTTTTATTTGCATACTTATACTGCCAATAATTACTAATGCCCAAAGAAGAAAAAATAAATCTTCAGAACCTACCCTAAAAATAACAGACTCTTTATTTCACGGGTTAAAATGGCGAAATATTGGTCCATTTAGGGGAGGTAGAAGTGTCGCTTCTACTGGGGTTATAGGCCAGCCTCAAACCTACTATATGGGTTCTACAGGTGGAGGTGTTTTTAAAACGACTGATGCTGGAATTACATGGAAAAACATCTCTGATAAATTTTTTAAAACAGGAACTGTAGGAGCTATTGCCGTTTCAGAAAGTGATACCAATATTGTTGTAGTTGGAATGGGAGAACACGCTGCGCGTGGAGTCATGACTTCTATGGGAGATGGTGTGTACAAATCTATGGATGGAGGAAAAACATGGGTGCATTTAGGATTAGAAAAATCTCGTCATATTTCAGATGTTGTTATACATCCAACAAACCCTGATATTATTTATGTTACTGCTCAAGGAGCACAATATGCCCCTTCAAAAGAACGAGGTGTTTACAGAACTCTAGATGGCGGAATTACATGGGAGAATATATTATCGGTAAATGATACTACAGGAGCCTCATCCTTGTCTATGGACATGACCAATCCTCGTATTTTATATGTTTCAATGTGGCAACATCGTCGGTATCCTTGGTATATGGAATCTGGTGGCAAAGGTTCAGGATTATATAAGTCTAATGATGGTGGTGATACTTGGAAAAAAATGAATAAAGGGCTCCCAAAAGTTTTTGGTAAATCTGGAATTTCTGTTTCTAGAGCTAATCCAAATCGTGTCTTTACAGTTATTGAAGCTGAAAATAAAAAAGGAGGCGTATATAGATCAGATGATGCTGGAAAATCATGGAAACAAGTAAATAACAACCGTATTAATATTGCTCGTTCTTGGTATTATATGGAGATATTTGCAGATCCACAAAATGAGAATGTAGTATATGTTTTAAATGCTCCCGTAATGAAGTCTATAGATGGCGGTAAAAGCTTTTTTAATATTCCTGTTCCTCATGGTGATAATCATCATTTATGGATCAACCCCAATAATAATACTAATCTTATTAACTCCAATGACGGGGGTGCAAATATTTCTTTTAATGGAGGAAAAAGTTGGAGTTCCCAACAAAACCAAGCCACTTCTCAATTTTATCGGGTTATAACCGATAATTTAGTGCCATATAACGTATATGGTGGGCAGCAAGATAACTCTGCAATTGCCATTGCAAGCCGAACAAATGATGGAGGAATAGATTGGAAAGATTGGTATTCTGTAGCGGGAGGTGAAAGTGCATTCATTGCTTTTGATCCAGATAACCCAGAAACAGTTTATGGAGGCACATACCAAGGAAATATTAGTAAATGGTCAAAGAACTCCAGAGAAAAAAAATCTATTAAAGAATACCCGGAATTAGGATTAAGTATTGCACCAAAAGATACTAAATATCGCTATAATTGGAATGCCCCTATTATAAGTTCACCGCACAATAGAAATACAATTTATCATGCTGGAAATGTTGTTTTTAAAACAACAGATGATGGAATAAGTTGGATAAAAATAAGCCCAGATTTAACAAAGAATGAAACGGATAAACATGGTCCAGGAGGTGGTCCATATACAAATGAAGCAGCAGGTGGTGAAAATTACAATACCATTAGTTCTCTAGTAGAATCAGAACACGAAGAAGGTGTATTGTACGCAGGTACTGACGATGGTTTATTGCATATTACGAAAAACGGTGGTCAAACATGGGAAAATATTACACCAAAAGGAATTAAAAATGGAATTATAAACAGTATTGAAGTTTCTCCCCATGATCCAGCAACAGCCTATATTGTTGTCATGCGATATAAATCTATGGATTTAAACTCCTATATCTTTAAGACAAACAATTATGGACAAAACTGGACGAAAATTGTGAATGGCTTAGATGATCCAAATGGATTTGTTAGAGTTGTTCGATCAGATAAAAAAAGAAGAGGGTTACTGTATGGTGGAACCGAGACTGGCTTATATGTTTCAAATGATGATGGAGCTAATTGGCAACGTTTACAATTAAACTTGCCAGTTGTCCCTATTAATGATTTAATTATTCAAGATAATGATTTAGTGGCAGCGACATCAGGTCGTGGATTTTGGATTTTAGATGATTTAGGTGTATTACAAATGATGAATAATAATTCTAGTATTCAACTATTCAAGCCAAAGGACACCTACCGCATTTTTGGTGGCAGATCTAAAGCTACTGGACAAGGTCAAAATCCGAAAAGTGGTGTGACTTTCGATTATTATTTAGACAAGTCGGTAGATTCCTTAGATTTAAAATTAGAGGTTTTACAAAATTCAAAAGCTATAAGGACTTATACTAATAAAAAACAAAAAGATTTTAAATCGTGGCCAGGAGGTCCATCAAAAGCACAAATTTTACCTTCAAAAAAAGGGTATAATCGCTTTACCTGGGACTTTAAAAGAGAAGCATTACCAGCTATAAATAAGGTATTTATTTTCGGAGGACTTTCTGGATCCAGAATCGCTCCTGGTAGTTATACATTACGATTAACATTAGAGGAAGATACTGTTGAAACAGACATGACTATTCTTCCAAACCCTGCAATTAATTCAACTCTTCAAGATTTTAGGGAACAACAAAAAATGCTTGAAATGATTGAAAATACAATTAGAGATATCCATAAATCTGTCAACCAAATGCGATCTGCCAAAACACAACTTAATACTTATGCTAGGCTTTTAAAAGATAGAGAGAATAGCTCATCTTTAATAGAAAAAGGAGAAGCGTTGTCTAAGCGTATAAATAATTGGGAAGAAAATTTAATTCAGGCCAAGCAAAAAACGTTTCAAGATGTTATTAATTACAATAATATGTTAAATGCTCAGCTTATTCAACTTAAAAGTTATATAGATCAGGCAGACCCTAAAATTACGAAGGGTGCTAAAGAACGGTTTAAAGATTTAATGAAAGATTGGCAAGTATATAAAAATGAACGTGACGCTATTATAGAAAAAGAAATGAGTGCCTATAATTCAATGTATAAATCACTAGATATACCAGCGCTCATTATTAATAATAAAAAATAGTTTCATTAAATAAATATTCCATTTAAACAAATGGTAGGTTTATAAATTTTTAAACCTTAACTAAAAAAATTCGATTTTACTCATATATTCTAAAAAAATCCAAATAGTTTGTTTGGATTTTTTTTTATATCATCTGTAAATTCACCAATTCTTGTTTGGTTAACTCTCTCCATCTTCCCCGAGGTAAGTTTTTTTTGGTTAAACCTGCAAAAAGGACTCTGTCTAACTTAACAACTTTGTAACCTACATATTCAAAAATTTTACGAACAATTCTATTTCTTCCAGAATGAATTTCTATCCCGATTTCTGTTTTATTCTGTCCCTCTACATACGAGATCGCATCTATAAATACTTTTCTACCTTCAATAATAACATCTCCTCTTAATTTTTCTAAATCTTTTAACGAAAGTTTCTTATCCAAGGATGCGTGATATAACTTTTTAACATCATGTTTTGGATGCGTTAATTTTTTTGCTAATTCACCATCATTTGTAAATAACAATAAGCCTGTAGTCATTCGGTCCAATCTTCCTACTGGATAAATTCTCTCACTTGCTGCATTAGAGACCAATTCCATCACTGTTTTTCTTCCACGATCATCATCCATGGTCGTGATGTAATTTTTAGGCTTGTTCAGAAGTATATATTTCTTTTTCTCTGGTGATATCAGCGAACCATCAAAACGAACTTCGTCCGTTTTTTGAACTTTATAGCCCATTTGAGTAAGCAATTTTCCGTTGACTGTGACACTACCTTGCTCAATAAATACATCGGCCTCTCTTCTTGAGCAGATTCCTGAATTAGAAATAAATTTATTAAGTCTAATACCTTCATTATCAGAATTATGTTTATTTGTAAGTGGTTTTTTGTAATGTTTACGAAAATTATTTTTACTAGATGAAGTATTGCCTTTGCTTGCTTGTCGTCTTCTCGACGATTTTTTATTAGAATTCATTTTGAAAAATTTGGACAAATGTAATCATTAAATTTAATGATTACATGTAAAAGAAAATTTAAAAACCTCTTATTTAGACTATAACCTATTCACAGGGTAAAATTAGAGTAATTTAAATAAAAAAATGCAGAGAAAAAGAGGTAAAAAAAGAGGAAGGGATCAAATTATTCTTTATGAACACACCCCTCCCCTTTGGATTTGAAAAAAATTACTACTCTCTACTTTAGTTTTTTTTAACAATCTCGAATTAGCGAGCTAACTCTACGGTACAAACTTATAGAATAAAACATAGACGGTCAATACCTTTAAATTATGAAATTATTAACACCCCTTTTAAGGGTATAAAAACCACTTAATGTAAAGTGTCAATCACTTTGTCGATTAATAGGGATGTATCAATAAATACGATACTCATAACACCAACCAATAACAATATTTTTAAAGTGGTATGAAGAATTGTATAGTCTTGTTTTCTTGACGATTTCAATAAGACAACACTAATAATAACGAAAGAAAATAAAACTAAATAAAAGTAATATTGCATATAAGATGTCGCAGGGTAGTTCAACAAAAAAACAATTGGAACTAGGGTAGAAAACAATAACAGAACAGAAATTAATTTAGTATTTCTTTCACCATATGCAACAGGAAATGTTTTATAATTACTCGCAACAGCTCCTTTCATATTCTCAAGGTCCTTTATAAGCTCTCGTACCATAATAACCAAGAATAAAAAAAACGCATGGATAAAAATGATCTTAGAAAAATTTTTAAAATAAATGAAAATGACAAAAAAGGGCATAATTGTTAGCGTTGTTGCTGATATTAACCCTGTCAATGGATATCTTTTTAATTTATGAGAATAGAACCATATGCTGAAGATGTATACTGAAAAGAATAATGCTGCTTTCCAAGAAATTAAAAATCCAACAAGAACACCGATGAAATTTAACAAAAAATAAATCCTTAATCTAGTTTCTTGTTTTACAAAATTATCAAGATCAGCTTTATAAGGTCTATTTATTTTATCTGCTTTAATATC
>MDTG01374790.1_pt1 | contig 11435 bp, 21 predicted proteins | sample 811421 | NCBI WGS metagenome assembly MDTG01 (sample SAMN05326645, study PRJNA326480) | marine metagenome | isolation source: seawater | place: Pacific Ocean: South East | collected 2011
AAATTACAAATTGTTTGCTCTGGATTAAGAATTTCTACCTCTGGTACTAATGTAATATCTTTTGCCTTTACCTCCTTAGGTCCTTTAATATCTAAAATAATTTTTTTTGGATTAGATGAAGAGGATTTTATTGCTAAATTTTTCACATTCAAAACTATATCTGTAACATCTTCTCTAACGCCTTTAATTGATGAAAATTCATGTAATACACCATCAATCTGTATAGCTGTTACTGCAGCACCTTGTATGGATGACAATAAAATTCTTCTTAAAGAATTACCAATAGTTTGTCCAAAACCTTTTTCCAAAGGCTCAGCGATAACCTTTGCCATTGTTTTATCTTCGTTGCTTGTTATTTCAAGCTTATTTGGTTTTATTAAAGCTTTCCAATTTTTATCTATAACATTTGATGTATTCTCCATTTATACTCTCCTTCTTTTTGGGGGTCTCGCACCATTATGTGGCATTGGTGTGGTATCTTTAATTGATAAAATTTTAAAACCTCTTGATTGCAAAGATCTTAATGCAGTTTCTCTACCAGAACCTGGTCCTTTTACTTGTACATTTAAAGTTCTTAGTCCTTGCTCATATGCTTTAGCTCCTGCATCATCAGCAGCTACTTGTGCCGCATAAGGCGTAGATTTTCTTGATCCTTTAAAACCTTTTGCACCAGCTGAAGACCAAGAAACTACGTTACCATTGTCATCAGCAATCGATATAATAGTATTATTGAAAGTTGAATAAACATATGCGATCCCAGAAGTAATAGTTTTTTTTATTTTTTTCTTTTTTTTAAAACTACTAATTTTTTTAGAATCTACTTTTTTGTCATCTACTTTTTTTTCAATATTTTCCTTTATTTTACTCATTTTATTTATTTCTTAAGAGGAGTAAGTTTTTTACCAGCAATAGCGATAGCTTTTCCTTTTCTAGTTCGTGCGTTACATTGCGTCCTTTGACCTCTAACTGGTAATTTCTTTTTATGTCTTGTTCCTCTATAACATGCTAGGTCAACTAATCTTTTTATATTTACAGAAACTTCTCTTCTTAAATCTCCTTCAACTTTATGATTTGCGTCGATAAATTCTCTTATCTTTAAAACTTGCTCTTCAGTAAGCTCATTTACTCTTTTTGAAGAAGGAATATTTAGCTCCTTACAAATCTTTTTTGAAGAGTGTGGGCCTATGCCATGTATATAAGTTAGAGCTATACTAACAACTTTGTTTTGTGGAATATTAATTCCTGCTATACGAGCCATATATTAAATGATTTAAAGTTTATGGCGTATTTATATTGCGTAATCATTTAAAGTCAACCCTAGATACTTTCAATTAATCCGCTAATTTCAGTGCTAATTTCAGATACTGAGCGCTCTCCGTTTATTACTTTAAGTAAATTTGATTGTTTATAAAAATTAATTACTGGAATTATATTTTTTTCATAAGTCCCATATCTTTTAATTGCTATTTCCTCCCTATCATCAGATCTTTCCTCTTCTGATTTTCTTTGAGAGATTCTAATTTTGATTGTTTCTAAACTTACATTTAGTTTCAAAGCTAAATCAATTTTTTTCCCAGAATTTTTTAGCATAGTTTGTAAATTTTTAGCTTGATTTAAATTTCTAGGGTAGCCATCAAATATCAGTCTATTGTTATAATTTTTGTCTGATATATACTTTTCAATCAAATTACTAACAATTTCATCAGAAACTAAATTTCCAGAGTTCATTAAAAATGCAATTTTTTGACCTAACTCAGTTTTATTTTTAATTTCATTTCTTAGTAATTCACCAGTTGATAGTTGATATAATTTAAATTTACTGACTATGAAGTTTGATTGTGTCCCTTTTCCTGCACCTGGTGGTCCAAAAATTACTAAATTCATTAAAATTATTATTTTCCAAATTTTGTTTTTCTTATAAGTGACTCGTACTGTGAGCTCATTAGTCTTGTTTGTACTTGTGTCACTGTATCCATTGCAACTACTACAACTATTAATATTGAAGTTCCGCCTAAATAAAATGGAATTGGGTACTTCGCAATTAAAAATTCAGGCATAAGACAAACAAATGTTAAATATAGAGATCCAACTGTGGTTAGTCTTATTAAAATAGAGTCTATATATTCAGCAGTTCTCTCACCAGGACGTATACCTGGAATGTAGCCACCGTATTTTCTTAAATTTTCTGCAGTTTCTTTTGGATTAAACACAATAGATGTATAGAAAAAAGAAAAGAAGATTATACCAGAAGCATACAATAACATGTAAAGCGGTTGTCCTTGAGTAAACATTGATGAAATTTTTAAAAATGTATCAGACTCAGCAAACCCAAAATTTGAGATTGTGATTGGTAAAAGCAATAGCGCAGATGCAAAAATAGCTGGAATTACTCCAGCTGTATTAATTTTAAGCGGGAGATGAGATGACTCTCCTCCATACATTTTGTTTCCTACTTGTCTTTTAGGATAATTTATTAATATTTTTCTCATAGCTCTCTCAAAGAAGACAATAAATAATACAGTTAAAATAACTAAAATAAATATACCAACTATCATTAATGCTGATAGAGCCCCAGTTCTTCCTAATTCAAATGTTGAAGCTAAAGCCCTTGGTATTTCTGCAACTATTCCAGAAAAGATAATTAAAGAAATACCATTTCCTACACCTCTAAGTGTAATTTGTTCACCTAGCCACATTAAAAAAGTTGTACCTGCAACTAATGATATTGTTGTTATCAATTTAAAAGACATTCCCGGCTCAATAACTAAATTTCCTGCGTTCTCTAAACCTACTGACACTCCGTACCCTTGTAATATTGAGATTAAAACTGTTCCGTATCTAGTAATCTGAGTAATTTTTTTTCTTCCTATCTCACCTTGTTCTTTAAGATTTTTAAAATAATCAGACACACCTGTTAACAACTGAACAATGATCGAAGCAGAAATATAAGGCATTATACCAAGTGCAAAAATAGCCATTCTTGTTACTGCACCTCCAGAAAACATATTAAACATACCCAATAGACCTTTTTGACTTGAATCCATTATCTCTTTAAGAGCTTGTGGATCAATTCCTGATAAAGGAACGTATGTTCCAAGTCGGTAAATAACTAAGATAATTATGGTAAATAATATTCTATTTTTAAGATCTTTTGCCTGACTGAAAGCACCTGCAGTATTTAAAGTTTCGTTAGACATGAAAAAAATTATTTTTTTATTAAGTTAAGTTTACCGCCAGCTTTTTCGATTTTTTGTAAAGCTTGTTTCGATGCAAAATGAGCAAATATTTCAATATTTTTTTTTATTTCACCTGATCCAAGAATCTTTAATTTGGAGTATTTTTTGTTAATTAATTTTTTTTCTTTAAGAATTTTTATATCAAGTATATTTTTTAAATTATTTCCTTTTTTTTCAAAAATATTTTGTATTTTTGATAGATTTAATATGGCTGTATTTTCCTTATTTAGCGATTTAAAACCTCTTTTCGGTAATCTTCTATACAGAGGCATTTGACCGCCTTCAAAACTTTTTATTGCAACTCCTGATCTTGACTTTTGACCTTTGTGCCCTCTTGAGGAGGTTTTGCCCTTTCCAGATCCTATACCTCGACCAACTCTAATTTTTTTTTTATTATTTTTGACTAAACTACTTAATTCCATTATTTCGTCTCTCTTTTAAGAATTATATCTGATATCTTTTTTCCTCTAATTGCCGATAAAATCTTAGGTGAATTTTGAGATTTTAGTCCGTTTATACAAGCCTTTAAAACATTATGCGGATTAGCAGAACCTAATGATTTAGCAACAACATCTTGAATGCCTAATACTTCACAAACTGATCTTATTGCTCCACCTGCAATTATACCTGTACCAGCTGGCGCAGATCTTAAAAATACTTTTCCTGATCCATTTTTCCCATTTACGTCATGGTGAAGAGTTCTACCTTCTTTTAGGGGAATCTTAATTAAACTTCTTTTTGCTACTTCAGTAGCTTTTTTAATTGCATCTGGTACTTGCTTGGATTTTCCTTGGCCGATTCCAATTGAACCTTTTTGATCACCAACAACTACTAAAGCAGCAAAACCAAATCTACGACCTCCTTTTACTACTTTTGTAATTCTATTAATCGCGACTAATTTTTCTTTTATTTCGTTATCTTTATTATTAATTTGTTCCATTTTAAAATTTCAAACCATTTTTTCTTAAAGTGTCAGCAAAAGTTTTTACTCTCCCGTGATATTTATAACTACCTCTGTCGAAATAAACTTCGCTAATTTTTTTTTCTTTTGCTCTTTTTGCCAATAATTCACCAATTAATGTTGATTTCTCCATTTTTTTAACCTTTTTATCCTTAATTTCTTTTTCGATAGATGAAACTGACACTAAAGTTTTATTATTACTATCATCAATTATTTGAGCAGAAAGATTATTTAAAGATTTTGATACACTAACTCTTAGCTTGTTTTTATTAAACTTTTTCAACCTTTTTCTGTTTCTTAATTTTCTTTTATTTTTATTTTCAATTTTTTTCATTATTTTTTCTTACCCTCTTTTCTAAGAACGTACTGGCCTCTTTCTTTTATCCCTTTGGCTTTGTATGGTTCAACAGGCTTTAAGTTTTTTATATCTGCAGAAATTTTTGAAACTAAGTCTTTATCAACGCCTGAAATTTTTATAATTGTTTGTTTTTCTACTGTTATTTTTATTTCTTTAGGAATATCGAAGTTAATGTCATGGCTAAAACCGAGTTGCAAATTTAAAATTTGACCTTTTAAATTTGCTCGAAAACCAACGCCACTCAATTCTAAAATTTTTTCATGGCCTGTTGACACTCCAGTTACTGCATTATTTATTAAACTTCTATAAGTTCCCCATAAAATAGATGTTTTTTTATCTACTTTTTTTTCTTTAGGTGTTAGTTGAAAAGCTGACTCGTTCAACTTAGATGAAAATATTTTATCATTTACGCTCAATTTTGTCGTGCCTTTTGGTCCTGATATAGTTAAGTTTGAACCCTCTATTTTAATAGAGGAGTCTTTTGGTATGAATATATTTTTCTTTCCTATTTTAGACATTAGAATACCCTACAAATTATTTCACCACCTAAATTATTTTTTCTTGCATCCGTATCACTCATTACACCCTTTGGTGTTGAAAGTATAGCGAGACCTAATCCATTCATAACTTTTGGTATACTAGTAGCTCTAGAATAAACTCTTCTACCTGGTTTTGATACACGTTTAATTTCTTTAATCACAGGATCACCCTCATAATATTTTAAAGAGATTTTTAAACTTGTTTTATTGTTTTCTGTTTTTTCAATAAAAAAATCTTTTATGTATCCTTCTTTTTTTAGAATTGTTAAAATATTTTTTCTAAAATTAGACGAAGGTATTTCAACTGAATTTAACGACCTCATTTGACCGTTTCTTATTCTCGAAAACATATCACCTATTGGATCTGTAAATGTCATTTTCCTCCTACCAACTTGATTTTGTCATACCAGGAATTTTTCCTGAAGAAGCCATATCCCTCAGAGCAATTCTTGAAATTTTTAGTTTTCTATAAACTCCATGAGGACGTCCTGAAACTTCACACCTATTTCTAATTCTTATTTTAGAAGAATTTTTTGGTAGTTTATTCAGTTTTAATTGAGCCTCAAATCTTTCAGACAATTCCAATTTTCTATTATTAATAATTTTTTTTAAAGCTGCTCTTTTTTTCTCATATTTTTTTGCCAACTTTATCCTTTTTAAGTTTTTCTGTATTGCGCTTGTTTTTGCCATTAATTACCTCAGTTTTTTTTCTCTATTAAAGGGAAGTTGAACTCTTTCAAAAGCTCCAAAGCACCCTTTTTATTTTTGCTTGTTGTTACAATCGTTATATCTAGTCCTCTTATCTTATCTACTTTATCAAAATTAACTTCAGGGAAAACAATATGTTCTTTTATACCAAAGGAGTAATTATTTGAATTATCAATACCTTTTTCAGATAAGCCACGAAAATCTTTTATACGTGGAAGAGCAATATTTACTAGTCGATCTATAAACTCATACATTTTATAAGACCTTAAAGTTACTTTAACACCAGCATTAGACCCTTTTCTAGTTTTAAAATTAGAAATTGATTTTTTGAATTTCGTAATTACTGGCTTTTGACCAGAAATAAGAGACATATCATCTGTGCATGCTTTTAATTTTTTTCCATCAGAGGCATCTTCTCCAAGACCCATATTTAGAATTATTTTTTCTATTTTAGGCACTTGATGTTTGTTCTTTAAAGACAATTTATTCATCAAATTATTTACAACTTCTTTCTCGTAAAATATTTTTAATCTTGGTGTCATTTTTTACCTGCTATTTTTTTTTTCTTTCTTTTTTAAATCTATATTTTTAATATTAGATAGATGTATAAAATTTTCTTTGGAAATTATTCCACCTTTATTTTCTTTAGTAGGTTTTAAATGTTTTTTAATCATATTAACGGCTTTGACTTTAACTTTGTTTAAACTTCTATTTATTTCTAAAATTTCGCCTGTTTTTCCTTTATCTTTACCAGTTAAAATTTTCACTTGAGATCCTTTTTTAAAGTTCATTATAATACCTCCGGAGCTAATGAAATTATTTTTGTGTGGCCCCTTGATCTAAGTTCTCTTGTAACTGGTCCAAATATTCTTGTTCCGATGGGCTCTCCTTTGTCATCTGTTAACACAACGGCATTACTATCAAATTGTACTTTTGATCCATCATTTCTATAAATTTCTTTTCTTGTTCTTACTACAACAGCTTTGTGAACTGCTCCTTTTTTAACTTTGCCTTTAGGTATAGCGTCTTTAACACTTATAACAATTATATCTCCAACAGATGCATACCTTCTTTTAGATCCGCCCAGAACCTTTATACACTCCACTCTTTTAGCTCCCGTATTATCAGCGACTAATAATTCTGTTTGTATTTGTATCATTATTCAATAACCTGCCATGTTTTCTTTTTTGATATAGGTTTACACTCCATAATGGAAACTGTTTCACCCTCTTTAAATTTGTTTTTTTCGTCGTGAGCATGATATTTTTTTGATCTTTTAATAATTTTTTCATAAAAAGGGTGTTTAAATTTTCTAGTTACTTCAACAACGATAGTTTTATTGTTTTTAGCACTAGTAACTGTTCCTTTTAAAATTTTCTTTGTCATTTTGTGTTTTTTAAAGTTGTATATAATCTTGCAATACTTTTCTTCAATTGATTATATTGCGCAGGATTATTTATTTGATTATTAATTTTTTTAAATCTAATACTCATCAAATCTTTCTTTAAGCTCAAGATTTTTTTTTCTGCTTGATCTTTGGTTAAATTTTTTATCTCTTTTTTTTTAGCCATAATTTATCTTTTTATAAACTTAGTTTTTATTGGTAATTTAGCAGATGCCTTATAGAGCGCCTCTCTTGCAACCTCTTCAGTAACTCCATCTATTTCGAAAATTATCCTTCCTGGTTTTACTCTACAAGCATAATATTCTGGCGAACCCTTTCCTTTACCCATTCTAACTTCTGTCGGTTTTTTAGAAACTGGAATATTTGGAAAAATTCTAGTCCAAACTTTTCCAGTACGCTTCATGTATCTAGTCAATGCTACTCTTGCAGCTTCAATTTGTTTTCCAATTATTCTCTCGGGCTGAGTTGCTTTCAAACCAAATTGACCATAATTTAGTTTAACTGCTCTTGAAGCGTTCCCATGAATCCTTCCCTTAAAAGCTTTTCTATATTTAGTTCTTACTGGTTGTAGCACTTTTTACCCTCTCTTTTTTTTCTTTTTCAACATCCTTGGCCATTAACTCACCTTTATAAATCCAGACTTTAACTCCAATTATTCCATAAGTTGTTAATGCTTCTGCAAAACCATAATCAATATCTGCCCTTAATGTGTGCGAAGGGATACTTCCTTCTCGCAACCATTCTGTTCTTGCAATTTCATTTCCAGCTAATCTACCGCTAAGCATTACTTTAATACCTTTAGCATTAAGTCTCATTGCAGACTGCATAGCTCTTTTCATTGCTCTTCTGTAAGCAACTCGTTTTACTAATTGTTGTGCAATATTTTCTGCTACTAAATTTGAATTAAGTTCTGGCTTCTTAATTTCTTTAATATTAATGTTAACATCTCCATCAGTAATTTTCATAATATTTTTTTTAATTTTTTCAATATCAGCGCCTTTTTTTCCAATAACAAACCCTGGTCTTGAAGTATGGATTGAAACTGTACATTTTTTTGATGATCGCTCTATTATTATCTCGGATACACCAGAGTTTAAAATATTTTTTTTTATATAATTTCTTATTTTGAAATCCTCAATCAATAATCTTCCAAATTCTTTCTTTTTTGCAAACCAAGTTGAATCCCAACCTCTATTAATACCTAAACGTAAACCAATTGGATTAATTTTTTGTCCCATTATTTTTTTTCCTTTTTTTCTCTTTTTTCTTCAAGAACAATTGTTATTCTACTAAATGGCTTCTTAATTGGACTAGCTCTTCCTTTTGCTCTTGGTCTAAATCTTTTCATCACTAGTGACTTACCAACGTAAGCCTCTTTGACAAATAAATTATCTATATCAAATTGATGATTATTTTCAGCGTTGGATATTGCTGATTTTACTGTTTTGCTTACATCCTTAGCTATTCTTTTTCTTGTAAATTCTAAATCTCTTAAGGCTACATCTGCTTTTTTTCCTTTAATAAAATTGCAAACGAGCGCAAGCTTTCTCGCACTTGTGCGTACATTCTTGTTTATTGCTTTGACTGTTGAATTGTTTTTATCCATTATTTTTTGTCTCCTGCAGCTGGTTTTTCAGCAGCGGCTGTCGCAGCTGCTTTTTTATCAGCTGGTGTGTGTCCTTTAAAGGTTCTTGTAGGTGCAAATTCACCTAATTTATGGCCCACCATTTCCTCAGAAATTGTAATTGGAATGAAGCTCTTTCCATTATGAATCATAAAACTATGGCCAACAAAGTCAGGTATAATAGTAGAGTTTCTTGACCATGTTTTAATTGGTTTTTTATTAGGTGTATCTTTTAGCTTGTCAATTTTTTTTAACAAGCTTGGATGCACAAAAGGTCCTTTCCACACAGATCTAGTCATTATTTATTTCTTTTTTTCCTTCTAGTTATTATAAATTTATCGCTTCGTTTTGGTTTTCTTGTTTTTAAACCTTTTGCAGATTGCCCCCAGGGAGATACTGGACTTCTTCCTCCAGAAGTTTTACCTTCTCCACCTCCATGAGGATGATCAACAGGATTCATCGCGACACCCCTTGTTTGAGGTCTTTTTCCTCTCCATCTATTTCTTCCAGCTTTACCAATTTTAATATTTTTTTGATCAGGGTTGGATACTATTCCAATAGTAGCAATGCAAGTATTACTTACTTTTCTCATTTCTCCTGATGAGAGCTTAAGTATTGCATAATCTCCATCATACCCAGATAAAGTTACGGAAGAACCTGCAGATCTAGCCAACTTCGCTCCATTACCAGGAATTAACTCTACGTTATGTAATGATGTACCGGGAGGAATATCTTTTAATTCCAGAGAATTTCCAATCTTTATTTCTACGTTTTTTCCTGACTCTATGGAGTCACCCTCTTTTAGTCCTTGAGGACATATAATGTAAGATTTTTCCTTATCTTTGTAAGTTATTAATGCAATATATGCTGTTCTATTAGGGTCATATTCAATTCTGTCGACAGTTGCGGGTATATTTTTCTTTTTTCTATAAAAATCAATAATTCTATACTTATGTTTTGAGCCACCTCCGATATGTCTAGACGTAATACGTCCATTATTATTTCTACCGCCAGTAAAATTTTGTCCTCTTGTAAGTGGTTTATAGGGAGAACCTTTCCACAAAGTACTTTTGTCAATAACTACTGTTCCTCTTGTAGATTTTGTGTAAGGTTTAAAACTTTTTAGTGCCATAAATTAAACTCCTGCGGTTAAATCAATACTTTGTCCTTTTTTAAGAGTAACAATAGCTTTTTTATAACCACTTTTGTAAGATTTTCTTCCTTGTTTCATTTTTAATTTAGATTTTTGATTAACAATATTTATCTTAACAACATTTACTTTAAATATTTTTTCTATATTTTTTTTAATTATCTTCTTGTTTGCTTTTGCATGAACTTTAAAGACGGTTTTATTTTGTTCAGACAATATAGTAGCTTTTTCTGTAACAATAGGACTTAAGATAGAGTCTAAATAATTAATTTTTTTCATTAATATACCTATTTTGAATATTTTTTGCAGATGTTGACGTAATAATAACATTTTTGTATTTAAACAAATCATAAATATTAGTGCCATTATCATTAATCAATTTTAAATTTTTTATATTTCTCGCTGATTTATTTATATTTTTAAGTGAACTTTCGTCTGAGATTATTAATACATTTGATAGTTTATTTTTTACTAAAAAATTATTGAAATCTTTAGTTTTCTTAATTTCTTTTTTTACATCAGCCAAAATGTACAATTTTTTATCTGAAGTTTTTTTTGACAAAGTTTGTGCCAAAGCTAGTTTTCTAACTTTTTTATTAATTTTTTTTACCTTATAAACTGAACCTTTTGGTCCATGGGCTACACCACCACCAACAAATAACGGTGCTTTTTTACTAGCATGTCTAGCACCGCCACTACCTTTTTGTGCAATAATCTTTTTTGTAGAGCCCTTAATTTGATTTCTTTGTTTAGTTTTTGCAGTTCTTGGTTTCAAATGATTTAATTGCCAATCAATAACATACTTAATTAACTTATAATTCACTTTGAGTTTTACAAGCTTATCTGAAATTTCTATTGAGTCAGATTTACTACCATCGATATTTAAAAGTGGAAATTTCATCTATTTTTTTCCTTTTTTTGCTGCTGCTGCTTTAACCATAGCGTCATGCTTTTCTTTAATAGTTTTTCTGCTGACTTTTTTTATGGACTCTCTTAATAAAACAGTTGAATTTTTTGAACCAGGTATAGATCCTCTTAAATAAATTAAACTGTTTTCTACATCCGATTTTATAACCTCTAAACTTAACATGGTCCTTTGTTTATCTCCCATATGACCAGCCATTTTTTTTCCTTTAAAAACCTTACCGGGATCCTGTCTTTGTCCTGTTGAACCATGTGATCTATGAGAAACTGAAACACCGTGAGAGGCACGTAGACCACCAAAATTCCATCTCTTCATAACACCTGCGAAACCTTTTCCTATTGTTCTAGAACGCACATCCAAAAACTTTTTATCCTTAAAGATTTCTAAACCAAATTCATTACCCTCTTTATATTGCGCAGAGTCTTTTACTAAAAATTCTTTAAGAATTTTTTTTGGTTCTGTATTTTTTTTTGCAAAATAACCTTTCATTTGTTTTGTTAATTTGGAGTTTCTAATTTTAAAAAAACCA
>MDTG01193906.1_pt1 | contig 11434 bp, 11 predicted proteins | sample 811421 | NCBI WGS metagenome assembly MDTG01 (sample SAMN05326645, study PRJNA326480) | marine metagenome | isolation source: seawater | place: Pacific Ocean: South East | collected 2011
GTAAAAGTTAAAGATTGTAGTAATATCGAAACCTCTTTTCCTAATTTTTCTAAGACTATGAATAATCTTGGAATGAATATAGATGAATAAGATAAATGTAATAACAATTGACGGGCCATCTGCTTCTGGAAAAGGATCGCTTGCTAGAGAAATAGCAAAAACATATGATCTATCGATTCTTGATAGCGGCTCCTTATATAGACTTTACGCATATTTTGCCGAAGAGGGTATGAAGAGTGAATTAATATCAAATGCAATTCAAGAAAATATTGAATTTAAGATATTTAATAAAGATCTTGTAATTATGAATGCTGATAATGATATTACTAATAAGCTCAGATCAGAAAGTATTGCATCCTTGGCGTCTGAATTAAGCTCAAAGCAAGAAGTTAGAAATGCATTATTTGATATTCAAAGATCTTTTTATGATGAAAAGGGGCTTGTAGCTGATGGTAGAGATATGGGAACTGTTGTATTTAAGGAAGCAAAACTCAAGATCTATCTGACTGCTTCTGCAGAAGTAAGAGCAAAAAGAAGGTATTTAGAGTTGCAGAATCGTGGTCAAGAAGTTAATATGCCGGATCTGATCGCTGATATTGAGCAAAGAGATTTAAAAGATAGTTCAAGAGAATTATCGCCACTTTTGCCAGCAGATGACTCACATATAATTGATTCATCTGAAATGTCACTTGAAGATGTAATTAGTTTTACAAAAAATTTAGTTATAGAGGAATTTTTATAAATGTCAGAATCATTTTCAGCACTTTTAGATGAGAGTTTAAGTTCTCTAGATATGCAGCCAGGATCTATTGTTTCAGGAGTGGTTCTTGATGTCGATAACGATTGGGTTACTGTTCATGTTGGACTAAAATCTGAGGGGGTTATCTCACTTGATGAGTTTAGGAACAATGAGGGAAAAGTTGAAGTAAACGTTGGTGATGAAGTAGAAGTTGCTCTTGAAGCTGTTGAAGATGGTTATGGAGAGACTAGAATTTCAAGAGAGAAAGCAAGAAAGATCTCTACTTGGAAAATGCTTGAAGACGCTCTTGAGACAGGTGAGTTTGTAACAGGAAAAATTCATAATAGGGTAAAAGGTGGATTTGCAGTTGAGGTTGAGGTTGTTAAAGCTTTCCTCCCTGGCTCGCTAGTTGATGTAAGGCCAGTTAAAGAGGCACCTGATTTGGAAAATACTGTTCAAGACTTTAAGGTAATCAAGCTTGACTACAAAAGAAACAATGTTGTTTTATCTAGAAAGGCAGTTCTTGAAAAAAATAACTCTGCTGTTAAGGTTGAGCTTTTGAAGAATCTTGATGAGGGGCAAATAGTAACAGGAGTTGTAAAAAATATTACAGACTATGGTGCTTTTATTGATTTGGGTGGACTTGATGGACTTCTTCATATTACAGATATTTCTTGGTCTAGGGTAACAAATCCAGCTGAACATTTAAATTTAGGTGAAGAAATTGAAGTAAAGGTTCTAAGTTTTGATAAAGAAAAGCTAAGGGTTTCATTGGGACTAAAACAGATTCAAAATGATCCCTGGGAGAATGTTGAATCTAATTATTCTGTTGGCGGTATTTATGAGGCTGAAGTTTCAAATATCACTGATTATGGATGTTTTGCCCAACTTGAAGAAGGTATCGAAGGACTAATTCACTTATCTGAGCTAGATTGGACGAGTAAAAACATACATCCCTCTAAAGTAGTAGATATGGATGAAAAAATAAAAGTAATGATTTTAGAAATTGATCATGATAAACGAAGAATTTCATTAGGTTTGAAACAAACTAAATCTAATCCCTGGACTGAATTCGCAAATAAATATGGAATTGGAGATAAGGTTGAGGGAAACATAAAATCTATAACTGATTTTGGTATCTTTGTTGGATTAGAAGGAGACATTGACGGTCTTATTCATCTATCTGATATTTCTGATGATGAAGACCCCAAAAAAGCCCTGGAAGAATTTAAGAAAGATCAAAAACTTAATTGCATAGTTTTTGCAATAGATGCGGAAAGAGAAAGAATTTCATTAAAGTTGAGTGAATAGATTAAAAAAAGATACATTTAAAAGATCAGACATAGAAGCATATCTTAGAAAAGAATTTCAAAATTTAACAAAATCACAAATTTCTGAAGCAATAGATTCAATATTAGAATCTATAATTAGTGCTATAGCATTAGATGAAAAAGTAGAAATACGAGGTTTTGGAACTTTCTCAAAAAAACTCATCAGACCAAGAAGATTTATAAACCCAAAAACTAAAGAGATATCATATCTTGGTGAAACTTCAACAATACACTTCAAGCCATCAAAAAAATTAGTAAAAAGATGATAATTGTAGCCATAGATGAAATAGACTTTAAAAAAGCATCAATGATCATAGATAATCTTGATCCTACTAAATGTATGGTTAAAGTTGGTAGCGTAGCTTTCAATTTGATCGGGCATCGATTAATTGATTATGCTGCTCGGCAGGGTTTTAAAATTTTTCTTGATTTAAAACTTCATGATATTCCTAACACTGTTAAGAAATCTATTCAGGGACTAACATCATTACCAATTTCAATGATTACGATTCATACCTCTGGAGGTAGAGATATGATGCTGGCTGCAATGGAGGGAGTTTCAGATACTAATATCAAAGTTTTTGGTGTTACTGCTCTAACAAGTTTAAATGATGAAGATACTACTAATATTTACAATAGAACTCTATCAAAACAAGTAAGTACAATGTTAGATTTAGCTGTTTCTGCTGGAATAGATGGTGTTGTATGCTCTCCTCATGAATTAAAGCTTGTAAGTTCAATTAAATCTTTACTTTCAATAACTCCTGGAATAAGACTAAAAGACTTGAACGATGATCAAAAAAGAGTAATGACGCCTAAAGAAGCAATTAATTTGGGTTCAGATTATTTGGTAATTGGAAGACCAATAACATCTTCAAATAACATAAAGAAATCATTGAATGAGATATACGAGAGTATTCAATGAATAAAGAAATCTTATATACCAGCATATTTCAAAATGAGAGAGTAATCTTTAAATCTCTTGTAAATGAATTCACGTCTAAACTTTATGATGAATTTGATTTAACCGCACAAAGAATAGACTTGAATTCAAAAATTAATGATTTATTTATTGGTAAAAAAGTAAATTACACAGAGGATCTTGCAGCATGGCATCCAAAATATAGAGACCAATATGATCCTAAGATTTTTGACTCTCCATCACAAAAAGAACAACAAGTTGAATTAAATAATTTATTTGATTTATGTAAAAGTGCTAAAAATATAGTAACTATTGGAATTGGAGGTTCGTTTGAGGGCCCAAAAATGCTTCTTGAAAATATGGATACCCCTTATAAAGAAAAAAATTTTATATTTATAACTGGGTCTGATTTATCTGAATTTAGAATGAAAACAAATCAATTAAAGAAAGAAGACACTATATTTGTTATTTCATCAAAGTCTTTTTCAACTGAAGAAACTATTTTACTTTTAGATCAAGCTATTTCTTGGTCACGGGATATCAATAAATTTGTAGCAATTACAGCCAATAAAACAAAAGCAAAAGAATATGGCATAAATTGCGTGATTGAATTTGATCAGCAAATTGGGGGCAGATACTCAATATGGTCAGAAATTTCTATTTTAATAAGCTGGTTAAATAAAGAAAATTTTGATGATTTTATGGCTGGAGGTAAGCAAGCTGACGCAGATTTAAAAAATAATGAAGCATACCTTAAATTTGTAAAAACTTTAGCATTTACTGATATTTGGCTTCATAACTTTAAGAACAAAAACTCTAGGGCGGTTCTTTCATACATTTGGAACTGGAGATCATTACCAATTTACATTCAACAACTTGAAATGGAGTCACTTGGTAAGCAACCATCAACTAACTCAGAACATAAAAAAACAGGTCAAATAATTTTTGGAGGATATGGGCCAACCGCACAGCATTCTTATTTTCAATTATTGCATCAAGGTACTCAAGATATTTGCGTTGATATCATTGCAACTAAAAAAGATATAAAAAGCTTAGCTTATGCTCAAGCTATGACTCAATCGAAACTACTTTCAGAAGGCGCAATAGGTTTAAAAGATGAAGAAAGAATTAATGGAAATTCTCCAATAAACCTTTTTTTAATTAATAATGCAGATTTATATGATCTAGGTTATTTAATAGCAACCTGGGAGCACAGAACATTTATTACGGCTGCAATGTTAGGGATTAATCCTTTTGATCAATTTGGTGTGAGTGCTGGTAAGATTTTCACTCATAAATATCAAGCTGATATAGAATAAAGCCAAGATATATTTTGTCATGTCTATTAATTTAAGAAATGTTCCAAATACACCAGGGGTGTACAAATTTTTTAACAATCATGAAATTATTTATATAGGTAAGGCAAAAAATTTAAAAAAAAGAGTTTCTTCATACTTTGGTAAATCTTTTAAAGATAGAAAAACTTCACAAATTAAATTTTTAACAGATAAAGTCGAGACATTTACAACTAAAAATGAAGTAGAAGCTTTGCTCTTGGAGCAGACACTCATTAAAGAAAATAAGCCAAGATTTAATATTCTTTTAAGAGATGACAAAACATATCCATATATTTATTTTTCTTTAGATCATGAATACCCTGGAGTATACTCAAAAAGAACAAAAAAAGGCGTTGATAAAAAATATTTTGGACCTTTTGTAAGCTCTGAAGCTGTAAAAAAATCAATCAAAGAAATTCAAAAAATTTTTAAGGTAAGGAATTGTAGTGATAATACCTTTGCAAACAGAACAAGACCCTGTATTGAGTTTCAGATGAAAAGGTGTTCAGCTCCATGTGTTCAAAAAATTAATAAAGTTGATTATTTTGAGGATATTACAAGTGCAAAATCGTTTCTCTCATCTTCTGATACTAAAACTATTGAAAAATTAACAAAAGATATTGAAAAAGCAGTCACAAAACTTGAATTTGAAAAAGCAGCAGAAATAAGAGATCGATTAAATAGGCTTAATCATTTGAAAGAAGAGCAGTCTGTAGTGACTATGGCAGGTGATGTAGATATATTTTCAATAAGCTCAGAAATGACATATCTTGGTATATCAATAATTGTTGTAAGAAATGGAAAAATCAGAGGAACCAAGACACATTTGATAAAGCAAGCACACTATAACTCACTTGATGAAGTTTACCAGAGCGCTATTTTTAATTTTTATGATAATCAGATCGACATACCAAAAAAAGTTCTTTGCGCATACGAATTACAAAATAAAAAAATTTTGGAAGAAATGTTTTTGGCTAAACATAAAATGAAAGTTAAGCTAATTCATTCTCCAAGCAAGTCCATTAGACCAATATTTAACTTGTGTAAACTCAATGCAATGCAAGTAATTAAAAATCACTTGAGTAAAGAAGATAAATATACATTTGCTTTTAACGAACTTGCAAGTTATGTAGGACTTAAAGATATTAAAAAAATTGAGGCCTATGATGTAAGTCATTTGTCTGGTGAAAATGGTGTTGCATCTTGTGTCGTTTTTTCAAAAATAGGCCCAGACAAAAAAAACTATAGATTATTTAACATTCCTAAAGATTTGTCTGGAAATGACGTTGGATCTTTAAAACATGTTATGGAGAGGCGACTAAAGTATTATGACGATCCAAAAACTAAACCAGATTTATTATTAATTGATGGTGGAATAAACCAATTAAATTTTGTTCAGTCAGTATTAAATGAATCTAACCATAAAAATATCAAAACATTATCAATTGTAAAAGGGTTCAATCGTTTAAGAGCATCAGAAACGATTATTTCAAATGATGGATTATTAGAATTAGATAAATATTCTAAGGCTTTTCTTTTATTACAAGAGATACGAGACGAATCTCACAGATTTGCTATACAAGCTCAAAGGAAAAAGAAAAGGAGTTTTGTCACTAAGTCTCAGTTAGATAATATTAATGGTGTTGGACATGTCTTAAAATCAAGACTAATAAAGAAATTTAAAAATATTAAAAATATTAAAGTTGCAAAAAAAGATGAACTAATGACTGTAAACGGTATTAATGAGAAGATAGCTAATGAAATACTAAAAAATTTATAAAAATGATTAATTTAATTAACTCATTGACCGCTATAAGAATATTGCTTGCGCCGATAATTCTAATATTACTTATTAATGGTAATAATTTGCTTTGTACCCTGTTATTTTTTCTTGCAGGAGTAACAGATTTTTTAGATGGTTATTTAGCAAGAAAATATAATGCTGAATCTCAAATTGGTGAAATTCTAGATCCTATAGCTGACAAAATAATTGTTATATTTATTCTTTTTGGATTGGCAGTCGCTCTTAATAGTTATCTTATTTCTTTCATGAGCGCATTGATTATTTCTCGTGAGATTGGAGTGGCTGCACTAAGAGATTACTCAGCTAGAAATAATTTATTTAATAAAACTAAGGTAACTTTTTTAGCAAAAACTAAAACAGCTATTCAGTTGTCAACTATTGGTTTGTATCTGTTTGCCATTACTTTAAACATAAACTTATTAATAGTTATAAGTGATATCTTGTTGATTCTTGCCACACTAATAACCTTATATACTGGATATCAATACGCAACCAATGTATTTAAAAAATGAATATTTCTGTAGTAAGTGGTGGCTTTGATCCAATTCATTCAGGCCACATAAAGTATTTAAATTCTGCAAAAGAATTAGCGGATTACTTAATTGTTGCATTAAATAGTGATGATTGGTTAATAAATAAAAAGAAAAAAGTTTTTATGTCTATTGAAGAAAGAAAGGAAATTTTAAAAAATATTGAATGCGTTGATGAAGTAATATTATTTGAAGATGATCAAGAGGGTAGTTGCATCAATGCACTGGAAAAAATAAAAATTAAATACCCTAATGATAATATTATTTTTTGTAATGGCGGTGATAGAAATAAAAATAACATTCCAGAAATGGCGGTTCAAAATATAGAATTTAAATTTTCTGTTGGCGGTGATAATAAAAAAAATTCTTCATCTTCGTTGTTAAAGAATTGGAAACATGAAAGTGAAGAACGAATATGGGGATCTTTCTTTAATTTGTTTGATTCAAAGGATGTAAAGGTCAAGGAATTAATTATTCAGCCAGGTAAAGGAATGAGCTTTCAAAGACACAAAGAAAGAAATGAAATCTGGTTAATATCAAAAGGATCTTGTGAAGTTTTCTATTCAAAAGATAACCCTGATTCAAAGACTAAATTAAAGTTAAACAAATTTGATCATTTCTTAATTTCAAAGGGAGACTGGCATCAAATAACGAATCCATTTGATATCGATTGTCATATTGTTGAAATACAATATGGGAATAGCGTGATTGAAGAGGATATAGAAAGGTTAAGTTATTTCGATAAAAATTCATAATTATTTACTTTTAATTATTAATTTTATGCAATAAACTCTGCATCTATTAGGCTGGATGGCAGAGTGGTTATGCAGCGGCCTGCAAAGCCGTTTACGCCGGTTCGATTCCGGCTTCAGCCTCCAATATCAGACATATTGTTTTTTATGTATTGGCTAATAAACTGAAGTATAATTTTTGAGAGTTGTAGGAGATAATATAAATATGCCCGAGTGGTGGAATTGGTAGACACAAGGGACTTAAAATCCCTCGATAGAAATATCGTGCCGGTTCAAGTCCGGCCTCGGGTACCACCTAACAAATATTTTTAATAATGAGGTGATGATATGAAGGCAGTTATATTAGCTGGTGGCTTGGGAACCAGAATTAGTGAGGAAACTCATTTAAAACCCAAACCTATGATTGAAATTGGTAACAAACCAATACTTTGGCACATAATGAAGCTATATTCTTCAAATGGCGTAAATGATTTTATTATTTGTTGTGGTTACAAAGGCTACTTAATTAAGGAGTATTTTGCAAATTACTCTCTTCATCAATCAGATGTAACATTTAAATTGGAAAATAATAAAGTAAGTGTTCATAGTGACAGATCTGAGCCTTGGACAATAACTCTTGTAGATACTGGAGAAAGCTCAATGACTGGTGGAAGAATGTTAGCTGTAAAAGATTATTTGAAAGATGAAGAGATATTTTGTTTGACTTATGGAGATGGTGTAAGTGATATCAATATAGCTGAATCAATAAATTTTCATAATTCCCATAAAAAGAAAGCAACAGTATCTGCAGTAGTTCCGCCTGCTCGTTTTGGAGCTTTAAATATCCAAGATGGCTTAGTCAAGGACTTTATAGAAAAACCTAAAGGTGATGGTGGCCTTATTAATGGAGGCTTCTTTGTTTTGTCAACGGATGTTTTAGAATTTATAAGTGGACCTGATTGTATTTGGGAACAAGAACCTTTGAAAAAATTAGCGGAACAAGGTGAGCTTATGGCTTTTGAACATGATGGCTTCTGGCAACCGATGGACACACTAAGAGATAAAGAGTTTTTGGAAAAACTTTGGCATGAAAATAAGGCTCCCTGGAAAAAATGGTAGCAGAAATTTTATTCTCTTGATAGACTACCGTTTTTAAATAGATATTAAATAAACACTTAATTTTAATAGGAACTTTAATGAGCATAAGTCAAAGTGACATGAAAATTTTTGGTAATTTATTTGTTTTAGAAGCAGCAAATAATCACTGCGGAGATTTGGATAGAGGATTAAAATTAATTCGTGATCATGCTGTCGTAGCTAGACAAAATAATGTAAGAGCTGCCGTTAAACTTCAATTTAGAAAAATGGAAACATTCGTCCATCCTGATTATAAAGGGTCTGTATCATCTGATGAAAAGTCTCTATATTACATTCAAAAAACTGAAGCAAAAGCATTAAAGAAAGAAGAATATCAGACATTAATTAATGAAATTAAAAATATGGGCTGTATTCCTATGTCTACACCTTTTGATGAAGATTCTGTTGATCTGTGTGTAGAATTTGATCTACCAATTATTAAAATTGCAAGTTCTGATATGAATGATTGGCCATTAATAGAAAAAATTGCCTCTACAAGAAGACCTGTGATTGTATCCTCAGGTGGAGCTTCTGAAAAAGATTTAGATGATGTGGTATCTTTTTTTACAAAAAGAGACATTCCGTTATGTATAAATCATTGCGTATCACTCTATCCTTCTGAAGATCATCAGCTTCACTTAGACCAAATTGATTATCTTAAAAATAGGTATCCAAATAATGTGATTGGATTTTCCTCTCATGAATATCACGACTGGTCATCTTCAATGTTAATGTCTTATGCAAAAGGCGCAAGAAGCTGGGAAAGACATATTGATATTGAATGGCCTGAGCATAAAGTTCAAAAATATTGTTCTTTGCCTCAACAATGTGATGAATGGTTTAAATCTTTTCATAAAGCTGTAGAAATGGCGGGTGGCATATCTGGTCAAAGAAGACCTATTCCAAAAAATGAAACAAAATATCTAGATGCTTTAGTTAGAGGCGTATACGCAAAAGAAAATTTAGAAAAAGGGTTTGTTATTAATAATGAAAACTTTAGTAAATATTTTTACTTAGCTATTCCCTTAAATAAAGGCCAGCTATCATGTAGAGAAGTTTTTAATGGAGAAACTCTAAAAACTGAAATCCTGAAAGATGGCCAACTAACAATTGATAATGTTGATGGACCTTATGAAGAAAATGAAGCACTAAGGAAAAAAATATCAGAAAGAGGACTATAAAAACCTTTAATGGATATTTTATTTGCAGGGAGCACCGGTTTTTTGGTAAGGCATTCATAAATTTAACTTAAAAAAGTATCATTGTCCGGATCAATTCCTAAACTGATGAGTAAGAATGCAACATTTACTTAATGATTTATAATAGCTAAAAAATTCTTTTAACAGAGGTAAAAAAATGAACGAATATATAAGAGTTCCTTACGGTTCAACTGTGCACGGCGAGGAAGAAATCAATGCAGTTGTTGAGGTTTTAAAAACAACTACACAAATGTCTAAGAATGTTCGAGAGTTTGAGGCTAAAGTTGCTAAAAAGTATGAGCATGATTATGGAATAATGGTTAATTCAGGATCATCCGCGCTTTATTTATCTATGGAGGCACTTAATCTACCAAAAGGCTCAGAGGTTATTACTCCAGCGTTAACTTTTGGAACAACAGTTGCTTGTATAGTTAATAGTGGCCTAGTGCCTGTATTTATAGATGTTAAGAAAGATACCTATTGCATCGATGAAACAAAAATAGAAGAAAGAATTAATAGCAATACATCAGCAATTGTAGCTCCTGATCTAATGGGTAACATCTGTGAGTGGCCAGTAATTAGAGATTTAGCTGACAAACACAACTTGAAGATTCTCGTAGACTCTGCTGATACAATTGGCGCTACATATGAGGGCACGTCAACTGGAAGTTTTGCTGATATTGCAATAACAAGCTTTTATGGTTCTCATATAATTAATGGTGCTGGAAATGGTGGAATGATTGTTACTTCTGACAAGTCTATTGCTGACAGATGTAGCTTATTGAGATCATGGGGCAGAAGTTCTTCACTTTTTGTTGAGAGTGAAGCTATAGAAAATAGGTTTAATGTAAAATTAGAAGGCATTCAATACGATGCTAAATTTGTTTTTGAAGAACTTGGATATCAATTAGAACCGTCAGAAATAAGCGCAGCATTTGCACTAGTTCAATTTGATAAGCTTGATAAAAACATGGAATTAAGAAATAAGCATTTTAATTCTCATATTGAATTCTTGTCAAAATATTCTAATTATTTTGCTCTTCCAAAACAAAACCCAAAAGCCTATACATGTTGGCTCGCATTTCCAATGATTGTAAAAAAAGATTCTCCATTTAGCAGAACAGATATGCAAATTTTTCTTGAAAAAAGAAACATACAGACAAGAGTTGTTTTCACTGGGAATGTGCTAAGACAGCCTATGATGAAGAACGTAAATTTTATTGGCGAAGCTGATGATTTTGTTAATGCAGACAGAGTTATGAAACAAGGTATTTTATTAGCTTGTCATCATGGTTTAAATGATGAAATGATCAATCACTTATATGAAAGTATTGATCTATTTATTGAAAAACACACTTGATATCTATATAGATGTCTATCAAAGAAAATAATTTAATTTTTGATTTAGACGGAACTCTTATAGACTCAGCGCCAGGAATCTTAACTTGTCTAAGTGAAATTTTTAATCTCAATAACATCCAATTAGAAAATAATTTGAATTATTCAATAATTGGACCACCATTAAAGGAGACACTTAAATATTTGATTAGAAAAAAAGATTTAAATAAAATCGATTATTTAGAATCAGAGTTTATTAAACTATATGATTCAAAATATTCCTATAAAACTCAGCTATATGATGGCGTTATGGAAACACTTGAAATGCTGTATAGGAAAAAGAAATTAATTTTAATAACAAATAAA
>MDTG01382852.1_pt1 | contig 11434 bp, 9 predicted proteins | sample 811421 | NCBI WGS metagenome assembly MDTG01 (sample SAMN05326645, study PRJNA326480) | marine metagenome | isolation source: seawater | place: Pacific Ocean: South East | collected 2011
CTTGTCTATTTAAATTTAAGAGGTGCATGTTAGATATTAATAAGTCAAAAATGATACTTATATTTTTAGTAAATTCAAATTTTATCCTTTCTCTCATTTTTATTGAATCCTTTAGGAAATTAACAAATTTTTGAAATGTTATTTTTGAATCAATTTCTTTAATATATTTCAATATAATTTTTTTTTCATTTTTATTAAATCTAAAATTTTTTTTATTTATATTTTGAACATTATTTAAATCAATATATTTGTCTATATTTTCTCTATATGAATCATTTTCAATTTCGTATGTACCAGGTCGGAGATGTCCATATAAATTTAAAAATTTTTCTAATTTAATTTTATTGTGTACTAATTTATTTTTATCTCTTAAAAATTCTGTATTAACCGTTTCTAATGATTGAAAGAATTCATTGATTCTTTCCTTTGGAATTTTATTATATTCATAAAAATTCATCATAATAGAAGTAGAAATAAAAGCACTTCGTGCTGCATGTGCAAATGGCAAGCAGCCATTTGTCTTACAATCTTGCAATAATAAAATAATCTTATGAATAAAAGAATATTTTGATTTTAAAATTTTTGTTCTATTTTTTTTTAATTTAGTAAATGTTTTTATACGTTTATCAAATTGTGTTATTGCTTCTCTTGTAATTTTTTTTAGTGAATTTTCAAATTTTAATAATTCGTTAAGACTTATTTTTTTATTTTTTTTAAGATTTTCAATAAATAATTTTGTCTTTTCAGACCAAGCACTGTGAGTTACTTCAAATTCTATTTTATCATGAAGAGATATATTTTTTGATAATAGATTTAAATAGTTCTCTAATAAAGTTATTTTAAGATTTTTATCTATATTATTAGGTATTAAAGATTGCATACTCAAATTAACATTTATGTATGGTTGTCCGGCAAAGATATGCATTAATTTACTATCTTTTGGCATATTATAACCAAATTCTGATCTTTGTTTTGACCATATGTCATCTGTAATTAAATATTTATACATACTCACTGATAGAGGTTTGGGTCTAGTTCCAATGATTTCAGCGGGATTCCAATCACTCATATTAGAAAAAATATAGTTGAATGGATTATTGAGAATTTTAGTAGATGAAATATTTAAAAATTTTTTTTCAGTTAATTTTAATTTATTTTTAATTTTTAAATTATCTATCTTAATATCATTATTTATTATTATTGGTCTTACTTGGAAAATATAGATTTCATCTTTATTATTTTCAGCAAATTCAATATCAAGTTTATCGTAATTTAAAACCCTTTCAATTTCTTTAATAGTTTCAAGCAAAGAAAACAAAGATAAATCAATTTTTTTTATTATATTTATTTTTTCTTTAAAGATAATTATATCTCGTAAATTATTTGTACTTCCACTAGTTACTAAATTTGTTTTTCCACTAGAATCATCGAAATTTATTCTATAATAAGGGGAGCCATTTTCTATAGATGAGGTAAAAATTACACCCGCTCTTTTAATATTAGTAATAAACTCCTGAACTAAAACTAAATCTTTTTCTTTATCAATATTTTTATATGAATTTATGCATTTGTTTATGTATTTTTTTACAATTTCCTTCTCCCATGAGTTAATATTAGAAAAACTTTCAAATTTCCCTGCATTAGATGAATGCCATGAATCTTCATTAAAAGAACTGCTTCTAATAATTATTTTTTTTGATTTAAAAGTTCTAGATATTAAATTTATAATTTGTTTTTTGTTTTTTTCCCACTCCTTTAATGAGAAATAAATTTGCTTAGGTAATTTAAATTTGTTATTAAAAAGTTTTAATCTTTCAAGAGTTTCAGCCTTATTTCCTAAAATAAACCTAGCGATATCTTGATCATAATTAAATTCAGCCCATTTATCTTTAATATCAATAAATCTTACAATAAATTGCTCTTGTTTAATGTATTTAATTAAATCAATTAAATTTGTACCATTTATTTTTTCTTTATTTTTTTTTAAGAAAAGTGATAACTTCTCATTTAGTTGTAAAATTCCAGTAAATTCACAATTTAATTTAAGCTTAGTTATATTTTTTTTTAAAATTTCTGCTTTATCTAAATCAATTTTTGGTCTTTTTGGATATCTATTTTTAAAATTTGTATCTACATAAACTATCAAATCATATTTGATATATTTTTTTAATTGAAAAATACTTTTATCAAAAATTGTATCTGAATAAAATATTACAGTTCTTTTATTTCTAAAAGGAATGCTTAAAAAACTATTAAGAATACTACTTTTAACTTTATTTGGTATTTTAAATATATTTAGATAGGGAAAGTTTTTTTTAATTTCATTATATTTGTATTTTGACAAAAAAGTTACATTTGTTTTTTTAAAAATTTTTTGAAATAAGTTAATTTGCCAATCTAAAACAGTAATTTTATGATTAATTTTTTTTAAAGCTATTGGTTTGTTATAGTTTTTTGGTTTACCGGCCCCAAGAATAAATATATCCATAATAAAATTTTTATATTATTTAAATACATATATATACAATGCTTAATAACTTATATCTATCAATAAAATATTTTGTAGTATCTTGGATCAATGTATCTTTAATCCAAAAACTTGATACATCTAAATTTAAAGTTTGTTTTTACTTCGAGACAATATCAGATTGGCATCATCTTGGAGGGATAGTCAATATTCTAGAAGAAAATAATATCAATGTAATAAAGCTAATATCAGATACTGAAGACAAAAAACTTAGTGAAAAAAACACCTTTTATATAGGTTATGGCAGCGCTAGAACATACATATTCAATAATATAAAAATAAAAAACTTTGTACTTTCACTAACTGATTTAAATAATTTTCATTTAAAAAAATCTAAATTCCAAGTTAAATATTATTATGTTTTTCATTCAATAATAAGTACTCATAGAGCTTATTATAAAGATTCATTTGATAATTATGATGTTATTTTTTGTGTAGGGAAACATCATATTAATGAAATAAGATCTAGAGAAAGTAAATATAATCTAAAACAAAAAAAGCTAATTAAGCATGGATATGGAAAACTTGATTTTTTAATTGAGCAACAAAATTCAAAAGAAATTTTAACAAATAGAAATAAACAAACAAATTTATTAATTGCACCTACTTGGGGAGAAAACTCCTTAAATGAAAAAGAAATTATATTAATAATTAATGAAATTCTTAAGTCTAAATTAAATATAAAAATAACAATTAGACCTCACACCATGACAGTATGGAATAAACCTAATTTTATTAAAAATATTAAAAAAAATTATAAAAATAATATTAATATTATTATAGAGAATGACTTAAATTTAACTAATTCAATTTTAACTTCTGATTTAATGATTAGTGATTGGTCAGGCGCAGCGATTGAATTTGCATTTTTGAAAAAAAAACCAGTAATTTTTATTGAGACTATTCAAAAAACAAGAAATTTTGAATGGGATTTATTAGAATTGCCAACAATAGAAAAGGAACTGAGAAAAAAAATTGGGTTTGTTTTAAAAAAAAATGATATAAACAAAATTAAAGATGTAATAAATCAAGTAAATTTAAACTCAAATAATAAGAATATAGAAGTATTGATGTCCAAAACAATATTTAATGTTAACAAAAGTGCTAAAATTGCATCTGATGAAATAATAAAAAATTTATAAATTTTAATTATAAAACAATATATTTCTCAATCTCCTAAGGAAAATCTGTAGAAGGCTATGTGTTACAGATAAGATATTTTGAAATGAAAATGCTTTAGACGTTCCTTGTATTCTTGGATTATTTCTAATTTTAACTAATTCATACTCGCCTCCTTCCATTAGAATTCTAGTAATTAATTCGGCTTGATATGCATACCCGTGTGTATCAGGGCTCCACCTCATAACATTATATGTTTTATGAAGTACTGGCCCATTATAATAAGGTATCTTATATCCACTTAGAAGATTAACTAAAAAAGTAAAAAAATTTGAGGTAATTTTTCTTAAAAAAGATCTTTTATCTGATTTTTCAAAATACGGTATTATCATATCTTTTCTATTGATTTTGCTAAGTATTTTTTTAATGGTTTCTTTTGGTTCAGCATTATCTCCATTTACTAGCATATAATATTTACCATTTGCTTTAAATGCACAATCTATATAATTTCTACCTAGACCTCTTGTTTTAGAGTTTTTTATAATTTTAATATTGTCTATATTATTATTTTTTATAAATTTTTCGACTATCTCTATTGTGGAATCTTTTGAATTATCATCACATAATATGATTTCAAATGTTAATGTAATTTCATGAAATAAACTAAATAAATTATTTAAAGTATTTAAAATGTTTTTTTCTTCATTAAGACATGGAATAAAGAAGGTAACATCAAGATTATAGGTCATTTATTTTGAACGTATTTTTGATGATAAATATTTATCAAACATTCTAGGAAAGATTAATGATAACATAACTCCTATACGAGGAATAAGAGATAAATAAATGTAATATTTTTTAGCATATAATGCTTTTATTACCTCTTTTGCAACATACTCAGGTCCTTTTGAATTTTTTGTATCATAAATTTTAAAATTACCATATTTTTTATTTTTAAACATTAGGTTAGTTTTAATTTTTCCAGGATAAATTGAAATTATATCTATATCTGTTTTGTGAAGTTCAACCCTAAGACTTTCAATATAGACAGATAATGCGGCTTTACCAACACTATATGCTGATGAGTAAGGCAATCCTCTTTTTTCTGATCCAGAATTAAAAAAAACAATTTGACCTTTATTTTTTAATTTCATACTTTTAATAATAGTTTTTGTAATTTTCAAAGGTGAAAAAAAATTCACATTCATAGAATTTTTATAAACATCATAAGGAATATCTTCAGCCCCTCCCAAAGTTGCAATAGCAGCAGAATATATAAATATATCAATATCTTGGTTGAATTTATTTGTAATATTGTAAATTAATTCATCTGAACTAAAACTTTTAGAAAAATCACATACAAAATACTCAATTTTTTTATTAACTTTTAAATATTTTTTTTTTAATTTTTCCAATTCATTTTGATTACGACCAACTATAGCAATTTTACAATTATTCATTACTAATTGATGAAATGTACTTAGACCTATTCCAGATGTACAACCAGCAAGCAAAACAAGTTTATCTGTTAATTCTTTTTTTATATTCATTAATTCAACCTGAAATTTTTATTCTTAATAATTTTTTTATAAAGTTTGTATATATTATCAACTTTTCAGCTTTATTTGTATAAGTTATCTTTGAATTTTCAAGCCTTAGCCAATTATTTTTTAAAAGTAATTTTATTCTTTTATAAAACAAATCATTTAATGGATATCTTTCATTTAAATCTGAAATTGAAATTATCTTATTATTCGAAATGAATATTTCATAAACTATTCTTAAGGAGACTGATTTAGCCATACCAATAATAAAATGTAAGTAAATCATAATTAGCATTTGATAGTGAATAAGTGAATTTACTATTATTTCAGTTTCAATACGCAAATAAAAATTGAATAAAAGAATCAATAAAGCAAAGTTAAAAATAGAAAAGATTAAAATTTTTATTGGGTTCAAAGAATTAAAAATATTAATCTTTCTTAAGATAATTTGAAATAATATAAATGAAATAAAAATAAAAGAGGCTAAAATGATACTATTCATTTATTTTATTCACCACCTCTACCAATTGAAAAAAGATTTTTTAAAACTATTGAAAGATATATTAAATAAAAATTAAATTTTCCATTTATACTTAGATTTTTATCTTTTATTTTTAACAGACCAACTTTTTTTAATGTATCTAATCTTTTTTCTAATAACCAATTTATACCTCTGTCTTCTGAGTAAATTTCATGAATGTTATTAGAATTTACTAATTTTTTTTTGTACACATCAGTTATAATTTGCAATGAAAATCCTCTACTAAGCATTGATAATAATTCAAAATATCCTAAAAATATTAAAATATTTAAACTTATTATAGCAAGATAATAACTACTGGAAAGTATAGAAAAGAAATAAAAAAATAATATTAAAAATTGACAAATTATATAAACAAATATTCCAATAAAATAATTAATTCTTATATCTAAATTTATAAAAAAATTTGATAAAATAACATTAGTAAAAAATATTACTGGTGAAATTAATATAATAATTAGATATATAATCATTTAAAATAATCTTTTGAATAAATCTGATGAAAATAAATTTTCTGGATCGATATTATTTTTTATTTTAAGAAATTTGTTTGTATTTGTATACATTTTATACAAATTTTCCTTATTAAGCATTTCATCTTTTGCTAAATATATTTTTCCTTCATATTTGCAAACTAACTCAAATAATAAATTTGCAAATTCTTTAATATGTTTAATTTCTCTATTTTTTAAAGGCACATCTATTCCTATGCTATATGCATCATCTGAATAAGACATAAGAAATTCATCTTTACTGTGAAGTTTTAATGCGCAAAGAGTTGACTCTGTTTTATATTTATCACAAAGGTTAAATAGTTCAGGAATAAATTTTTTAATATTTTTTGTTGGTATTAATGGTTGAAATTCTAAAAATCCATATGGTAAATGTATATTTTTAATATCTGGTATTTGATTGTGCATAAAATTATAATCAGTAAATAAAATCTTATTATCTTTATTTTTTTTTAAATAAAATTTTATTTTAATATAAAAATAAAATAGAGAATTAAAAAATTTAATACTTTTTCTATTGAAAAAGATTTTAACAATTGGCCATGCAATAGAAATTGGAATTAAATTAAAAACTTTATTTGATTTTTTAAATGACATTTCTAATTTTTTTTTAGATATTTTTTTATTTTCTTTTAACCATTTCCCAAAAACTATGAAGCCTCTACCCAATTTTTTTTTATTTTTGCAAAAACAATCTACCCAAGCGACACTAAAATCATAAAATTTTTTATTTTTTTGAATTAAATCTATTGTTTCATAAATATTGTTTGTTGGTTTTTCATATGACAAAACATATGGCGATTCTATTTTACTAAGTTGAATTTTTGCCTCAATAATTATACCTAAATTTCCCATACCACTAATTACTGAATTAAAAATATTTTCTTGATAATTTCTGTCAATTTTGATTATTTTTCCTGAAGCTAACAACAAACTGATTTGTTTTATTTGTTTACCAAAATTACCATTGCTATATGAATCTTTGCCATGAACATTATTTGAAATTGCACCTCCAATTGAAATGTCAATACTTCCTGGACAAGAATTCAAGGTCCAATTGTTTAAAAATACTAATTTAAATAGGTCTTTAAAAGTAACGCCTGGTTCAACATATATTTCACCTGTATTTTTATTCCATGAATTAATTTTATTCATTAATGAATAATCGACAACTATATTATTTTGATTTGTAATCATATCAGCATAGCTAAGACCTGAACCTTTAGAACATATTGTTAATTTATTTTGTCTTGCATAATTTATAATTTTTTTACAATCATCAATATTTTTAGGCTTAAATTCGATACAAGTACTAAAATAAGTTTCCGCATAACCAGAAAGTTTTTTATTTTTATTAATCTCCAATTACAGATCCTTATTTAAAACTATAATAGGTCTTAAGACATTCCCATCTTTAAGATCTTTAATAGCTTTATTTATATTGTCTAATGTATACTCTTTTGAAATTAAATTTTTAATTTGCTTTTTAAATATAAATATTTTTTTTGCTATATTTTTTATGTCTTTATCTGGATATACTCCCCCACCCCAAGATCCTTTTAATTCTTTTCCATTAATAAGTTCAAATGGATCTATCATTATTTTTTTTCCATGCTCTGGATGTGAGCAAAAAATACATTGTCCATTTTTTTTGTTAAGTATTGAAAATGTTAACTCAATTGTTGTAGTTTTACCTGCACATTCAAGTCCATAATCTACCCCTTTAGAATTAGTTATTTTGTTAATTAATTTATTAAAATTCTTTTCTTTTGGATTAACAATAAAGTTAGCTCCAAGTTTTTTGGCAACTTTTAGTTTTTTTTCATTTATATCTATTGCAATAATTTTTTTACAACCAACTGCTCTCGCTGCTAATAATGCCATCAGACCAACACCACCTAATCCAGTGATAGAAACTATTTTATTTTTAATATTTTTTGATTGATTTATTACCATTCCTGCTCCAGTAGGAATAGCGCATCCAAAAAGCACTGCTTCTTTCAAAGAATAATTTTTAGGTATTTTAATTAACCTATTTTCAGATACAACAGTCAAAGTACTAAATGTTGTTACTGGTCCTGAATTTATCGTATACCCCTCATATTTATAAGTTGCTCCTTTGGTATTAATTCCATCTCCTTTAATCCAACCCAAAACAACAAAGTCATTTTTTTTTATTTTTTTTACGCCAGAACCAACTTCAATTACTTTGCCTGTACCTTCGTGCCCTAGAAGATGTGGCAAATAGTTATCCTTTCCTCTTAGACCGTCAATTTCCATTAATTGACTATGACAGACACCGCTGTATGCTAGCTTCACCAATACTTGACCTCTTTTTAAATTAGGTATTTTTAAGTTATTAATTATTTTTAATTTACTTTTATTTTTAAATAAAATAGCTGCTTTAGTTGTATAATGATTTATATTTTTGCTTAATGGCATTAGCTTTTATAAAATTTTTTTATATTATTTATAACATATTCAATTTGGTTGTTATTTATTTCAGCATAAATAGGTAAACTTAATATTTTTTTTGATTGTTTCTCTACATTTGGCAATGAACCTGCCTTATAGTTTAAATTTTTAGCTGCGGGCTGTAAGTGTAAAGGAATTGGATAATTAATTTTAGTTTCAATATTTTTTTTATTTAAATAATTTATCAAATCTCTTCTTTTTTCAACTTGTACTATGTACCTATGATAAATACTTCTTTTATTATTTTCAAATACAGGCACTCTTATGATATTTTTTAACTCGGAATTGTATAATTTTGCTATTTTTATAAATTTATTATTAATTCTATTTAAATTTTTTAATTTTATCCTAGCTATTGCAGCTTGTACATTGTCAAGTCTAGAGTTATAACCCCAGAATTTGCATTTATCCCTATTAACTAAACCATGGTTACGAATTTGTTTAACGTACTCATAAATTTTTTTGTTATCTGTTGTGAGAATACCACCATCCCCATGAATATGAAGATTTTTAAGAGGATGTAAGCTAAAACAACCAGTTAATCCTAATGAACCTGATTTTTTATTTTCATAGATTGCACCTACCGATTGTGCTGCGTCCTCTATAACTTTTAAATTATATTGTTTAGCAATTTTATTAATTTTTATCATATCAGCAATTCTTCCAGTTAAATGAACAGGTATTATTGCTTTTGTATTTTTAGTAATTAATTTTTCAATTTTATCTGGATCAATATTATAATCATCTTTGACGTCTGCAAAAACAATTTTGGCACCAACATTTGCCACGGTCCAAGCCGTTGCAATAAATGAATTTCCAGGAATTATTACTTCATCATTGGAGTTGAGTTCTAAATATTTCAAACTAAACGTAAGAGCATCAGATCCACTACCAAGACCTATTGCATATTTTGTATTACAATAATGAGCAAATTCTTTTTCAAATTTTGAAACTTCATCACCTAGAATAAACTGACCTTTTTTTGATAAATTATCAAATTTAGATAAAATGTCTTTTCTATAATTTTTATATTGCAATCCTAAATTTACAAAGGGAACTTTCATTTTACGATTTGTAAAATTTTTTAATTTTATTTATAACAAAATCCATTTGCTTTTTTGTTATAAACTCATGAACAGGAAGTGATAAAACAGAATTACATGTTTCCTCTGTTTTTGGAAAATCACCTTTTTTATATTTTAAGTACTTTGCAGCAGGTTGAAGATGCATTGGTATGGGATAATGTATTTTTGCATCAATACCATTACTTATCAAATATTTTTGTAATCTATTTCTATTTGCAGTTTTTATTACGTATATATGAAAAACTTGTTTTGCCTTTTTATATCTAATTGGAATTTTTATCTCTTTTATTTCACTTAATCTCCTATCAAAATATAATGAGTTTTTAATTCTGGTATTCGTAATTAGTTTCAACTTTGAAAGTAAATTATCAGCAACAATTGCTTGAATTGTATCTAATCTAGAATTTCCCGCGAATATTTTACATATATCCCTATTAACCAATCCATGATTTCTAGAAAGGATCAGTTTTTTATACATTTTAGTTGAATTAGTTACTACAAAACCACCATCTCCCCACACATTAATATTTTTAAGAGGATGCAAACTAAAACAAGCAGCATTTGAATACCTACCAGCTTTATAACCCTCTCTTGAAGCATTAATCGCATGACAAGCATCTTCAACAATAAATAAATTAAATTTTTTTGCGATTTTATATATTTTTTTCATATTACAAATTAAACCGGCCCAATGGACTGGAACTATTGCTTTTGTTTTGTTGGTAATATATTTTTCAATTTGATCTTCATCTAGGTTATAATCATCCTTTATATCGATAAAAACTGGCTTTGCTCCACTCTGTACTATTGCTCCAACTGTTGCATAAAATGTATAAGAAGGTGTAATAACTTCATCACCCTGGCCAACACCAAGAGCTTTTAAGCTTAATAAAATTGCATCAGTTCCACTTCCAACACCAATTGCATATTTACAATCTGTAATTTTCTGAAATTTCTTTTCTACTTCGTTTACTTTATTTCCTAAAGTATAATCTCCATTTCGAGTTAATTCCTTAATATCTCTAAAAATTTTTTTAGTATCACGAAATTGTTTTTTTAAATAATTATGATTAATAGATAATTTATTAGTATCTCTATATTGTTTAGGTAAGTAATTTTTAGATTTTTTCATAAATTATTTTTATTATCATAAATATAATTATTTTTTATGTATATATTGATGTGGCATATTGTTAATTTGAGACCAATTTGTGTTAATCCATGAAATTGTTTTTTTGATTCCAATTTCTAATTTTATTTTTTCAGACCATTTAAATTTTTTTCTTATTTTGTTAGTATTTAAGTTATAAGTAAAATCTTGACCATAGTTTTCGTTAACTAAATTTACTGAGTTGTCAAAATTCATATTCATAATTTTACATATTTTTTTTACAAGATCATAAATTGTTATTAATTTTTCATTTGTAGCAATATTATATACTTCCCCTATATTTCCTTTATTCATAATTTTAAAAACTGCTTCATTCAAATCTTCAATATATATAAAATCTCTTTTTGATTTACCATAACCGTGTAAATCAATTTTTTTTCCTAATTTGAGGTTAATAATGGTTTTTGGAATTATTCTATATAATTGTTGATATGGACCGTAAACATTCGAAGAGCGTGTA
>MDTG01058941.1_pt1 | contig 11433 bp, 21 predicted proteins | sample 811421 | NCBI WGS metagenome assembly MDTG01 (sample SAMN05326645, study PRJNA326480) | marine metagenome | isolation source: seawater | place: Pacific Ocean: South East | collected 2011
CGGGTTTTACATTATAATGATTCCAATTTTTTTCTCCATCAATTATTTCTTGCTCAATCCATTCAGCAGGAAAACCATCGGGGAAATACATTAAGTTATTATCTTCGGCAAATTTTCTAGCAAAAGAAACAAAGCTATCTTCTCTCTCATGGGATTCATATAAGTCTGCATCTTTGTACCAAGAATCATAAACGCTAATCTCAAATTGAAAGGTGTCTTTGATCGCAACATATTCTTGTTGAAATTTTGGTCGATTATCGTCACCATGCTCTAGTATGTCAACACTATGAGCTTCCCCATACCATTTCATATGGGTAGTCACTCGACTAGCATAAATAATCTTTTGAAACTCTCTAAGGAGTTCTTGATTAAACTTGGTAGTCTCTTTCGTTCTTCTAAAACTAACTGATAAACCTTCTCCACTCATAATACGATAATCATAATGATAATAATTAAGTATGTCAAGAAGAAAATATCTTTTTCCCCTACAAAATTTATCTTTGTAATGTTAAAATTTCGTTATACGCAGAAACCTGCGTACCACATTATTATAGTAATTGTTAATATAATTAGTAATTCAAACAAAAATTTCACATAGTTATTTACACTATTAGTCTTGAAAAACAACTTCTTTATTTCCATTTTTATTATAAGTAAATAAATAATGCTCTCTATCTGTATCTATTTGGTGATAGGGATTATCTTTAGTTGGTGGATCAACTGCATAGCAAGCAACATCCCAAGACCATTTGCTAGGGTCGTGATACTCCCACTCACCTGTTTGAGTATTTATTTCTCCACCATCTTCACCCATGTAAATATTATAATCTATATAATTGCCGTCTCCCAAATCGTAGCTATGCCAATAATCAAAATTATCTCCTTCAGTCTCAACTTCGGGATTAAGCTCAACTTTTTTAATGTGAGTTAATGCTAAATCAATAATCGCCAATGCGACTTCTTTAGGTGCTTTCCAAGTTTTTATTGTGTCAATCATTTTTTTCTAATCCTTCTACATTTTTATTTGAAATAACTCCATTGGCAATTAAAGCCTCAAAAGTATTCCATAATTTTTCATATCTAACTTTATTCAAACCAATAATTCCAATAAGAATATTCATCAACTCATCTTCTGATGGGGTGACAGGCGAATCTCCTATTCTATATAATAGAGTTTCTAACTCTTCGTTGCTAGTAAAAACATCGGTTATAGCTTCTTCTAAATCAAATCTATCATTCATATTTTTTATATATTAAACTTAACTATATAGCATTTGATTGGAGAGTCAAGGAAAATATCTTCAATCATAGCTTTTATTATTCCCCAATTACCCCCTGCAAGCCCACAAGAGATTCCGTAAGGTAATCCAAGGACAGGTGGAGCAGAACCATCGTATTCATGTTTATTTACATTGATTTCAAAAAGGTCTTGCTCGACTCTTTTTAGTGCTTTCCAAAACACCTCGTAATCGACTTGTCTACCTGCTCCAACACTCGCTTGCGTATACATATTATAAATATACCCTTTATCGTTGGGTAAAAATTTTGAATTTATTTCGGCTTTTGAAAATTTACCTAACCAATGAACATATTGACCATTTTTATCGTATTCAGTATCATAGGCTTTTGTATCTGCCTCATACGCTTGAGGGTAGCGATTCTTTATTTGTTTGGCGATACCTGCACCCATAATATTTCTAGTATTACATGAGTGTGCAATAGCGTTAATCCCTATATATTTGTCGGGATCGTTTTTGCAGTATGGTGGAAAGTCTAAAAGATTCCCTTCTATTATTTCTACATTCATAGTTTGTATTCCCAATAATTCAAATCATTTTTCATGTCTTCTATTTTCACCATAGTCATTACATCATGTCTAGCATTACCATTCCAAGGAGAACGAGAGTATAATTTATATAGTGAATCTGATTTTTTATCAACAAAGTAATCATCGTTAGAATAAGATAAATCTAAATCATCATACAAAGGTTTACCTTCTTTGTCAAATGTTTTGTTGTAAATTTCTCTTATTTCATTAATGCTATTTAATCCAATTTTCTTAAAAAACCAATTAAGTAAGTCCCTTCTTTTGAAATAGATAAAGTGACCCTCTTGTTGAAACGCTATATAATCTGCTTTACCTAGCAACCAACCATTTTTACCTGTTATACCTATAATTTCTAAATATGTAATATCAAATCGTTTATCTTTTGGAGCTTTAACATCAACTCTGACCCACTTATCTTTAATATATATTCTTATATCCCAATGTTCATATTTATTTTGTCTTCTGTCAGCCCTAATAGGAGTATAACCTTTATAGTCACTAATTACGAAGAAATTGTTTTCAGAATCATCTCCTAATTTTTGTGACGCTTCTGCTCTGTTCATTTATTTAAATTTTCAGATGGAAAGGGGTATTGCCAACCTTCTCCATTATGTATTTTGGCAGTATCTTTTGGTTGTTCAAATTTTAAATTTAGAGATAACGCTAAATCCCTAACCTCTTTTCCACTTAAAGCTAACTTCTCCCCATTAACCCAAACTGCATAAGGAATAGTTCCATTTAGATTGAATGGATGTGGTAAAGGGTTTATTTGAATCTCTGCGAGTTCAGTTATATCGGGTATAAAATTTGGTGGAGAACTATATGGTAGAACATTTGGGGGAGGTGGAGGCATAGGATAATCAATAGCTTCTATTACTCTGCTATTATGATTACAACCGAAAGAAATCAAAATAATAATTGTCAATAAGAATTTCATAATACTACTCCCATAAAAATATAATAATACACAAAAGAATGAATAATGTCAAGCCCCAATTACAATTTTTCATTACAATGATTTTTTACAAATTTTAAATATTTTTCCACATCTTTTATTTCGTCACAAATCTTTCCCATATTTTCTTTGCTAGGCTTATTGATAGCATGAAGTAATTCTAAAGATAATTCTGTAAGCTCTTCAACGCACTTCATAAAATTATATTTATTTTTTCTATCTAATTTCATTACATCATACCCGCAAATAATTTATTTACAGACTTTATGCTAGATCTTAATTCTTCTGTATAATCAATGAGTTTAAGCATATCTCCATATATTTGTTTTTTATTTTTATCTTTACTATTATACCAAAGAGTATAGACTTCGTGACGCAATTTATTTCTTTCGTGATTATCCATTATTCAAATGTTTTGCAAAGCTCTAAACCTCTGCCTGTTATTTTTCTCTTTCCATCAATCTCTATAAGATTTTGGTTCAATAAATATAGTTCGTGATCTCTTTGTAGTGCAGTTTTACTCATGCCAATTTTTGCCGCGAGTCCTGTTAAGGTTGCTGAACCACAATTATTTAGGGCTTGTAAGATTTGTTTTTCAGTATAAGTTATTCCATATGGTAGGATACCAACTTGATCTGATAGGTCAGCAAAATTTTGCAAACCAAAGACATTGCAATTTCTAGCCCCACAATACAACTGAATCTCTTTTGCTCTTTTAACTGCACTACGAGCATTACCTCTGATTGTGGTAGCAATTTTTTCTTCAACCTTATTTATAAATTGAACTTCGGGGGCACATAATTTTAAAATATCAGATAAATCAGTAGAACTATATGGTTCAAAATCAACTATTGTCAACCTATCTTTTAATGGTGGAAAGATTTTATCTGTTTCTGTTGTAGCAAAAAGAAAGGTTTGTTGTTTAAAGTTAAACTCAAAAGTCATTTCATTCCATTCAAAAGTCTTTCTTGTATTAGACTCTGCATTAAAAATTGTAAGAAATGCCATAGTTAAATCTTGAGGCAAGGCATGGCATTCATCAAATAATATAGTAATTTCATTATCAGCTATAAGGGGTAGAAATATTTGCTCGAAAAATTGCTCATTATTTTTAATTGTAGAACAATTAAGTTCAAGAAAAGACCTTTTGTCTCCATCTTGGTTATACAAGTTTTTTGCAAACGATTTAGCAAATTCTGTTTTGCCTAAACCTTTAGCTCCCGACATTAAAAGAAAAGGGCATTGAGATGTTTTATTAAAAGCGTCTAAGTAAAAAGACAACTTTTTCTTTACTGCGTCTTGTCCAACTAATCCATTAAAATAATTATTCATCATCAAATTTTGTTAAGGTGTATTCTATTTTAGCTTCTATATCATCAGCATGACAGGGTTTTTCGATTTTGTCAAGAGGAAAATCCTCTGAACTATTACCCATCAATGACTCTAGCCACTTCTTAGAGACAGGCACTTTAGTCTTACGACCAACCCAATCAGCTAATTCTTCGTATGCGATTTCAATATAAGGACTATATCCTTTTGGTCTTCCTCTTTTCATAATAAATAAACAATAAACCAAGAAAAAGAATTTGTCAATGCAAAAGTGTTTTAAACTTTTCTCTTTGAACTTTTATTTCTTCTAGGAGAGTTTCGTTTTCATTTTTTAATTCAAATAGATATTGCATAGGAACTTCTCTCTCCACAGGCACAGGGACTCCATGAAGAGAGAAATATTTATGAATTTTAATAATATCGTCTAAAGATGCGTTTTGCTTTATATAATCATTTATAGCAAAATTTGAACATTTTATAATATTATTAATAATATCATATCGTTGTATTTTTAATTGTTTCCTACCTTCTTGAGTTAAAATGGATTCATCTTTATCTAAGGATTGGTTCAATTTATCAATATAACTAGTGAGTTTAAGCTCTATATTTATTATAGACGCAACATGAAACTCAAATGTTTCCCAAGCAAGCTCTAAGTCTTGCATTAAAGGAGCTTATGTAGAACATTAAGTTGTTCTGTACCGAGATACTTATTAAAGTAAGCACAAAACTCTGCAACCCTACGAGGACTCCAATTTTCGTTATTAATTGTGTTAGCGACATCATTATATTTGCCGTCTTGCCACAATTCTGTGAGAGCGATATATTCTGTATTTTTCATATTTATATAATACTTACATAAAGATTAGCGAATGTCAAGCATTAACCGCCCCGAATTATATTATATTTTGGTAGAAAGCCATGCTCTTCTTCAAACTTTGCAACAACTTTCTTCTCAAAAGCTCTTCTTTCAGATTCAATTTCAATTTCTACATATTCAACTCTACTAATCCCCCAAGAAGCTCTATCTTCATTAGTGCTTTTAAACCTATCTCTTATAGAGCCTTGACCAATATATATAATATTCCCATCAACATCAAAATATCTATAAGTTCCATATTTATACTTAAACGATGTATCTTTTTCTAATTCTGATGGAGATATAGATAGCCAAGGTTCAGAAGGTTTTTCATCTTGTTCTGAGAGATCAAAGTAAAAACCTTTTATTAACCCTTTTGGATCAGTATTAGGAGATTTATGAACAATATATCTTTGATGACCCTCTTCAATTATTTTCGCCAAAATATCTTTTAAATAACCTTTATATGCAGATCCAAGACCACCCCACAAACCACCTTTACTAGCACCTTTCCTAGAAGCTGATTTATTTGGGACTTCTCCGAAATATTCTTCTAAAGATTTTTTGCCTTCTTCTCCTTCAGCAATAGCAAAATGTATTACAGATTCGTGTTCCATATCTTTACCAAAAATAATATAATTTAATTTCCTAGAGTCAATTTCATTAGATTGACACCAACCACCCGAAAGATTATAACCGCTTTTAGATAAAGTAATTAAATTATTATTGCTAGAACCTCTTGAAGCATAACCTTTTCTCCTGAAAGGCTGAAACTTGAAGGTTTTATTATTGTGAGAGAACTCGATGGTTTTTACTTTCATATTATTTATGTATTTTAATTTTAGTTTTAAATTTTTCTAAGCCTGTATATTATCATAGAAATTTTATAAAGTCAAGAAAAAAATGGTACGGATGGTGGGAATCGAACCCACACGCCAAATATGGCAACGGATTTTAAGTCCGTAGCGTCTACCAATTCCGCCACATCCGCTCGAAAATATATTACTAATTAGCATATTTATAGTATAACATATTTATTTTTACTAAGTCAATTAAAAAATGGTGATTTTACGCAGGAATCCCCCATTTATAGGGGTTGGAGTGTAATTTCATGTATGAAAACAAGGGTATTATCGAGGTTATTTATATTAATATTATTTTTGTTATCAAGTAATTCTTGTATTGAGAGAGACTTTAAAGATTTAGGTGATATACCAAAATTTGAAGAAGTAGAAGGAAAAAACTTAATAAATAGATTTGAAATAGGAAGATATTTTAATAATAAAAAATCATTTAATTGGCAAGATACAGAAGTTCCTAAAGATATTGGAGTTGTCATGGTTGATTCACTTTATAAGCCTGTTGACTATTATTATTTTAAAAAATTCAATAAATGGTTTAATAATTTATTATTTAATAATGGAATAATGTCTGTAGACCCTAAGCAAAGTTTAGATTGTGATAATTTTGCGATGTTATATAAATCATTATTTGGGGTAGCAAGTTATGCAAATGATAAAGATATAGAATTTGCAGTAGCAGTAGTTGTTGTAGAGCAGAGGAACGAATTTGGAGGTATACCCAAAGGGTATTTACATATGTTAAACTTAGTTTTCACTAATAAAGATTGGTATATATTTGAACCTCAAACAGGCAAGTATATTGAATTGCATAAATATCCTAATCAAAAATATATAAAATATATTATTCTATAAAGTCTATATTTGGCTCAAAATAATTTTGTTTTTAAATTTTAATGGAGCCACCTGTCGGGATCGAACCGACGACATCCTCATTACAAGTGAGGTGCTCTACCAGCTGAGCTAAGGTGGCTTACAAAATATAGTATATTAAAAAAGCGGTAAAGTCAAGAACTTTTTTTACATTTACTAGAAAAAGTTCCTAGGTGACAGAAAAAAGCGGAAATTACATTTACTATGGAGAGAGGGCTACCTTCTTTTGCGAGGTAGAATGCTAATAATAAATTAATTAAAACGCATAATAGACATATTTTGCCTAATGTATTATATTTAGAAAAGTTCATCAACCAAAAATTTTTACCTTAACTCATCATACACTCGATAAGAATCTGAATTTTCATGAAACGTACTTGCTTCAATAAGTTTAACAGAACCTTTGTGGGCAATAAGTTGATGGGGTTGACCTTGCTCTATTTCATATTTGTCACCTTGATTTAATATAATGTGGCTAGTATCGCCAGTTTTTGTATTAATTAATTCAAGGTAAAGTTGACCTTCTAATATATAAAAAACTTCATGCTTTTTTAAATGAAAGTGCATTGAGGTGTGACACCCTTCTTTAATAAATAATTCTTTTCCGCAATAATTTTCCTCTTTATTGTTTGCGAACCATATTTCATGCCCCCATCTTTTTTTTACAAATTTACTTTTAGTATTCATTTATTTATTTATTTATTTATTTATTAGATCGCTATCAAGGTATTTATTATAATTTATAGTCAATTCTTCATCTATATTTATATCTTTTATAGGTCTAAAAGAATCGTCTTCTTCAAACCATTTGCAATTAGGGTCAAGAGAATGATTTAAAAAGTAAGATATATTTATTCTATTTAATGATCTTGATGTAAAATAAGCATCTTCATTCTCAATGAAAAAATCACTCATCATTTTTTTTATGTTTGGATTGAGATTAGAAACATTAGATTTCTTTATTTCTATCATTTGATTCAGGTCTTCGCTACAATCTGGAAAAAGGTTAGTGCCAACTTTTATATTTGTGATAGCATGAACCCCAATTCCATGTATTTTAGAAATTTTTAGTCTACAATAAGTGAAGGTAGAAAATTAAGTATTTCTTTTTGTGTCATAAACCTTTAAGAACAACGGCATCAAGACTTTATTAACTAAAAATATAGAAAAATCATTATCACTTTTAAAGTGAACCCCTTCCATTATTCTTGAATCCGCAACCATTTTAGCTTTTTTGATTAAATCTGATTCAAATTGACTATCTATAAAGCCTATAACTTTGGCTGAAAAGTAGGCGGACAAAGTATGACCACTAGGGTAGGAAGGATGATTGGCAGCTCCTTTTTGGATGGATTTATTATAATTTAACTTAATACCATAATGATCTGCTATTTGGTTGGGTCTAGGTCTATTATAATGCATTTTTAATTTCATAGCTAACACTTCTACATCTCCGCCCGATATAAATTTAGACGCATCATTAGGAATATTTTTACCACTAATTTTTTTATAATGATTAATGATGAATAGAGCGGGATCTTCATTCATTTCTTTAAGATTTGATTTAAATTCTTCAGAATGTTCAGACTCCATAAAACTCTTTATTTGCATTAATTCTTTTTTGGTTTCAGGACTTGAGTTTCTTGGTGGAGGGAAATTTAAAAGTGGAGTTATGTTAATATCCATGTATTTGAAATCGCTATCGGCAGTTTCAAGAAAGGTATTTGGAGTTTTAGTATATGTCAAACTATCTAAATTATTTGCTTTGATTTTTTCCGTAAAATCTATTTCAATATTAAAATTCATTTTATATTGTTACACTTATATTTCTCTACTCTTTACTATTTTATTATAATATTCTTTATCCCAAAATCCATAATAATCTGTATTATGTAACTTGTCTGAATACTTATTTAATTCTGATAACTTTTGTATCAATAATATAGCATACTCTTTATTATTTGTTTCGATTCCGTTTATTTTATTTATTTGATTGGGATGATCCCAAATGAGCCAGAGGTCTTTATCCCTTGAGTATTTTTCATGTATATCGCAAAACCATTCAAGCCATTCTATATCATATTTATCTTTGTCTCCGTATATAAGATATAACATAGGATGCTCTTCATTGTCTATGCATTTTATAGCGTCAACCCAAAAATCTTTTGACTCTATTATTTCAACTTTATTTAAAAAACTTTTAGCAAACGGGCAAATTGCATGACCACCAAGCTCGCCTCTTTTAAGAGAGATGTAATCTATATAATCTTTAATCATTTTTAAAAAAATTTTTGTCGTCGTATATTTTTATTTTATCTAAATCTTTTGTCTTTATTATTTTAGAATCTCTTTCGCATAAAAATTTATAATGATCTACATCATCCGACCACTCTTGTCCCGTCCAAAATTCAAATCCCGCGTAATCTGATTTATAAATACAACAAGTTTCATAGCCTGCCCCAACATACATGTAATCTTTTTTATTTAAAATGCAATAATCTATTTCTGCGACATTTGCATATTTGCCCAAATATAATTTTGGTTCTAAATAATCCCAAGCAAATTGTGTAGAGAAGACGCTATTAGAGCCAACATCCCTAAGAAAAGTAAAGGCTATTGGTTTATCATTTAAATAATACAATAAGAAAAATTTTCTATGCATTTCTGTAACTAATAAAGGTTCTACTTCCCAAGCTTTAAAACCTCTATATTTTGTATATTTTTCAAATATTGATTTTACTATATTTAAATTTACATCTTTAGCTAAAACACACTTTGTTGATATTTCTTTGCATTTTTTTCTAGACTTTTTGGTGCTTCTAGTTTCTTTAAATTTTGATATATTTATTCTGGTTTGCCTAGCTTGATACCAATCTGATTTAGTTTTTTTGGTAGGATAATCTATATAATCATCAGGAAGCCAACCTTCTTGCAAGGCTTGATCTTCTTCTTCTAAAGGAACTTCAGCAATGCATTCAAAAAATAAATAATCGTATTCTTTTATTGCACCGCTATAATGTCTAAAGTGTATTTTCATCAAACTCCGAACGATCAATAAACTTATATTTGAGAGATAATGGTTTAAACTTATTTATTTCTCCTATAATAATATTTATGTCATAATCTTTACAACTATAAACGTCTAACTGAACTAAGTTTGGCTCAGTTTTTTCCCAAGAATGTAAGCAGATGTGGCTAGTAGTTATTAAACAAAAAGCGCTTACTCCTTCATTGCCTTTTTTATCGCACCTAACCGCTCTAGGGGCATAAAGAATTTCCATATCAATTTTTTTTACTAAATCCCATATCCAAGACTTAGTAAACTCGGTGTTAATAAATGGAGTTTTTGTAAACTCGGAACTTATTAAAAGATGTTTATGCTTCATTTATATTAAATTACACAAAATTTTAACCAAAAAATGAAATTTTGGTTGAATTATTAAGCTTATTTTTGAACATATAATATGTTATGACAGAAGAAAATAACCAAACTACTGAAAATGAAAACGCCGAACCTCAAGAAGATAATCGAACTGAGGAACAAAAAGTTATGGATAATTTTTTAGATTTAGAACAAGAACTTCAAGAATCTAAATTTAAAGAGGATTTATCTATTTTAAGAGAAGCTTGGGATACAGAAATCCAAAAACCTGGATGTACTCAATGCATTAAAAATGCAAGTAGACAAAAGTACGCTCATCTTGGGTCTAATATTATATTTCAAGGTTTAAATATTGAGCAATCAAAACAAATACACGATTTAACTCAAGAATTAAATAAAGAACATCAAGAAGTAGCTAAAAAAATTCAAGATCAAGTTCAGGCTGAAGTAGATAAGATGAAGGAAGTTAATTAACTCCTTCTAACTTCATTCTTTTAATAGCTCTACTCTTAGTAACGCTAACTCTGCTCATAGGCATATTTAAGACCTTAGCTATTTCTTTATATTTTAACCCTTCTGAATAGAGATTTATTATTTCCAGCTGATTTTTGGTAAGCATTTTTTTCCTAATAAGCATTCTCTTGCGGAGCTTTTCAGCTCTCTCTTTTTTTTCTATAATAGAAGCTGGACAATCATTATTAGTTAACTCTGAATTTTTATTTCGATCTTTTTCTTCCATAGGAGACAAAGTAGTCTTGCACCTTTTTGATTTTGATAAGTATCCTTTAATTTGAAAATCAGCTATCCTAAAAGCCCAAGATTTAAAATTTTTATTTTCATCGTACTCATCTTTTTTATTTACTAAGATAACATTTACATTTTGAACTATATCTTGAGCGTCGTGAAGACTGTAAATTCTTGATTTAACAAAATTAAATAATTCTGGTTGCACTTCCTTTATTTTAGTTTGATAACACATTAAAAAAGAATTTCATCGGGGTCTAGAGCTGGAATTGAGGGTTTCTTTTTGGCAGGTTTCTTTTTAGAAACTTTCTTTTTAGCTGAAACTTTAGTCTTTTTAGTTAAAAATCTACTTGGAACAACTTTAACTTTATTTGTGCCAAAATAATCATCTAGGGCAAGATGCAATGTTTCCATAGCGTACCTTTCATGTGTCATTGAGTTATGAATCATTCTTGTTTTTTTATGTATCTCCATTAAAACATCTTTAGCTGATTTATAATCAGTATAATTTCCAGAGTTTAAAATGCTAGACCAAAAAATATAACTCTTTCTTTTGCGGTACTTCTTTATTTGCTCGGAAATAATTTTGCTTTTAGTTTTTTC
>MDTG01105999.1_pt1 | contig 11433 bp, 10 predicted proteins | sample 811421 | NCBI WGS metagenome assembly MDTG01 (sample SAMN05326645, study PRJNA326480) | marine metagenome | isolation source: seawater | place: Pacific Ocean: South East | collected 2011
AACTAGGCATCGAACCCGACGCTTCGATCAGCAAGAACTCGGAGCGGAAAGGGTCAAGTAATCGCATACCCAAGAGCACAGCCCGGCGGAGGACGCCCGGGAATTTTTATATCCAATCAAAACTTAATGTAATGTTATAACGAATTGGTTACAGATGTAAAAATACGCCATGAAGAGTGGTCGTTAATAAAGGAATATTGAAAAATGAAGGGAGAATCGAATGCACCGATTATTCCTGTGACGCTTTTAACCGGGTTTCTCGGCAGCGGCAAATCAACCCTGCTTAACCAAGTGCTTCGCGATCCGCGCTTTCGCGATACGGCCGTGGTCATCAACGAATTCGGGGATGTGGGCCTGGATGGTTTGCTCATCGAGCACAGAAGTGAGCAACTCGTGGAAATGACCACTGGGTGCCTTTGTTGCACGATCCGCGGCGATATCCGTGAAACCCTCATGGACCTACATCGCCGCCGGGCGGCAGGCGCGGTTTCGCTGTTCACGCGCCTGGTAGTGGAGACGACGGGCCTCGCGGATCCTGCGCCGGTCATCCACACCTTGATGACAGATCCCCGTCTCGCCGGCCGGTACATGCTAGGCGGCGTGATCAACTGTGTAGACGCAGTTAACGGGGAGACGACGCTCTCTCACCATGATGAGAGCATCAAACAAGCCGCTGTCGCCGACCGGATGGTACTGACAAAGACAGACTTGGCGCGAGGCTCGACCGCACGCGCTAATTTGGCGCGGCTGAGGGCCCAATTAAATACTATCAACCCTACAGCCCCATTGCTTGAACGCAATGCGCCCGCTTTCGATCTCCATAACCTTTTCGATACCTCGCTCTACGATCCAGCAACCAAGACATTCGATGTTCAGAAGTGGCTCAAGGCCGAAGCCTTCGAGACCGATCCCCACGACTCACACGGTTCTCATGGCCACGACCAACATAAGACCCATGACGTCAACAGGCATGGTGCAGATGTGCGGGCGTTTAGCCTAGTCCTCGACAATCCGATCAGCACAGCGGTATTTCGGTTTGCCCTCGATGTCCTGATAGCCAATCGGGGGGCCGATCTGTTGCGGGTGAAGGGGGTCGTCAACATCGCCGAAACCCCTGACACGCCTTTCGTTATCCACGGCGTGCAGCACATTTTTCACGACCCGGTCCGACTGGACGCCTGGCCAACGGCGGACCGCCGTACGAAACTCGTGTTCATCACCCGGGGCGTCTCAGAAAAAACCGTCGCAGCCCTGTTTCAGGCTTGGCAGCCCGGAGGGCCATAATACCCCGGCTAAGCTGGGTCAAAGTTGATTTCAAGACGGCCTAAGGCTCCATAGTCAGCTACCACTCTGTCGCCCGCTCGGATTGGAATTGGCGTCGCGCAAGTACCCGTGGTGACGGTCATGCCGCTCTCTAGGGTGATGTCGTTCTCACGAAGCTCGTTGACCAACCAATTCAAGGCGATGCATGGATCTTCGAGAACGTTTGCGCCAGCACCTAGGTGAGAGGGGCCTCCGACGACGGAAATTTCGACCGGATGTGCTGCTAGTTCTGTGTTCCGCCAATCTTCAGGCATCGGCGGGCCGATGACGAATTCATGGGCACAGGCGTTATCGGCTATCAACACGGCTTCGCCGACCCGAGCAAAATCGACGAAGCGGGAGTCGGGCACCTCGATGGCCGTGTGAAGCGTTTCCACGGCATTCATAACTTCGGCCTGGGAATAGGGCTCGACGCGGGGTTCGAGCCGACGGCCCATACGGAAGGCAAATTCGGGCTCGGCCACGGCCATGCGGTTGGCACCGAAGGTAAGAGTCTGGCCCGACTGGAACACGCGCTCACCGAAGAGCCGCCCCGCCAATGGGCCAGACACCCCGATGTGGTTTTGGCCAGCGGTGCTGGTAGCAGCGATCTTCCACCCAAACACTTCGGCGTCGCTAAAAGCCGCGAGATGGGCCTGGATGGCATAGCCTTCGACCCGCGTCGTCGGACGCAAATCGTCGGGGAGATTTTCTATGACCGTGCCGTTCTGCCAGCAGTTCCAAATCCGTTCGGCGGCATACCGGCTTATGCTATCCATCATAAACTCTCCTCCAGTCAGGCCCATCCATTTCCAGCATCCTTATACCCCCTCTGATCTGTGATAAAGACACGAACGTTTTTCTCTTGGCGTAGGAACTAGGTTAGGGAGGCAGGCTAGGCGGCAGTTCCGCATGATCGACTGGGTTCAACCCCTCAATACTCATCAAAGATCCGCTGCAATTCTGCTGGGTTTTCCGTCTTCGTCAGAGCGACGGTGAGCAGAACACGGGCCTTCTGCGGGGTAAGATTATCAGCCAGGACTGTCCCCACCGCGCGCCGCGACGGCACATCGCCCACCCGACCCGAACCGGCGCGGGTCGAATGCACAATGGCTACACCGGCCTCACGGGCCGCATGCAACTTCTCCAGCTCCATGGGCGTCACATAGCCCGGCGCCATGGCGCCGACAACGATGCCCTTAGCGCCTGCGGCTTGAAATGCCTCGATCGCCGCACCATCAGATCCTGCATAGGTCATGGAAACATCGACCCGCGGCAGATCGCCCAGGCCACGCACATCAAACTCCGTATCTGGCGCGCGGCGGCGTTCCGGCATGCGGTAATATGCAACCTTGTCCCAATCCGCATGACCCAGGAGGCCAAAGTCGGCGCTCCGGAACGTCTGCTGGCGGAGTGTCGAGGTTTTGGTCATGTCCCGGGAAAAATGGATTTCGTCGTTGAGTACGCCCAGCACGCCTCGGCCCCGTGATTCCGGATGCCCGGCCGTGCGGATGGCGTTGACCAAATTGATACCCGCATCCGTCCCCATTCCCGACGCTGGACGTTGCGCCCCCACCAACACGATGGGGACGTCCACCTGGCTCACTAGGTTCAGGAAATAGGCGGTCTCTTCCAAAGTTGCAGTGCCGTGGGTTATGACAATGCCGTCGATGGAGGGGCCGTCGTCGATAACCTCATTTATCTTAGCATTAATGACAAGCCAATCGGCCGGGCCGATGGTGGTTGAAGGAATGGCCTTGAGACGTACGGGCACCAGGTCTGCCTGCTCCCAGGTTTCCGGGAACGCGTTCAACAGTTCGTCCACTTCATAAACCTTGTTGTTTTCTATATACCGAACAAGGTCGAGGCTATGCCGCCCGACCGAGGAGATGGTGCCGCCCGTTCCAATGACGGCAACGCGGGGTTTTGTCACGGCAGGATCCTTTCCTTGAACCATCCGGGTAGCTCTCGACGCGCGTGTCTAGGCATCTGATATTCGAACTTAGGCTGTTAGATCATGATCAATTTGTCGTTGATACCATCCTTCGCCTATTCTTTGAAGGCTTAGCTGAAATAGTCGCAAACCCGTTCGGAATGCCCCCTAGGCTTCGATGAGAAATTGTATTTGGTCACGAGCCGAGTTACGTAACTCGCGTGCTGGAAAAACCATCCATAACTATTTGATCCCTTTTGAGCTCATCGGAGTGTTCGAGCGAATGCTCGGATGTCCTCAAGCAGTAGATCAGGCTCTTCCATTGCAGCAAAGTGTCCACCGCGGGGCATTTCAGTCCAATGCTTGACGTTGTAGATCCGTTCAACATATGAGCGCGGTGGCCAATTCAGAACCTCGGCTGGAAAGACCGCACAACCAGTCGGCGCTTCAACACGTTTGCCCTTCGGTGAGAGGACCCGCCCACCTTCTTCGCGCCGCCCATAATAAATCCAAGAAGCAGTGTTAAAAGTTCGAGTGGTTATGTAGATCATTATGTTGGTGAGCAATTCGTCCTTTGTGTGAGCGGTTTCTATCTCTCCAATCTCAACATCAGACCAATCGTGAAATTTCTCAATGATCCAAGCAGCAATGCCAACCGGGCTGTCCATCATGGCATAGCTCAGGGTCTGCGGGCGGGTCGCCTGCTGTGTTCGATAACCATTCTGCATAATCTGGTCATGGTCGAACTTTGCTTCCCATGCCCTTTCCGCTGGCGTCTGTGGTCCGTCAGGATGACGCATAGTAAGGATATTGATATGAATGGCCTTACATGCCGGCACATGGTCAAAGCCGAGCCAAGAACAGATCGCACCACCCCAATCTCCTCCCTGTGCCAGATAGCCTTGGAAACCTAGATTTTTGGTCATCAGGGTATTAATGACTGACGCTATCTTTCTTGGTCCATAGGGCCTGGGGGGAGGCCCTGAAAAACCAAATCCAGGTAGGGACGGAGCAATGACAGTAAATGAGTCGCTCGGGTCTCCCCCGAACCTTTCAGGGTGTGCCAACGGTCCGATTAGATCTAAAAACTCCGCCACAGAGCCCGGCCAGCCATGACTGATCATTAATGGCATGGGAGCGTCACCGCTACCTTGTTCATAAATGAAATGCATATTTATGCCGTCAACGGGCGTGGTGAAATGAGAAAAGCTGTTCAACCGCTTTTCCTGGGCGCGCCAATCGAAGTCATTCACCCAATAGGCACATAGTTCCCTCAGGTATTCCAAATTAGTCCCATAATCCCAACCGCCGTCATCGGGCATCTCATGCCAGGGATAGGTCGCGACCCGGTTTGTAACCGATTCTAGTTCGTCATCCGCGACGCAGAATTGGAATGGTTGCAAGTTTGCTATGGTGTTAATTAGATCGCTCAAAAGAGACATTCCTTAGGTTGGCAGATTGGGTGATCTTTTCTCTCACGCAGAAAAGTCGTCAGATTAAGATACCCGAAAAACGGTTGGCGATTAAATTTATCGTATAATGTTAAAATCAAACCCCAGTGTGATCCGGGCGACGCTACGTCAGTCCAACTATTCACGCTATATTTTCGGCAACGGCTTGTCGTTAATTGGCACCTGGATGCAGCGTATCGCAGTCGGCTGGCTGACGTGGGAGTTGACCCACTCGCCGGCCTGGTTGGGCGTCATCGCGATGGCAGATTTCGCGCCCGTGATTTTGTTGGGCCCTTTGGGCGGCGCCTTAGCGGATCGGCACAGCCGCATCTTAGTAATGGTCTGGGCGCAGGTGGTAGCGGCGTTGTCAGCGCTGGTACTGTTCGCTTTGTCGGCCTCGGACCTTTTGAACGTCTGGCACCTGGTCATCTTCACCTTCCTCACGGGGTGCGCGATGGGCATCAACCAACCGGCGCGGTTGTCTCTGGCACCCAGCTTGGTCCCGCGGGAGTTGCTGACTACGGCAATTTCTCTCAACGCCATGATCTTCAACGGGGCCAGGTTCGTGGGGCCCATGATCTCGACGGCGGTGATCACACTCTGGTCGATCCATGGTTCGTTCCTAATCAATACGTGCTCCTATATAGCCCTTATTCTCGCGTTGCTCTCACTAAAGATCCCGCAGGGCAATCGACCCGCAACAGATGATCCGCAGCGGTCACTTCTGTACGATATTAGTGAAGGCATTCGATTCATTCATAGCCATGCATCGATCCGCCTAGTCATCGTTATTATGGCCACAGCGGCTTTTTGTCTGCGCTCGGTGATCGAACTTCTCCCTGGTCTGACATCCGACGTATTCGGCAAGGGTGCAGACGAGTTTGCAGTATTGACCGCGGCCTTTGGCATTGGCGCTATCGGCGCAGGAACCTGGATGGCACGGCGCGGCGGCATGGACGATCAACCGATTGTTGCCCTGTGGGGCGTGCTCGGCACCGCCGTGTTCGGGATCGCCTTGGTCGCGACAAAGGAGTACATAATCGCACTTCCAGTAGCTCTCTCCATCGGGTTCACCACCGTGATCGCCGGTATCGGCATGCAAACCACACTGCATTTCGTTACTCCGCCGGCCATGCGCGGCCGGGTCATGAGCCTGTATGGGATCATCCATATTGGTGGCGCCGGTGTCGGCGCCTTTGTCCTGGGCGTGATAGCCGAACACACGGGTCTGCGTCCACCGATTGCTGCTGCCGCAGTCATTGGCATGGTCATCTGGTACACGGTGTGGCGGCAACGCCGGGTTATTGTCCAATCCCTCCAAACAACGACGACGCCATCAAAGCAACGTAAGTAAACCGAATTTGCATAACACGTTTTAATTTTTTGCTTTTCATCCCTTTTCTTCGTTCCATTCAAATGACAAGGCATGTTGGGCTAATTGGCCTCTTCTCCCGACGAAACCGCAGTATCTTGTACTCTCACTTATTAACACGAAGCATTTTACCAAGCCTAAATCTATCACGGCAATTCCGCACGAGGGGTCGGATCTATGGAACTGTCAGGTTTCAGGAAAACGGATGCATTGTTGAGCAAGCTGGAGAACGCTTACAATTAGTCCCTGGAGAAACAGACCATTCATTCGGCTTCGCGGATCGTAGAGATAAGGGAACGTCTGGCCGGCCTCATACCCTTACAGCCCAAAAGGCTTCATTTAATCAGGAGCAAACCAGACAAAACGGCGGAAACGAGATAACAGGATCCTAAATGAGTGCCATTTTTTACATCCACCTCCGAGGCTGGGCGCCACACCATTGCCGAGCTTACATGGATGCGTCATAACCGACCGACAATCCAGGGAACTGCTGTATGACCGACACTGCACGCTGCATCGCCGTCGACTGGGGCACCACCAGCCTACGTGCGACCCTTCTCGGATCGGGCGGTCAAGCCCTAGACCACGTCGCCCGGCCGAAGGGCATCCTGGCAGTCACGGATGGCGATTTCGCGGGCGAATTTAATGCAGCTTGTGGTGTCTGGCGCCAGGCGCACCCTGCTATCGCCGTGCTCATGTCCGGAATGATCGGCGCGCAGCAAGGCTGGGTAGAAGCCCCCTACCTGGAAGCCCCTTGTGATCTGAAAGGCCTGATAGCAGCCATGATCACCGTGCCCGGCATGGATGGCGCGGTCCGCATCATGCCTGGGGTTCGCGCACGCACAGCGGACGGCGCTCCAGAAATCATGCGCGGCGAGGAAACCCAGATTGGCGGTGTAATCATCACCAATGGCGTGACTGAAGGCCTTTTTTGCATCCCGGGGACGCATTCCAAATGGATTCGCGTACGCGACGGTCGCATTGATGATTTTGCAACCTTCATGACCGGCGAAATGTTCGCCATCCTCAAGGATTATTCCATTCTTGGCCAGTTGATGGATCCGGTCGATACATTCAACGCGGAAGCTTTTACCCAAGGTTTAGAACGGGCCCGGGAGGCCGGCGGATTGTTACATCGTCTATTTTCAGCCCGGACGCTGGGTATCTTGGATGAAATGTCGAAACCGGCACTGACATCATTCTTGTCCGGCCAGCTGATTGGCTCGGAAATCATGGGCGCGACGGCATTGTATGGCGACGCGGGTACTGTCCACGTTCTTACCACCGGCGCGATCTCCGAACCCTATGCCCACGCCTTCAATTGGGCGGGCATCTCCATCATCACGCATGATGCCGAAGCGGCTGCGCTATCAGGCCTTTGGGCCGCCGCCGAACATTTCAGCAAATAATAAGGAAGTCCGAGATGCCGACTTTTTTTAACGCCCTTGCCCAATGCCCTCTGGTGGCAATCCTCCGCGGCATTCAACCGGATGAGGCAGTAGAAGTCGGCACGACCCTAATCGCGGCGGGATTTACGTTAATTGAGGTTCCGTTGAACTCGCCAGAACCTCTTGTCTCTATCGCTCATCTGCGTGAGGCCTGTGGGGGACGGGCGATCATCGGTGCGGGTACGGTGCTGACGGAGGACGAGGTCGCAGCGGTGGCAGACGCAGGCGGGGAGATAGTAATCTCCCCTAATGCCAACAAGGATGTAATCGTGGCAGCAAAACGCCAAGGCATGGTGTCCCTGCCTGGTATCGCGACTCCGACGGAGGGTTTCACCGCCCTGGACGCCGGCGCCGACGCCTTAAAGCTGTTCCCGGCAGAAGTTTTATCACCAGCCGTTTTGAAGGCTATGCGTGCGGTATTGCCCGCTGACGTACCTTTGCTTCCTGTAGGCGGCATCGGCGCGGATAATATGGCGGCTTACGTGGCCGCCGGCGCAGATGGGTTCGGCATGGGTTCGTCACTCTATAAACCCGGAAAGACAGCGACCGATGTGGGCCGCGACGGCCGCAAGATCATTGCAGCCTGGAAGGCCTGCCGGGCAAGCGTTTAAAGACCGATAACTGCGGGCCTACACCTCGAATATAATTACCTCATATTTAGGCATTCGCTTGTACTCCAACCGTTCCCCCTAGACGCCGATGGTGTAGCCACCGTTGACAGACACGTGCTGACCAGTGATGTAGCTGGCCGCCTGCGATAAAAGAAAGCATACGGGTTGGCAAACCTCCTCCGGATTGGAAAACCGGCCCATGGGAACCTGAGCCATGATGCGTTCTCGGAACTTATCGGAACGGATGGTTTCGGTCATCTCCGTCTCTACAACACCAAAGCAAACCGAATTCACACGCACCTGATTAGCGGCCCATTCACGGGCCGCGCTCATGGTGATACCCATGACGCCCGATTTGGCAGCGCCGTAGTTTATCTGGCCGATAGTGCCGCGCCGGCCAGCATCGGATGAGATGTTGACGATGGACGCCGGGCTAGCGTCCCCGTCCTCATAGCGCTGGTACATGTGGCGACCCACCGCCTGTAGACAGTAGAAGACGCCGGACAGGTTGACGTCGATAACCTCTTGCCAGGCATCAATGGGCATCTTGTTGATCATTGCGGCGCGAACTATACCAGCGTTGTTGACCAGGCCGTGAATGGCATCGTTCTCAGTGACCGCGCTGGCAACCATGCCTTGAACAAAACTGGGATCAGCGACTGAACCGACGTGGGCATCCGCTTTGTCAGCGCCGAGGTCGTCGGCCAGGGCATTTACCTTTTCTGCCTGCACGTCAACCAGGATCACCTTAGCGCCAAGGTTTACGGAGAGACGCGCTATGGCCTCGCCAATACCTTGGCCAGCGCCAGTAACAATAATGTTGTGGCCTTCAAGGCTCATAGGGTTCGACATTTTTGCTTTCCTTGTCAATTACGATGCCTTGGTCACGTTCTTTGTAATCAGATCGTCGATCTCATCAGCCGAATATCCGGCTTCCGCTAAAACCTCGCGGCTTTGTTCGCCCAAAAGCGGTGGCATGTCACGGATCGTCGACGGTGTTTTAGAATAGCGGAATGGAGGATCTGTAAGTCGGAGCCTTCCTTCTGTCGGATGATCAACGCTATGCCAGAAACCAGTGGCGTTAAGCTGTTCGTCATCCAACAGGTCTTCCTTGGTCTTCACCATCATCGCCGGAATGTTGGCGGCGTCCAACTGCGCAACCCATTCAGTTAATGTCCGGGTCGCAACGATTTCGTTTAGGGTCGCGTAGACCTTCTTAGAATTGTTGAGCCGGTTCGAATAGGTCTGGAAATCCGGGTCGTCGAGAAATTCCTCACGACCTGCCAGTTTGAAGAAATCAATCCAGTTCTTGTCCGTGTAGGGGAGAACCGTCAAATAATTGCCGTCACTAGTTTGGTAAGGTCGGCGTTCGATGTTCATGATTCGCTCATAGCCCATTTGGGCAATGGGCGGATCGAAGGTCGCGCCGTAAAGGTGTTCGATCATGGCGTAGTCGACCATGGTCTCGAACATTGGCACTTCGACTGCCTGACCACCGCCGCCACGTTCACGACACACGAGCGCGGCAAGAATAGCCGAGAACACCGCATAGGAAGATGTCTTATCGGCAATTAGGCTCGGCACGTAACGAGGTTGGTCGGAGATCAACTCTTGCATATCGCAGTAGCCGGCTGCCGTTTGGATGATATCGTCATAGGCCGGCTTATTGGCCCAAGGCCCGTCAGCGCGAAAGCCATAAGCGCCGCAATACACCAGTGCCGGATTAGCATCCTTAAAGGTTTCGTATCCGAGGTTAAACTTATTTACCACCTTGGGCCGGAAATTGTGCATGAAGACATCCGCCGTATCGATCAGGCGGCGAAGTGCCGTCAAACCTTCCTTTTGAGTTAGATCCAATACGACCGAACGCTTGTTACGATTCGACGTTAGGTAACAAGCCGACATTCCCTTGTTGCGGCCCGGCCCCATCCCACGGCTGATGTCACCGCCATGGGTTTCGACCTTAATCACATCCGCGCCCATGTCGCCCATCATCTGGGCTGCCCAAGGCCCCATAATGACGGTCGTCAGATCGACGACGCGGATGCCTTCTAAAGTTCCGACCATGTTTATCCTCGTTCTTTCACTTGTTCGGCCAGCTCAAGCACGTTACGAGCCTGCTTTAGGTGCGGCATGTCCAGCATCTTACCGTTCAGGCCGACAGTCCCCATTCCCGGGTTTTGTTCAAACAGATCGACCACCTTTTGGGAATAGGCGATTTCATCATTCGAAGGGGTAAATGCCCGGTTGATAATATCAGACTGGTCGGGATGGATGGCGATTTTACCAATGAATCCGGTGCGCCGGTCGCGCAGGCAGTCGTTCTCAAGGCCTTCAAGGTCCCGGAAATTGACCCACACACAGCCCACAGGCTGCGCGTTAATGGCCCGGGAGGTCGCCAAGCACATGGACTTAGCATAAAGGTACGGATCGTCGTAGTCGCCAGACGTTGGATGCTGGTTATCGCTAGCACCCAAGGCCGCGGCCAGATCTTCGCCGCCCCAAGTGAGCGCCTTCAAACGATCGGTGACGTTATCCAAATACGTATGAAAGGTCAGCAATGAGGCCGCCGTTTCGGTGGCAACGCTGAGGATCTTGGTAGATCCCAAATCCAGGCCTTCACGAGCTTCGAGGGCTAAAAGAAAATCAGCCAGGCGATTGACCTCAGCTGCCGAATACACCTTTGGCAACACGATCCCGTCTGGCGCGCCCGGCATGACCGCCGCCAGGTCGGGCAGGGCAAAATCATGGTCCAAGGGATTAACTCGAACCCAGAGCTTCTGCTGTGAGCGATCGGGGTTATCGTTGAGAAAGGCACAGGTCATCGCCCGAGCCTGGTCCTGGCGATCATCGGAGACAGCGTCTTCCAGATCGAGAATGAGCGCATCGGCCGAGTTAGCACGCCCCTTCGCCAGCTTGCGTTCGCTGTCACCCGGGACGAAAAGCCAGGATCTGATGATCATGCGTCGTGTTCCTTTTTCTTCATTAGGCCGGTGCGTACGCAATACGTGATTTCTTCGTCCCGCTGATTAAAGCCGAAGTGCTCGAACGTGATGATTCCCGTGGTTGGCCGAGACGCACTCTCGCGCATATCTTTGATACGGGTCATGACATGGATCGTGTCGCCGTGGAACACGGGGTTCTTAAAGCGCACGTCAGTCATTCCAAGGTTACCGAGTGTCGTTCCCAACGTCGTGTCGGCCACTGTCACGCCGATAACCAAACCCAGCGTGAACAGGGAATTGACCAGACGTTGGCCATAGAAAGTATTTTTCGAGTATTCCTCATCCAGGTGCAACGGCTGGGGATTGTGGGT
>MDTG01276763.1_pt1 | contig 11433 bp, 12 predicted proteins | sample 811421 | NCBI WGS metagenome assembly MDTG01 (sample SAMN05326645, study PRJNA326480) | marine metagenome | isolation source: seawater | place: Pacific Ocean: South East | collected 2011
AAAGTGTTATGTTTAAATTTAAGGCCCGCTGGCAGATTGGTTATGCAGAGGACTGCAAATCCTTGTAGCTCGGTTCGATTCCTAACTTTCCTAAGAAACTCAACACTGTTAACTAATTGAATCTTAACAATTCATTATTTTTTTTCAATGAGCGTGATGGAATTGTGATGAAGCTCTTAAGAGATTAGTATCAACTAATAATAATATTACGGATAGCTAATAGAATGAATCAGTTTGTGATTGTGGTCGCAAATAATTTGCATGAATTTATATACAATTTCACTTAATTTCACATTAATTTGATCAAATTTGGAGAAATTTCACTTAAAATTTATAACCTTGATAAACTAAATTTAATTAAATGATTAAGGCTACATATTTTGTATTAAATGGCTAAATCTTTGTCTGAGTTTGGGAACTTTATTAACTCCACTCTATATTAAAAGATTTAACTAAACTCATAATTTGATTATCATCCAACAGCTTAGGGTTTAATCCTCTTGTAATTAATGATAGGCGAGCACTGTTTTCAAGTTCTTCGATAGCATTGCATGCTGATAATAAATCCTTGCCTGCAACTACTGGTCCATGATTTGCTAACATTACAGCAGATCTTTTTCCTGCAAGTCCTTTGATTGCATCTCCAATTAGTGGGTCTCCAGGGATAAAAAAAGGTAGTAGTTTTACCCTTCCTAACTGCATTATTCCGTAAGGAGTTAAAGGTGGTAAAAAGCTTTCAGTATCAACTTCAGGTAATAAAGATAAGGCAACTGAGTAACAAGAATGTAAATGCACTACAGCTCCAGCAGAACTTCGAGTATCATAAAATGCTTTATGTAATGGCATTTCTTTTGTTGGCTTATCTCCAGAAATAAAATTTCCTTTTGAGTCAAATTCACTTAATCGTTCAGGATTTAATCGACCAAAACTAGTTCCTGTAGGAGAAACTAACAAACCGCCATCTGAAGTTCGAGCTGATATATTCCCAGTACTTCCATGTGTAAGACCCCTGTCAAACAATGATTTTGCTAGCATACACATTTCATCCCGCAATTTACTGTTATTACTCATTTTAAAGCCTTAATAGCGTCACTAAAAAAATTTTCAGATCCAAAATTGCCTGATTTTAAAGTTAATGCAACTAACTCGTCATTTAATTTAGTAAAAGTCCAAGGAACGCCTGTAGAAATTTCATTTCCTATATCAAGTTTTTTAATATTTAGTGAATTTGTTATAGCACCTGCCGTTTCACCACCAGCTACAATAAAGCGTCTAACATCATTTTGAAATGCCACTCTTGCACAATGAGCTAAAGTTTCTTCTATTAATTGACCTGACTCTATGACACCAAATTGATTTTGAATTTTTTTTACAGACTCAGGATCTGTAGTTGCATAAAGCAATGGTGCATCTTTAAAATTTTGAGCTTTCAACCATTCAATCAATTTATTCACACCATTTAATTTTATATCTAATGGATCTAATTGATAACAGGGTGCACCAGTTGATTTATAATTAGCAACTTGAAGATTTGTTATTTTAGAACAGCTTCCAGATAAAATAATTGTGTTTTTATTTATTGAAGAAGTTGAAACTTCTTGTTTTTTAAAATTAATTCTAAATTTTTTTTTGTAATGAGGAATCAATTCACTTGCCAGGGCACTGCTTCCAGTTAATAAAATCATGTTTTTAACAACAGATCCAATTGTACTGAGATCTTCATTAGAAATAGTATCAAAGATAATATGCTTAATACCTTTATTAATAAAATCTTTTAATAAAATTTCACAATCTGATACTCCTTTTTTGATTGTGTTGGCGTCTATGAGGCCAACAGAACCATTTACTTGATTATTTAAAAGTCGAACTAAATTAGAGTCACGCATAGGAGTTAACGGGTGATCTCTCATATGACTTTCTGATAATGGTATCTGATCAACAAATAAATTTCCCATGTAAACGGTTCTCCCATTTTTAGGAAATGCTGGACAAAAAATAGTATGATCAACATTTAAATCAGTCATTAATTTTTCTGCAATTGGGCCAATATTTCCCTCTTGAGTAGAGTCAAATGTTGAACAGTATTTCCAGTAAAAATGTTTAGCTTGTGCCTTTTTTAGCCATTGAAATGCTTTATCAACTTGCTTTTTTGCATCCACAAGCGAAGATGTTCTGCATTTTAATGCGATAACTTCAACTGAGGTAGAGTTTAAAGGTAATTCTTCAGGTATTCCTACTCTTATACTAACTGGTACATTTTTTTTTGCTATCAAACTTGCGATATCTGTGGCTCCTGTAAAATCATCAGCTATCACCCCAAGAATAGTTTGCAACATAAGCTATAATTTAGACGTAATCTAATACTAAAGCTCGTGTATCCGATGGAATATCAGACTTATTTATAGAAACTGAACTATTACAAGCAAAGTCAACACGATCTTTTCCAAAAGACTCTATAAAAGATGAAATGAAATGCATATCGCATGGTTTATAACATAAGGTTCTAAAGTGCATTGGAATTACTAATTTAGGTTTTACTTTATCCACTATTCGATTTAGTTCCTCTAGGGGTATTACAGGTTTGCCTCCAGCATGACTTAACAAAATGTCAACACCTTCAAAAAAAGAAATTTGTTCATCTGAAAATTTATTACCCATATCACCCATATGACCTATGTTGATGTCATCAACCAAAAATCGATACATGGCATTTTGATCAGGATCATGGTAAGGATGATCTAAATCTTCCATTGCTTCTATAGTTTTAAAGGTTATGCCATGGGACATAACTGATCCGCTACCTACGGCAACTGATAGAGCATCAATTACTGTAGCTCCTTCTTTTTTTGGGACTAGATGATCATTATCGTGGAAGCTATCATTGCTACTGGATTTAATTACAATGTCCGCTGGTTCAGAAAAAGGCTTAAACCCCGAGGTATCATGATTATAAGGATCTGTAACTATTTTGACTTTATCAAAAGTTTCAATACCAAAACTTGCCTGTCCGTACCATTTAATTTCCATATTTGTTCCTTTCTGTAAATAATTTGTAAAACAACCTATTGTTCTTTTAAGCCTGTTATATATGAAACAATGTCTTGACCATTAGTTTCTGAAACATTTAAATTTGCACAAATTTTTCCTTGTCTTAAAACAACAATTCGATCAGCTAAATCAAAAACTTGTCTCATATTATGGCTAATTAGAATTAGAGACTCTCCCTGTGCTTTTAATTTTTTAATAATATTTTCTACTTGTTCTGTTTCTTGAACACCAAGTGCGGCAGTGGGTTCATCCATAATTGTTAATTTAGATTTGAATGTTGCTGTTCTAGTAATTGCCACGCATTGTCTTTGACCCCCCGACATACGTTTAATAGTATTGTGTATTGAGGGTATTTTGACACCAGTTTTTTCTAAACCTTCTAATGTATCTTTTCTCATCTTTTGATAATTCAATATTCTAAATGGGCCAAGCCAATTAAACTTTGTAATTTCCCGACCTAAAAAAATATTATCTGAAACATCAAGATCATCAGCTAGAGCTAGTGTTTGGAAGACAGTCTCAATACCAGATTTTCTTGCATCTAAAGGATTAGCAAAATTTGTTTTTTCTCCGCAAAAGAAAATTTCACCACTAGATGGTTTTTCTACAGCCATTATTTGTCTAACCAAAGTTGATTTACCAGCACCATTATCTCCAACTATGGCTACGTGTTCACCTTTATGAATTTTAAAATTAGCATTTACCAAAGCTTGAACGCCACCATAATTTTTACTCAAATTTTTCGTTTCTAAAATTACTTCTTTCATATTAAAATTTCCGAAACATATTTATTTAGCCCTAGCTTTCATTTGACGCCATTGATCTAATATAACAGCAGCTACAATAATAACTCCTTTTACCATTTCTTGATAAAAAGCATCCAATCTCAAAAAAGTAAAACCAGAAATGATAACACCAAATATTAAAGCACCAAGAACAGTACCAATAATTGTCCCTCTCCCTCCACTTAATGATACACCTCCAATAACAGCCATCGCTATAGCGTCCAGTTCATACATTACACCCATGCCAGACTGTGCACTTAGGTTTTTTGAACATAAAATAATTGCAGAGAAACCTGCTAATAATCCAGCAATAGCATATACTAAGGCCTTATGTCGGCTTACATTAATGCCAGACATTCTAGCGGCCTCTTCGTTTGAACCTATTGCATAAATGTGTTTACCATAAATTGTATATTTCATTAAGAAATGAAATAAAAATGCAAGAATTACGAACCAATAAATTGGCATTAAACCAGAACCGATCCAAGCAAAGTCATCTGTTGGAAATGACACTGGATTTCCTCGTGACCACCATTGAGCAGCACCTCTTGCTGATACCATCATTCCAAGTGTTGCAATAAAAGGTGGAATTTTTGTGTAAGCAACTAATAGTCCATTTATTACTCCTGCAATCAATCCACAAATTAAACCGAAAAAAACAGGGACAATGACAGGCAAGTCCATCGCCCATAAACCAAACAAAGCTCTTGGATTAAGGCTGCCGTTAACAATTTCGGTTTGAGCAAAACTCATAGAAATCATTGCTGTGAGACCTACGACTGACCCTGACGATAAGTCTATTCCACCTGTGGCAATTACTTGCATAACACCCAAAGCAATTATTCCAATTACTGACACTTGCAGAATTATAATTTTTAATCTTAGTTCATTAAAAATTGAGTCGAACCTTTCTGCTGTATCAAAAAGAAAACTTTGATTGTTCATATATGGTAAAATTTGACCTAAAAGCTCAAAAATTAATATGATAATTATCAAAGCAATAAGGATATTGATCTCATTTGAAAAAGAACGAAGAGAATTAATTTTAGTTAATTTTTTCATTTAAAATAAAGTTTCAATAAATTTTAATCGCACTTAATATTTTTCAATAAAATATTGAGCAAGCAAGGATAGAAATTCAATTGCTTGCTCATTTGTTATTATAGTAGGAGGTGAAAAAATTAATTTCTATCCAAATAATCGCTTAAGTTCTCAGGAAGAACTGGCTCAAAAGGAATATAAATTACTCTTTCAACGGACCCGCCTTTTGCAATGGTTAATGCAGCATCGACAGCACCAGCTCCTTGAGCGGCAGCGTTTTGGAATACTGTCACATCCAGATCGCCAGCTGCCATTGCAGATAGAGCATCTTGTGTTGCATCAATTCCCGCAACTATCATCTCTTCCATGGAGATACCAGCTGATTTTAATGCTTGAATAGCACCGATAGCCATTTCGTCATTATTAGCAATAACGGCATCAAATTCTATTCCACCAGATATCCAGTTAGTCATTAAGTCATTAGCTTCATCTCTAGACCAGTTTGCAGTCTGCTCTTCAACAACTTTCATGAAACTACATTCAGGCGTAGCAACAACATCATGAACATCTTGCGTACGAACTCTAGCAGCCATATGAGAAAGTCCACCAACTAATATAACTACTTCAGCCGAGTCTCCCTTACCCATATCTTTTAATAATTGACAAACTGCTTTAGTCTCTTGAGTACCTGAGTCTACTTCATCAGATCCAACAAAAGCCTGACTCGAAGGTAGTGAGTCAACATTTATCGGCTCTCTATTAACATAAACTAGAGGTATTCCAGCGGCCTCTGCTGCTTGAGTCATAGCAACTGTAGCATCAGTATCAACAGGATTTGAAATAATCGCGTCAACTCCTGATGAAATAAAATTATTTATTTGATCTATCTGAAGAGCCATATCATTTTGACCATCTTCAACTTGAAGTTGTACACCACCTAAATCTCCAACATAATCCTCCATACCGTTACGAAGAACCGTTAAGAAATTATCGTCAAATTTAGCCATAGTCACACCTATTAGAATATCTTTCGAAAATGCACTAGTGGAAAGACCTAATGTAAATGCTAATGCTAAAATGATTTTATGTAACATTATATTCCTCCTTTTAATGATTACTAAAATTCATGCTAATAAATTTAATAGCCCTTTTTTTTTGAGATAATTAATTTTATTAAACATAATTATTTTTATATATTATAAAATAATATTGTACAATAATATTATTTGACTTTATCATCTTTATTTTCTATATATTAAATAGTCAAATGGTCGAAAAATTTCATAACTTAGTTAATTATCGATTTAAGAAACCTTCTCTTGGAAGTTGGTTGCATTGCCCAACACCAGAATCAGCCGAATTAATGAGTTTAATCGGATTTGATTTTTTAGTTATTGATAATCAGCACGGCCTTACTGATTTAGCTAAATGTGTAGAATTAATAAGGACAGTGACTTCCCATGGAGTGCCTGCATTTGTAAGAATAAGCAGTCGAAATTTTTCAGAAATAGGAAAATTTTTAGATGCTGGAGCAATGGGGATAATTTGTCCAATGATTAATAATGAAGACGAAGCAAGAGATTTAGTGGCGGCTTCTTTATATCATCCAAAAGGGAAAAGGAGCTTTGGACCAATTAGATCTCGATTAATTTTCAAAGACCTAGATATAAATCAAATAAATGAAAAAATAATTGTTTTACCTATGATTGAAACACACGAGGCTTTACAAAATATTGAAAAAATTATTAATGTACCAGGTATAAGTGGTTTCTTTATGGGACCTTCTGATATGGCCCTATCAAATAATTTAATTCCTACTTTAGATCCAGAGGAAGATAAATCTTTAGAACTTTTAAAGAAAGCTGTGGAGTCAGCAAAAGATGCAAAAAAAATTTCTGCAATAGCTATTGATAAAATAGATTTTTTACCAAAGGCACAAAATATGGGCTATAATACTTTTATTTGTGGTTCTGATCTAAAATTTTTAGAACGAGGTGCCTTAGCAGTTAAAAATAATTATGAAAAACTTTTAAATGTATAACAAAAATAACAAAAAACTTTCTACAACTACATTGAAAGTATTTGAAAAACTCTGGGATGAAATAGTTTTTGGTAAATTTTATCCTGGCGAGCGTCTAGTTGAATCAGAATTAATGCTGCGTTTCAATACGTACAGAGCGAGTATTAGAGAGGCTCTTCATGAGTTAGTCAATTCTGGATTAGCTATTCATTTACCTAATAAGGGTGTTTCAGTATTGAAATTGGAAATGGATGAAGTTGAAAAGATATATGCACTTAGAGTTGAAATAGAACAATTAGCTATAAAGTGGCTTAAATTGCCATTTAGTGAAGATCAGTTAAAGGTATTGGTCTCAATTCAGAATACGCATTCTAAAGCTATTCAAGAAAATGATTTTAGAATGATTTTTAATTCTAATAATGACTTTCACTCATACATATATTCTCATTGTAATAACAATTTTTTAAAAGAAATGATCAAAAATTTAGAACAAAAATCATTAACAATTAGATTTCATTCTTATGTTAACAAAGATTTTCTGAAGGTAGTTGAAAATGAACATATCCAAATAATCGAAAGTATAAAAAGAAATGACCGCACAAAATTAAAGCAATTAATTCAAGTTCATATAAATCAAGCTAAAAATAATTTTACTAATAATAATAGAACAAGACATTTAGTATTTGAAAGTGCGTAACACTTTTACTATTTAGAGTGACTAATTCGTTATTAAATAAATTTGGTCGTCGAATTAGATGGGGCATGGTTGGAGGAGGTATCGACTCTCTTATTGGAGAAACTCATAGATTAAGTGCTAGAGTTGATGATAGATATGAACTTATTGCTGGAGCATTATCAGTTGATCCTAAAATAGCAAAAAAAACTGCAGAACTATGTTTAATTAGCGAAAATCGATCTTATGAAGATTTTCAAATAATGGCTGAAGAAGAGAGTAAAAAAGAGAATGGCATAGAAGTAGTTACAATAGCCACACCTCCGCATCTACATTTTAAAATTGCTAAGGCCTTTTTATCAAAAGGTATTTCAGTAATTTGTGAAAAACCCATTACTAAAAATTTATCTGAAGCCATCGAACTCAAAGAAATAGTTGAAAAATCAGAATGCTTATTTGCACTCACACATTGTTATACAGGATACCCAATGGTTCGAGAAGCAAGAGAAATGATAAAAAATGATGTTATTGGTCAAATAAGACAAATCCAATGCGATTTTGCTTCAGGTCCATTTATGGTTGAAGAGAAAGATATGAACAAAAAACATTGGCGTTTTAAACCTGATTTTATGGGTAAGGAGGCTATTTTGGGAGAAATTGGTACTCATGCCTATAATCTTGCAAACTTTGTAACTTTAGAAAAACCATTAAGGGTATCAGCAAATTTAAGAACACTAACATCAGGTCGAGAAACATATGATGATGGTCAAATTGTTTTTGAGTATTCAGAAGGTCGTTTAGGACGAATGTGGTTATCTTTTGTAGCTTCAGGCAATGAACATGGATTATCTTTTAAAGTTCATGGAACTAAAGGTTCTTTAGAATGGTCTCAAGAGCAACCTGAGTCTTTGTATTTAAGAACACCTAATAATTTTGAAAAACGAATAACACCTGGGTTTCCAGATCGTATGACAGATAATGGTTTTCATGCTTGTAGATTGCGAGAAGGACATCCAGAAGGTTATATTCTTGCATTTGCAAATTTGTATAGAGATTTTGCTGATGAATTTATTTGTAAAAAAATTGGTATTAAAAATACTTTAGGTCATTTTCCAAATATCAATGACGGACTAGAAACAATGAAATTTTATGATGCCGCAAGTAAATCTAATCAAAAAGATGGAGCCTGGGTTTCAATTTAAAAAAACTTACGAACTATTAATTAAATAGAAAGGAAAAACTATGTCTAACATATCGATTTTAGGAGCAGGATTTATTGGTCAAATGCACGCTTTAGCAATACAAAACGCAAATTTTTCAAGACAAAATTTATCTGAAACTCCAAGATTAGTAGATTTATTTGAAATTGATGAAAATAAAAATTTAGCCAAAGAGGTAGCGTCTCGATATGGATTTCAAAACATTGTTCTTGAAAATCCTAAAAAATCTTTAACCACATCTGATTTAGATATTTTTTGGAATGCAGGACCTAATAAAGCTCATACAGAAGCGTCAATAATTGCTGCAAAAGCTGGAATAAATATATTTTGTGAAAAACCTCTAGCCTCAACCTCAGATGAGGCATTAAGCTTATATAAAGATATTCAAAAAACTGGTGTTAAACATATGTGTGCCTTTATTCACCGTTTTATTCCTTCACTACAATTAGCTCGTAAAATGATTAAGTCGGGGGAACTTGGAGAAGTTCAACATTTTAGAAGTCAGTTTTTATTAGATATGAGAGAAGCTGATGGGAGTCTAACTTGGAGATTTATAAAAGCTCTAGCTGGAGGTGGTGCAAGTGGTGATCTCGGCTCACATCACATTGATCTTGCAAGATTTTTAGTTGGTGAAATTGAGGAAGTTTGTGCAACTACCCGAACATGGACTAAAGGAAGTGAGGAAATCAATGATGACTCTTTTAGTGCAATAGCTCACATAGATAATGGGGCTATCGCAACAATTGAGGCCTCTCGTATTACCCCAGGTCATTCTCTCACAGGACGTGTTGAAGTTGATGGAACTAAGGGAACTATATCTTTTGATATGGAGAGATTAAATGAATTGACAATTACCGAAAAAAATAAAGGACCTAGAAGAATTAGCGTAACTTCCAATAATCACCCATATGGTTCATTTTTTTTGCCAGTCGGTTTACAGGGGGCCCACCCTATTAGTTGGAGAGATTGTTTTACCTTTCAGGCTCATCATATGATTGAAGCTGTTCAAAATAACAAACAAATAGACCCTTTAGGAGCAACCTTTAAAGACGGATATAGGGTAGCAGAAATAGTTGACGTTGCATTACTTTCTTCAAAGACTGGTAAATTTGAAAAAATCAAATTTCGTGATTAATTTTACAAAGAAAGCAATTAGCCAACCAAACTTATCGTAATATCTAATTCTATTTAGACAAGAATTATAAGATGAATATATCCTTTGCTTTAAATCAAATAATGATACCTGAAGCACCTTTAATTGATTTTATTCATTTTGCAAAAAAATTAAATATTGATGCGATAGAAATTAGAAATGATGTCAGAAAAAATTTTATTAAAGAAAACAATCCATTAATGGTAAAGGAAGAATGTGAAAAAAATTCTATTAAAATTTTATCAATCAATGCCCTTCAAAAATTCAATATCTGGAATAAAGATAGAGAAAATGAATTAATTTCTTTGTGTAAATATGCTGATAAAGCAAATATTAATGCAATTGTTCTTGTACCTTTAAACGATGGGTCAGTTATTTCACGAAAGGAACAAATTAAATTACTAGAAGAGTCGTTAGTTAATGTTATTAAAATTTTAGATGACTATAATGTCATAGGATTAGTTGAACCGCTTGGCTTTATTCAATCTTCTCTTAGATATAAATCTTTGTTATTTAACGCTCTTAAAGACATAGGTTCTGATAAATTAAAGATTGTACACGATACTTTCCATCATAATTTAGCGGGTGAAAATAAATTTTTTCCTTTTCTTACAGGTTTGGTACACATTTCAGGAGTTTCAAATATTTATAAAAATGTAGAATTAAATGATGATCATAGATCTATAATAGATAAGAATGATATTTTAGAAAATTTACACCAGCTTCAAACTCTATTAAAATCTGGATATGATGGTTACTTTTCATTTGAACCATTTTCAGAAACGTTAATTAAAGAACAAAATATTTTTAATATTACAAAAAAGTGCTTTGATTATATTTCTTCTAAAAATTAATATTAAAGAATATTTTAGAAAAGTTATTTATCTAGCTTAGAGATAAACGAAGTAAGTCTTTTTCCTGCTAAAACTCTCTCTTCTTCAGTAATAGAACCAGAAGAGCCCTCATTTAGCTCCTTCTGGTTATTCTCAGTAATTGAATAATGGTTTCTATTCATTGTTTCTTTAATAGTTTTACGGGTCATACTTGAGCTCTCATATTTAACAATATTGACCTCTCTATAATTCAAATTTGGTCTTTCTTCATTTTCAACTAGCGTAGGTACTTCAAACTCCCCTATACCTTTTTTATTTGAAAATATTTTATATTTATTAGAACCAATCATTGGGCTTCCCCTAGAATTTGAAATGATTTTCTTTTTTCTAAGCCCTCTTAGCCCTCTTTTTATAGTACTTTCTGATTTACCCATTTTTCTTCCCATATACAAAACACTTGGGTTGCATTGATCTGTTTTATTATTGTAGCTATCTATTAAAAAACAGGCGATCCTGAATTCGTTATCATTAACTGATTTATTTTTAAGTAGCTCAGATATAGAAATTATTTTACCTAATGGACTAAAATCACCCATAAAGTAATTATATTTTATAAAAATTATTTTTTAACTTTTAACTATAAATATTAATGAATTTTAA
>MDTG01140882.1_pt1 | contig 11432 bp, 13 predicted proteins | sample 811421 | NCBI WGS metagenome assembly MDTG01 (sample SAMN05326645, study PRJNA326480) | marine metagenome | isolation source: seawater | place: Pacific Ocean: South East | collected 2011
GGGCGCGTAGCTCAGTTGGTTCAGAGCACTTGGTTTACACCCAAGGGGTCAGGGGTTCGAATCCCTTCGCGCCCACCATTTTAACCTCACTCACAAACTACTCCCAAAACACCATATTTTGTTTATAAAAAAAAGAGGGAGGGAGAAAGTTAACATTAAGAAAACTCATTAATATTGGATCTAAATATTTTAAAAAAAATGTTTTCAAATAAACTATACCTGCAATTTTATAAATTGACATTATTCTTATTTAGATGAAAAAAGACCCGGTAAGTGTTTTTGGAGATTGGGCTCTAAACGGTCGAGACGAGAGGATGGCAAAGGGACACGCCTCTTCTGTCAAAGCAATGCTTGAACTAGCCACGAAAGACCTTAAAAATTTCACTTTTTTAGACACGGGCTGTGGTAATGGTTGGGTGGTTAGAAAATTGGTGAATTATCCAGAATGCAAATATGCTGCTGGAGTTGATGGTTCAGAACACATGATAGCTAAGGCCAAATCTATTGATGAAAGTGGCAATTATTTCTGTGAAGATATTAGGCAATGGAGGCCCTCTATGGCTTTTGATTTGGTGCATTCCATGGAGGTTTTCTATTATCTAGAAAAGCCCGATGAATTGATTCAGAATGTTTTTGATTTTTGGCTAAATCCCGGAGGAAAATTAATTATGGGTATTGATTTCTATTATGAAAACACAACCTGCCATTCCTGGAAAGAGGATTGTGGTGTTAATATTATGAAATTATTTCCAAAAAAGACCTGGATCAATTTTTTCAAAAAGGCTGGATTTAAAAACTTGTCCTCACATCATTTTGGAGCAAAAGAAAATTGGAAAGGCACTTTAGTTTTGATGGGAAAAAAATGAAGAAGTAGTCTCAAAATACAACTATAAATTGCAGTAAAAATACAGTTTGTGAGTTTTAATTCTAAGATAAACTTAATAAGAGGCGACTAGTTTGTGAGCAGTTGACCTCTTAGAAATTATTTTTTGGAAGAAAAAACAGCTTCCATTTTTTCACGCTCCTCTTTGGCTAATTCGGGATCAACAAGAATTCTACCACTGTGTTCGTCAGTGATTATCTTTTGTCGGGAAGCAATTTCCATCTGAATCTGAGGAGGGATAGTAAAATAGGATCCACCAGAAGCACCTCTTTCAATGGCTACAATGGCTAATCCGTTTTTAACATTTCCTCTGATTTTATGATAATTCTCAAAAAGTTGGGATTCGATTTTCTCCTGGAATTCTAAAGCTTTTTTGGCCAATAGATTTTCTTCTTTTTCAGTTTCCTTAAGAATTTCGTCCAGTTCTCCTTTTTTCGCTTTTAAATGCTTTTTACGTTCATTTAATTTTTCATCGAGCTGGGAAATGGCTTCTAACTTAAGGTCTTTTTTAGCTAAAAATTCTTTAATACGTTTTTCGGCTAACTGAATTTCGAGTTCCTGATACTCTTGTTCCTTTACAATCGAATTGTATTCTCTATTGTTTCGAACATTTTTTAAGTTTATCTCGTATTTTTTGAATTCCTCTTTGGCAACCTCTATGTTATTTTTTTGTTCCTTAGTTTGAAAATCAAAATCATTCACTTCTTTATTGAAGCTTTCCAATCTTTTCTCCAAACCTGCGATCTCATTTTCAAGATCTTCAACTTCGAGAGGTAACTCACCTCTAACATTGCGAATTTCATCTACACGAGAATCAATAAGTTGTAGATCATAAAGGGCTCTTAGTTTGTCTTCTACGGTTACTTCATTCTTTTTTGCCATAGGAAAAATACTTTACAGGGTTGGTTATCGATTTAGATAAAGCGATTGCAAAACTAGGCAATTTTTCTATAAGATAGTCGTGTATCAATTTTTTTGTGAAACGTTCTGTTTCATAATGACCACCGTCTACTAAAAGGATCTGTTTTTCTGCTTGAAAAAAATCGTGGTATTTGAGATCTCCTGTAACGTACGCATCTGCTTTAATTTGTTTTGCATGGGAGATGGCGAAACTTCCTGCCCCCCCAAGAACAGCTACTTTTTTTATTTTTCTATTGCTGATGGCTGAATGCCTTAGGAATTTTGTATCAAGTTTTTCCCCTACCCATTTCAAAAATTCTTCTTCTGTCATTTCTTTTTTTAAAATACCCACACTGCCCATGCCAATCTCTTGATTCGTATTGTCCAATGAGAAAACTTGATAGGCAACCTCTTCATAGGGGTGGTTTTCAAAAAGGGTTTGAATTATGTTTTGTTCCAGATGTTTTTTGAAAACCAAGTTGAGTTGAATTTCTTCAATTTCTTCACGTATCATTTGCTTACCCAAATGTGGTCTAGAATTTTCATTTCCTCTAAATGAACCTATTCCTGAAGTGATAAAGCTACACTCATCGTAATTACCTAGAGCACCAGCACCAGCCTGATAAAGCTTTTCTAACAGTGCAGTTGAGTTTTTTTTGGGGACATAGGTAGTCAATTTTTTTAAAGTATTTTGTTGCGGAATCATTACTTGTATATTGGTCAAACCTAAAGCAATAGCCAAAGTGTGACTTACTCCTTTGTTAAGGTTATCCAGAGCTGTATGTATTGCATATATGGCAATGTCTTTTTTAATGGCTTTCGCTAGAATACGCTCCACATATGTTTTTCCGGTCAATTTTTTTAAACCCGAAAAAATTATAGGGTGAAAGCATACGATGAAATTTAATTTTTTGGCCACTGCCTCATCGATTACATTTTCAAGTACATCATGAGTAATCAAAACACCTGTACATTCAGCTTCTGAATTTCCAAGCAGTAAGCCTACATTATCAAAATCTTCTGCATATGCATTAGGAGCCCATTTTTCTAGGACTGATATAATTTCCTGAATCTTCATTTCGATACTTTTCATTGCAAATATAATATTATCTTTCCGGGGAAGGAAAACTACTGTTTTGACAATTCCAATCGGGGTTTTACTAAATTTGAAAGAGTTATAGATAATTTGAAAAAAGCACGCTTACTTCTTTTTCCATTTGGAATCCTTTATGGTTGGATCATGGCCGTAAGGAATAATCTATTTGATCTAGGAATATTACCCTCTAAAAATACTTCGATCAAATCCATTGGAGTAGGAAACCTCTCGATGGGGGGTACGGGTAAATCCGTAGTAGTAATGCATCTTATAAAAATACTCAAAGATTATCGTATTGCTATACTGAGTAGAGGTTATGGAAGAAATACCAGTGGTTTGGTCATTGCTGGCCCCAAAGAAAACCCCTATAGTTTAGGCGATGAACCGTATCAATTTTTCAATCGGTATCCAGAGACGACTGTAGTTGTTTCCGAAAAAAGAATCCTCGGGATAAAAGCAGTAGAAAAGATGCTCCCCCCTCATAATTTGGTGGTATTGGATGATGTGATGCAACATCGTTGGGTACGCCCTCAATTGATGATCATGACCTCTTCATTTCAACACCCATATTTTAAAGATTTTATTTTTCCTGCTGGGAGATTGAGAGAATTCAGATCGGGGGTCAAACGGGCCGATATATTGTTGATCACAAGAGCGCCAGAGGATTTGTCATTGGATCAAAAACAGGCTTTTCTAAAAAATATTAATATCAATATCCCGGTCTTTTTTACCAAAATTCGTTATGCAGATGTGCTAATCCAGAAAGATAAAACCATTGATTCAAGTGTATTGTCTAAGGAAGATTTTTTATTGGTAACAGGAATAGCTGACACCTATCATTTGACTACTCATTTAAAAAAATTATTCGGAGAATTTGACCATCTTGAGTTTAGAGACCATCACACTTATACTAACTCTGATGCAAATATGATTAATTATCGTGCCAGAGAAAAAATCATTTTAACGACTGAAAAAGATTACGGCAAACTAGAACAAAATCTCAACAACAATAAATTGTATTGCCTGAAGATTGAACTTGAATTTGTCTTTGAGGAAGAACGAAGTCTTTTTGATAGGATGATTAGAGCAATCTAGTACACGTGTTTTTTAGCTTTATATGAAGACCGAACCAAAGGTCCGCATTCCACATGTCTAAAACCCAAATCTTTGGCAGTAGTTTCATACTGCTTAAAGGTCTCGGGTGATATAAAAGATTTTACTGGTAAATGTTTTTTACTGGGTTGAAGGTATTGACCAATGGTTAACACTTCTACTTCTGCGTTTCTGAGATCATGTAGTGTCTCATAAACTTCTTCTTCCTTCTCTCCCAGTCCCAGCATAATTCCAGACTTGGTTCGATTAACCCCCATTTCTTTTAGGTATTTCAAAACCTCCAAACTCTTGTCGTACTTCGCTTGAACCCTTACCTCTTTAGTCAATCTTCTGACGGTTTCGAGATTATGTGAAATCACTTCGGGAGCGGCTTCTATGATACGATCAATATTGGTCTTGTTTCCCTGAAAATCAGGAATTAAAGTTTCTAAAGTGGTACTAGGATTCAACCTGCGAACAGCTTTGATGGTTTCATTCCAAATGATAGAGCCCATGTCTTTAAGATCATCACGGTCAACCGAAGTTATCACAGCATGTTTAATTTCCATGATCTTAATGGACTGTGCAACCTTTTCCGGTTCTTCCCAGTCTACATTTCCAGGTCTTCCTGTTGTGACTCCACAAAATCCACATGAACGGGTACAGATATTTCCTAATATCATAAAGGTAGCAGTACCCTCAGCCCAACATTCTCCCATATTGGGACAACTACCCGAAGTACAGATAGTATTCAGTTTATACTTGTCTACAAGTCCTCTGAGTTCGGTGTATTTTTTTCCCGTAGGAAGTTTTACTCTAATCCATTTTGGTTTACTTATGCTCTTATTTTCTCTCTCCGCTATTTCCAAAACTTTTTTTTTCAAAGATACAAACTAAATTCAGAGACTCAAAAGGTAGACTCCAGTGAAGCCAGTTAGGAAAATTATCCCCAAAAGACTAAGTATTTTAATTTTTTTAGATGGACGATCCCTTTTTGGCATATGTTTGCTTGTAATTAAACGATAATTTAGGATGGCGTAAAAAGGTGCTGTGATAAATGATAAAACAGTAGCAATTTGAACCAATAGACCCATTTCGGAGAGTAAAAAAAGAAAGATCAAACAGGTACCCAATCCCAAAATAGTGATCCAAAGTATATAAAAATCTTTATTTTTCTGTTGAAAAAGTAATTGGACAGCTTTAGACATTGCTCTTGGTGAGGCATCCAAAGTGGTGATGGTGGTACTGATCATGGTGGTCAAGGCTGCGATGGAAATAATGCCATACCAAGCATCTCCTAGGTTGGAGGTGTACAGATCTATCAATTGTCCAGCAAACTCATTCCCTTTGTTTGAAAATTCAAGTCCCGAACCAAACATTACCAATGCTCCTAAACCCAAAAAACATATGCCTAAAACCACTGTCGTAAAATAACCAACATTAAAATCAAAAAGTCCCTCTTTAAGGGATAAATTATTTTTCAAGTCGTTCTTTTTTTCCAAAACCCATATAGAGTGCCAGATGGAAATGTCCATTGGTGCAGGCATCCACCCCATAAAAGCGATCACAAATAACAAACCGGCTCCTTCAGGAAATACTTGACTATATTCTAATGAAGTATTTCCTTTTGAAAAGGCAATCAAAACGGCCAGTATACTACTTATTGTAAGGATAAGGACAATAGACTTGATGACTTTGTCCAACAGTTGGTATCGACCAACCAACAGTATGCTATAGCAGATTGCAGTAATTCCGATACTCCAATAAATCATGTTAGAGCTGATGTCGAAGAGATTGGAGGCTAGTCCAGCTGTGACTATAGTAACAGCAGTTTGGATGGTAAACATGGTGGCTATATTGAGGAAAAAATAGAGCCACAAATAAATTTTTCCAAGTTTGTAATACCCATCTAGTAAACTTTCCCCAGTGGCCAGAGCATATCGAGGTCCAAACTGAAAAAAAGGGTATTTGAATAGATTGACCAAGAGCAGTGCCCACAAAAGCCCCCATCCGAAATCAGCTCCAGCACGTGTAGATTGAACCAAGTGGGATACTCCTATGGCTGCACCAGCAAATAGTAAACCCGGCCCTAATTTTATGAGTTTATTTAGCATCCGCCTCAATTTTTTGATTCAGTAAATTTTTAGCCCTTAAGAGCTTCACTTTAATTGTATTGATTGGTTGATCCATTTTTTTACTGATTTCTTTGTAAGAAAGTCCATCAAAAAATCGAAGCAGTATAATTTTTCGATAATCTTGTTTTAGTGACTTTATCTTATGAAGCAAAGATTCTAATTTTTCGTTGGTAATTAAAATCTCCTCAGGTGACGGATGATTTTCGTTTGTGAATTCTTGTAAATCAGAAGTGGAGGAGATTGTTTTTAGGCTTATTTTGTTGCTTTTCTTTCTCAATAAATCATTGTAAATATTTTTAGAAATAGTCAACAGCCAGGTTTTGAATTCGAATTGATAGTTGAAAGTTGAGATGCGATCAAAAGCTCGAGCAAACGTTATGATTGAAATTTCCTCAGCCAAATCCTTATCTCCAGTTTTTTTAAGTTGAAAACTATATAAATATCCCCAATGGTAATTAAACAGCTCATTGAATGCTTTTTGATCTTGTTGTTGCGCCTTTTCAATGACAAGTTTGACATTCTTCATATAGGGTTTGAAGAAAGAAGATTAATTGTGCTGAGGATTTGTACGACAATTTTGTTCAGAAGGTAATTTTCCGCAATAGCTGCAGCTTTCATTATGCTTGTTTAGTAAAGCGCTTTGGCTGGCACAAGTGCCAGAAAACTCTCCTCCTTTTTTAGCCCATATTTTAATTGCAATTCCAGCAAAAGCAATGGCCAATAAAGTAAAAGTGATAAGAAATAACTTCATATATACTGTAAAATTAGCAAAAATAATCTTCCCCTACATTGGCTGGCGCTACTTATTAATTTTTAAGAACTTAAGCTGATACGATTTTATATGATTTTACCAAAGTATTACATTAAAAAAAAAATCAATACAATTTCATTAAATAAATATAGTGTTCAGGTTTGATTGAATTTTTTCATCTAGGGGAGATTCATAAATAATCAGAACAAAAAGCTATTTTCCAATAAAATTTCAAAAAAATAATAGCCAAAAAGTACAGTAACGGAAAACTTCAAAAAAACACCTGTTAAGAAACCGATCAATGAACCTGTAGCTGCCTTAAGCGCAGTTTTTTTATCATTTGGGTCGTGAATTAGCTCCCCGACTAAGGCACCTGAGAAAGTGCCCAAAAAAATACCAAAGGGCCCTAATAAAACCAACCCAACCAATAAGCCTAAAGTAGCACCAATTATACCTGATTTTGTTCCTCCAAATTTTTTAGCACCGATTATCGGTATAAAATAGTCAAGAATAAATACCCCAATTGCGACTGAAAATGTGGTTACTAAAAATACAGAATCTGGTGAGAGGAAAGAAGTCTGATATAAAATCAATAGACCTATCCAGGCAGTGATGGGGCCTGGAATGACAGGAACAAAACTTCCAATCAAGCCGAGGAAAATGAAGAAAAGTCCAACGATAATGATTACTAAATCCATTATTAAATGTGATATATTAATTTTTTATATTTTTAAAAATAGAAATGTTTAAATAATAAATAGTTTAAAAGTTTGTATTTTTAAGCATCCATAAATTTATCTATCGATGGAAACAAAAAAAAATATTACTCTTCTTCTAGTTACTTTCCTTGTCATCCTTCTGTCTTCTTGTGAATTATTCGAATCGACAACAGTATCTAGTAAGGAGATCAAAAAAGCATCAAGCTGGTCAAAAAAAGATCAGGCTCCTAGCTATCCTGAGTGCGAATCTCTTAAAAAAGGTGATCAAATTGAGTGTTTTCAAAACATTATCTCAGAGCGTTTGATGATGACTATTTCCGATGTCAATATGGTAGCCAGTACTCCATTGGATGAAAAAGTTATTTTAACCTTAAAAGTTGATAAAAAAGGCGCTTTCAGTTTGGTAGAAGCTCAAATTCCCAATACTGTTTTAGAAGCATTGCCTTATTTGGAATCAACTTTAAATGATGCAGTATTCAACTTGCCAGAAGCACTACCTGGAACCAAAACCAATGTAGGGGTCTATGTTGACACCCAATTTACCCTCCCGATCCAAATTAGGGCCCAGCCCGTTGAATGAATTTAGAAGATCAAATTATTTTGGGAGTTGATCCCGGAACCACCATCATGGGTTTTGGATTGATAAAGGTAGAAAAAGGGCAAATGAAACTCATTCAAATGCACGAGCTTCAATTAAAAAAATACGACAATCATTATTTAAAACTTCAACAAATTTTTTCCAGAACCTTGGGGCTTATTGAAGAGTATAACCCCGATCAAATTGCAATTGAAGCCCCTTTTTTTGGTAAAAATGTACAGTCTATGCTGAAATTGGGAAGGGCACAGGGTGTTGCTATGGCTGCAGGGCTTTATAGAGAAGTTCCGATTACCGAGTATTCTCCGAAAAAAATTAAAATGGCCATTACCGGAAACGGTAATGCTTCCAAGGAGCAAGTCGCCAAAATGTTGCAAAGCCTATTTAAGATTAAGGAATTGCCAAAGAATCTAGATTCTACCGATGGGTTGGCGGCTGCCGTCTGCCATTTTTTTAACCAGGGTCGAACTGAAAAAATAAAGACCTATACTGGTTGGGAAGCCTATCTTAATCAAAACCCCAAAAAAGTTAAATCAGGTTAATGGCTGGTATTTATTTTCATTTTCCTTTTTGCCGTCAAGCCTGTCATTATTGTAATTTTCACTTCTCCACCCAATTGAAGAATCAAGATAAAATGCTTCAAGCATTTGAGAAGGAGATTGAACTGAGAATCGAAGAATCACCAGCAAAACTTGAAAGTATTTATTTTGGTGGAGGTTCTCCTTCATTGTTATCTCCAAAGTCGGTTGAACGGTTAATCGATGTAGTTAATAAAAATTTTAAATTTCACAAAAATATTGAAATTACCATTGAGGTCAATCCAGATGATGTTTCTTATAATTACTTAAAAGATCTGGTGTCTGCTGGGATCAATCGATTGAGCATTGGCATTCAGTCGTTTTCAGATGCAGAATTAAAACTAATGAACAGGATTCACAATGCAGATCAAGGAATCAAAACCCTTGATTGGACAGCAAAACTTTTTAATAATTTTTCACTTGACTTAATTTATGGGACTCCCTCAAGTGATATTTCTAGCTGGAAAAAAAATTTGAATCAAGCATTATCTATTGATGTTCCTCATCTTTCGAGTTATGCCCTCACAGTAGAACCCAAAACCGTTCTAGCTCATCAGGTAAAAATCAAAGAGGTGCAACTCTTGGATGATGAGAGGGTAAAGATTCAATATGATTGGATGGTCGACATTATGGAGCAGGCAGGTTATGAGAATTACGAATTTTCTAATTTTAGTAAGCCAGGGTTTAATGCAGTTAACAATGCTAATTATTGGAAGGGAAAAGCCTATATAGGGATTGGCCCAGCAGCCCACAGCTTTGATGGAAAAAGAAAAAGAAGTTGGAACCCATCTAACAATTTAAAATATTTAAAATCCATTCATCAGGGCATTTTACCTGCTAAATTTGAGAATTTGAATACCCATGAGGCTTTTAATGAGTATTTGATGACAGGTTTGAGAACCTCCTGGGGAGTATCACTCCAAAAGGTAAACGAAACCTTTGGAGAACAATATTCCAACTACCTTGAAAAGCAGGCAGAAAATTATCTAATTAATCAAAAGCTTTATTGGGATGGAGATGCACTGAAAGTTTCTAAAACTGCCAAATTCTTGACAGATGGTATCGCCTCAGACCTTTTTTTGCTTAATAATTAAAAGGTTTTATTGATTCTTATATAAATCCGAAAAATAAAGGTGAAAAAGGGTAATGGTCTCGATACCCTTTAGGAAGTTGTCAATTCCATAATGTTCATTAGGGGAATGAATTGCATCGCTGTCAAAACCAAAGCCAATGAGTAAAATTTTGGTTCCCAAAACCTTTTCAAACATAGGAACGATGGGAATACTACCCCCATCTCTTTTGGCATGAGGGACAACTCCAAAAACATCACTATACGCTTTTTCAGCTGCCATATAGGCCAAAGAATCTGTCGGAGTTAAATAGGCATTACCTCCATGATGGGTTGTTACCTCAACCTTTACACCCTCTGGTGCAATTGTTTTAAAATGTTTTTCAAACAATTCACTAATTTTTTCCCATTCTTGATGGGGAACTAATCGCATTGAAATTTTCGCGTGGGCTTGGCTGGGTATGACTGTTTTTGCTCCTTTTCCGGTATAACCTCCCCAAATTCCATTTACATCCAGTGTTGGACGAATCGACCTGCGATCCATTGTGGTGAATCCTTTTTCACCCATCACAGCATCGATTCCTATGGAGGCTTTAAAAATCTTTTCATCCAAACCATTTTTATTCATTTTCTTCCGATCCGATTCAGAAATTTCTTCCACTTTATCATAAAATCCAGGAATGTTTACTCTTTTGTTTTTATCGTGTAGGGAAGAAATCATATCGCACAAGACATTAATAGGGTTTGCAACTGTTCCACCAAATAACCCAGAATGTAAATCCCTTTTGGGTCCTGTTAACGTGACCTCCATATAGCTTAAACCTCTCAAGCCTGTAGTGATAGCTGGATTTTCAAAACTGTTGATTCCTGTATCTGAGATGAGAATGATATCCGATTGTAACAAACTTTTATGATCTGTGATGAATTTTTCCAAGTGACCACTACCTACTTCTTCCTCTCCCTCGATTACAAATTTTACATTGTTTTTGAGTGCGTTGCTTTTCAATAAAAGTTCAACAGCTTTGATATGCATAAACATTTGTCCTTTATCATCACAAGCACCCCTTGCAAAAATGGCCCCATTGGGGTGTGAGTCAGATTTTTTAATTACAGGTTCGAAAGGAGGACTTTCCCATAGCTCTAATGGATCAGGGGGTTGAACGTCATAGTGACCGTATACTAAAACAGTGGGGGCGTTTTCTGATACCAACATTTCTCCATAAACCACTGGATGACCTGGTGTTTCAAAGATTTGAACTGAAGAACATCCTATTTCATTTAGTGCGTTCTCTATCCATTTTGCAGTTTTTTTAACATCTTCTTTATAGAGAGGGTCTGCGCTGATGGATGGAATTTTGAGTAATTCTTGCAGTTGTTCAATGAAAATTTCTTTATGGTTTTGAAGGTTTTTATTCATGAGTATTTATAACTGTATAAATGTACAAAACATTGTTTCTTTTTTTAATTGAAAATAATTTTAACAAAACTTGGTTATATTTGTGCTCCTTAAACTAGGCGGGTGTGGTGAAATTGGTAGACACGCTAGATTTAGGATCTAGTGCTTCACGGCGTGGGGGTTCGAGTCCCTTCACCCGCACAAAAAACCTCTATTTA
>MDTG01266779.1_pt1 | contig 11432 bp, 11 predicted proteins | sample 811421 | NCBI WGS metagenome assembly MDTG01 (sample SAMN05326645, study PRJNA326480) | marine metagenome | isolation source: seawater | place: Pacific Ocean: South East | collected 2011
GGAGTTTATTACAGGAGGATTCCTCGATAGGATAGGAGAGAGGGGAGAGTTTCCTTTGGTAACAGAAGAAACTAATATTTGGAAATCGTTTCCACTTGCAGGATTTTTTAGATATCCTATGAGTGGAGCGATGCCAAATAAATGTTGTGTGATGAAAGGTTCTGTGGATGTAACACCTGGTCAACACTTTGCTGTGATTGGTGATACTGATACTTGGAGAGAAAGAGGATGGAATCATCCAAAACGATATCCAATAGGTAGAGGAGAAGGATTCATACAAGTACACCACTTTAAGTGGGATTCAACAGTTTTAGAAAGATTGAAAGAAGTATCTGAAACTGAAAAAGATTATACATACTGGCAAGAATATAAAAAGATGTATAAGGCAATCGAAATAAACGATTGGAAAGTTGATATAAACAATCCTAAGTTTATGTTCGAAACAATGATTACAAACAATCATTGGGATTATATGAAATGGAACAGATTAACTCAAAAAATTATTTCTGTTTAGTAAATTTTTATATATTTATATATATTAACACAAACTTTTAAATTAAAATAGTTATGGCAACAAAAGTAGGTAAAAAAGACGAAGCTACTCAAATACTCGAAGAGAGAAAAGTTAAAGCTCTCGAAAAAATCGGAAACTCTTTAGATGCTCTTACTCTATGGTTCGAAGAAATCGATAAAGAAGATTGGGGACCAAGAATAGAGTGGTACTTATCCGAATGGTACGAAAACAAAATCAAAAATAAGTAATGAATGAATAAACTCGGTATCATAGTACCTTATAGAAACCGAAGAAGTCATTTAAATCACTTTACAACATCTATCAAAAATCATTTCAAACTATCTAAAATAGATTATGAATTGATTATAGTAGAACAATCAGATGATAAACCTTTTAACAGAGGTGCTCTACTTAATATTGGTGTACGAAAAGCAAAAGAACTTGAATGTACTTATATTGCTCTACATGATGTGGATATGTTACCACTTGATGTAGATTATTCACCTGTTGATAGGCCAACACACTTAGCAACCAATTTTAAATCAAGTCACGAAAAAGACCAAAAGAGAATCATCTTTGATGAATATTTTGGTGGTGTAACTTTATTTCCAATAAATGATTATTATCATATAAATGGATACTCTAACAAGTATTGGGGATGGGGATATGAAGATGATGATTTATTATGGAGATGTAAAGAAAACTTCTTTGATTTTAACACAAAAGCATTACCAACAGTAGCTCATAGTTCAGCTGGTTTGGTGTTTAACGGTCATACAAGCCGAGTAACAATACCAAAACCATTTAAACTAAAAGATTATACTATATTTGTTTCATTTAATCCTGATGAGATTGAATGTAATGAAGGTTATGATTTTGATGAATACAATATTTTTTGTATACCTGGTATGGATACTGGTTTTAGTTTCAATTCTTATAAGAGATACAAATTTGAAGTATGGACAACCGATAAACAATGTCTTAGTTTAAAATCTAATATTACTCCTGCAAAACAAACAACTCTATGTGCAACAGTAAATCAATCTGAAAAGATGGTTAAGTTTTACCAAGATGGTATTCTTGTTGATTCAACTAATTACAAAGGTAGATTGATGCATTATTTAAGTGAGAAACAAATTTATTTAGGTGCAAGTCCTTCACTTGAACACAATGGTAGAAGACCGTTCAAAGGAACAATAGATTACTTTGGTTTATTTAATCACTCATTGGAAGAAGCACAAATAAAAGAAATTTCTACTAATAGAGCAATGGGATTAACAGAATCGTATGGTGATTATGTTGCTCCACATACTCTTGAAATCTGTTATGATATGAAAACATCAACATATTCCAACTTGTTTGATTTAAGTGGTAAGAAAAGGCATGGTGAAGTTATGGATTGTAATAAAGAACCAATTGACCAATCATCTGAATTTATCGAAATACCAATACCTTGGAGAAGAGAATCAACATTTGAATTGTTATATCATAAGGAAAATGGATTTTATGAAAATAAATGGACATGGACTGATACAAGAAAAAACCAACTACAATTCTACAACAAAGTACTGAAAGAAAAATCAGGTTGGAAAAGAGATGGTATAGATAATGTAAGATATAATTTATTATCAGATACAGAAATGGAATCGTATCACTTTATATCAGTAGAACTATGATGAGTATGTATAAAACAGGTGTAATTGCAGGTAACTTTGATGTTATACATCCAGGTTATATAAAAATGTTTAAAGAATGTAAATCCTATTGTGAAAACTTTATAATTCTTCTACATACCGACCCATCAATTGAAAGACCAGAAAAATTAAAACCAATACTTTCGGTAGAAGAAAGAACTGAAGTTTTGTATTCAATAAAGTATATAGATTATATCCATACTTATACCTATGAAAACGAATTGATTAGTTTATTAAAAGGAATAGAACCTCATATAAGATTCTTAGGAGATGATTATCGAGGAAGAACTTACACAGGATTTGAATTAGATATTCCAATACATTATTTAAATAGAGACCATGGTTGGAGTACAACCAAGTTTAAAAAATTAATAGCAAATACAATATGAAATTAGGAGTTTGTGTTCCTTATAGAAATAGAGAAGCTCATCTAAAAGAATTCGTACCAAAACTTGGTAAATATCTTGAAGATAGAGGAATTGATTATTGTATGTACTTTGGACATCAAGTAGATGATAAACTTTTCAATAGAGGAGCAACTAAAAATGTTGCTGCTGAGTGGGCATTCAAAGAGGGGTGTGATTATATTGTATGGCATGATATTGATATGATACCTGAACAAGGTGGTGGAGCTGATTATTCATTCCCAAAAGAAAATCCAATTCATATTGCAACAAGTATATCACAAATGAACTATCAACTAAAGTACGAAGAGTATTTTGGTGGGGCAGTATTATTCTCAAAAGAACAAGTTGAAAGAACCAATGGATATTCAAATGATTATTGGGATTGGGGCATGGAGGATGATGATTTATTTTGGAGATGTGTACTTGAAGGATATGCAGATGATTCATATATGGATTTCACAACAGAACCTCAAAACTATGTATCATTCGATGGTAAGAGTTCTTATATTCAGATTCCCAAAAATAAATTAATAAAAGGATTAACATCTCGTTCACATACAGCATCTGTTTTAGTAAGAGCAAATCAACAAGAAGAAAAAGTTCCTATATGGTTAGTTGGTGATGAGGAAAGAAGATTTTGTGAGTATCCAATACTTCGTAGACCAGGTTATGATTGGGGATTGAGTTATAACAATTCAAGAGCTTATACCGCACAACTTTGGGATAATAAAAAAAATCATTTATACCAATGGATTAAACGATATGAAAACCAATGGGCTTGGGTTACAATGGCAGTTGATACTTCTGAACAAAAAATACATTTTTATTTAAATGGTAAAGAATCAGATGCAAGACATGGACATGGAACTCAATCACCACTAACATATGAGAACAGATTAAAATCATATGGCCTTAATGATTTTTACATTGGTACAACAACATCTACTGATATAAATGCAATTAACAGATGGTTTAAAGGTGATGTTGCAAAAGTAATGTTATGGAATAGATGTTTAGATTCTAATGAAGTAGGAAATCTTCACAACAATATTCCAAGTGAAAATTTAATGTTACATTATGATTTCAATAACAAAAGACAAATAAACTCTCCTTATATAGCTGCAGATTTAAGTGGTAATAATATTCATGGACAAATAAAATATTGTAAATTTAATAAACAAGAAATTAAAATACCTTATACAGTATTACCACACAGAGTACCTGGTACTATGAATTGTTTACCTCACAAAGATGAAGGATTAATAAAAGATAAACATGGAAATGATAAATGGGCTAAAGGTGAAACTACTGCAAGAAATGAAAAAAGATATGTGTTACAAATGCAACAAGGTACTTGGGATTATAAATCAGATGGTATCAAACAATTAGAATATGAATTGGTTGGAGTTGAAGAAATTAACCCAAAAGCAAAACTAATAAATGTTAGGTTTTGATATATATAAATGTAAAGAATTATAATGCCTGATACAAAAGATAAAAAAAGAAAAATAGCTATCGATGATGATAGTCCTGTGTATGTTGATGTAAGGGATAAACTTAATGAAGTTGGTCCTGGTTTCTGTTTAGCAAAATGGACACAAGTTACCATGCACTTACAATTAGGGCATACTCATTCTTGCCATCACCCATCAACACATCAGATATCACTTAAGGAACTGAAAAGAAATCCTACTGCTCTTCACAATACAAATTTTAAGAAGAGAAGAAGAAAAGAAATGTTAGATGGTCAAAGACCTGCTGAATGTGATTACTGTTGGAATGTTGAGGATAACTCAGATAGGTTTTCAGATAGAACATTCAAGAGTGGTGAGAACTGGTCAAAACCATACATGGATGAAATCAAACAACTCAATTGGAGAGAAGATTACAATCCAAAATATGTAGAAGTTGCATTTTCAAATGCATGTAATTTTAAATGTTCATATTGTGGCCCAGCATTTTCTTCGGCTTGGGTACAAGAAGTTGAAAAGTTTGGTGGTTATCCAACTACTGATGAGTTCAATCATCCTAAACATTTACTTTACGAAAACAAAGTTCCATTTAAACAATCAGATGCAAATCCTTATGTAGATGCTTTTTGGAAATGGTGGCCAGATTTATATAGAGATTTACATACATTCAGAATTACTGGTGGTGAACCTTTAATGAGTAAAGATACTTGGCAAGTGTTAGATTATATAATTGACCATCCTGACCCGAATAGAAAACTGAATCTTGCTATAAATTCTAACTTAGGTATACCTGATAAATTAGTTGATAGATTTATTGAAAAGATTCAAAGAATTTGTGATGATGATAGGGTAAATGAATTTGTAATATTTACATCTGTTGATACTTGGGGTGAACAAGCGGAGTACATTAGAAATGGTTTAGAGTTCAATAGATTTTGGGATAATTGTAATAAGGTTTTAGCAAAATGTCCAAAAGTTATTCTAACTTATATGGTAACTTATAATGCTTTATCTATTCCAAATTATCACAAACTTATAAAAGGAGTTTATGATTTGAAAACAGAATATGGTTCTGAAGATAGATATTGGAACTCTGCAACATTCTTAGATACATCTTATTTAAGACATCCAAAACACCAAACTGTACAAGTTTTACAAGGAGAAAAAGAATGGTCTGATAAAATATTTAGAGATGCTCAACTTATTGATTTTCTTGGTGTACCTTTATTCGAAAAAGAATATATTGGATATTCTGATGTAGAGATTCAAAAAATAAAAAGAACATATGATTGGATGAAATCTCCAATAGATAAAAAGGCCCTACAAACTCAAAGAAGAAACTTTGGATATTATTTCCGAGCACATGATGAAAGAAGAGGAACTGATTTTTGTAAAACATTTCCTGAGTTAGAAGAATTTTATAGAAAATGTTTAGAAATTAAAATATGATAAAACTAAATGGTGATAATGCTTTTTTTATAGCACCTAAAAACAGGTATGGTTTATCAACAAACGAAACCTTTGATTTAACTGAACATGATTTTACCATAATGGTACGAGTTAAGATTGATTGGGATAAAATGAAACCTGGTACTCCAACTCATGAAGGTGGTATTGTTGCAAAAAATGGTAGACATTGTGGTTTAAGTGCATTAAAATTATCAGATAATGAAACTTATATAAAAGCTCAGTTTTGGACATGGGAATCAAGAGAAGTGGGAGTTGAATTTAGAGATGTTTGGATTGATGTAAAAAATAATTACGATTACATGAATGTAGCTATGATTCATGATAAAACAAACAAGAAAATGATTGTGGATGTAGATGGAACTCAAAAATCAATTGAATATACTGGTGAAATAATTGATTACAGAGATTCTTGGATTTGGATAGGAGCAAACAATTCATTAGATAGTTGTGCACCTGAACATAGAGGATTTTTATTTGGAGAAGTTGATACAATTGCTATTTATGATTGTATCGTTGATACATTTGAATCAGATATTAAAAATCATCTTAAAATCAAAACAACCGAAGATTTAATATCTTTACCTTTTCATGAAGATGCTTGTGCTGTTTACTCCTTTACAAAAGAAACAAAAACACCATACAAAATATTTGATATATCAATGAATGGAAATCATATGATTTTATTTGATAAAAAATGGATGGCTGAAGATACTTTATTGTGATGAATAAAAAGGTTTATTTTGTATATGATTTTATTTTACCAAATGGACATTTACAATTTGGTTATAACAAGTACACTTTACCTGTTAATGTTTTCCATCAAATTGAAAATAATGTAGAACATCCTGGTGTTTTATTATCACCACCAAACAACCCAACTGATTTTCAATTTCAAACAGGTATGTTTGCAGATGAGTTTATTAATCAAAACAATGAGTGGAACAGAATTGGAGTAAATCAAGTTGGTGATATATTGGAATCAAATAGATATAGAGAAAATGAATACCTTTTTTTCATAGTACTTGAATCTACAAACACATCAAACTTTTTTGATTATTACTTAAATAAGAATTTAAAATTTAAAGATTTGTTTTCACCAAAGATGTTAGAGTATATTAGAGATAATGAAAATTTTAAAATAATAATGATGGATAATCGTGAAGGTTCTTATGAACATAAATCACAATTATTAGATAAGGCTGATGAGTTTTTAAAAACCCAAAATATAAAAGGAAAAAGAAGATTTGTTATTTCAACTTGTAATGAACATATTAATAAATTTAAACAACATCCTTCGGTATTGGGTAATCAAGTTTATGTTTACAACAATGATTTTTACATTTACAAATCAGGTCAGTTTATAGTTGAAACAGAAGAACAAAATAATAGTATTGTTGAAAATGGTTATGAATATTCTCTTCAACAAGATTTGAAGTTTGATGAAAAAGAAAAATATTATTTAATGTACAATAGAAATTCAGCTAGATTACATAGACCATATGTTGTAAATAAATTGTACCAAAATAAATTATTAGATAAAGGAATCATATCTTTATTTAAAACAGAAGATTTTGATAATCTACTTGAAAATGAAAATAATGATGGTAATCTTGGAATTACAACAAAAGATTGGAAGACTTGGAAGAATAGTTTAAATGAATGGTATCCACTTGTAATTGATAATGATAATGAAGAGGAAGTTGCATGGTATCATAATTTTTTAAGTAGAAAAGATGAGTATGAAAAAACATACTTCTCAATAGTATCTGAAACAAATGCGGAAAATAACTATTTATTTGTAACAGAGAAAACAATAAAACCAATTATGAATTTACATCCATTTTTTATCAATGGAAATCCTGGTATTCTCAAACATTTAAAGAGTTTAGGTTTTCAGACATTTGATAAATGGTGGGATGAATCATACGATAATGAATTGGATTTCAAAAAAAGAACAGATATGTTAATTGAACAAGTTAAGTTAGTTTGTAGTAAATCTAAATCAGAAATGAAAGATATGATTTGGCAAATGACACCAATTTTAAAATATAATAAATCTTTGGTAAAACAAAAATTTGTTAGTAAGAAATTTGAAAAAAATTTAGTAAATGTTTTTAATACAACAATGATATGAAAATTTTAATTACAGGAGGAGCTGGGTATTTAGGCTCTGTTATTACAGAAAAGTTATTAAGTAAAGGTTATGGAGTAACTGTATTAGATAATCTAATGTACAATCAAACTTCATCTATAATATTTTCACACAATCATAATTTTGAATTTATATATGGAGATGTTAGAGATTCAGAATTACTTGAAAATTTAGTTTTTGATTTTGATGTAATTATACCACTTGCAGCAATCGTTGGATTTCCTGCTTGTGATAGAGATAAAGATTTAGCAACCAAAGTAAACTATGAGCATGTAAGATATATTTGTGAATTAGTAGAAGGTACAAAAGTAAGGGTGGTTTATCCGAACACGAATAGTGGATATGGGATAGGAGAGAGTGGTGAGTGTACAGAGGAAAGTCCACTTAACCCAATATCACATTATGGTGTAACTAAAGTAAAGGCTGAAAGTGAGGTTCTTAAGATAGGAGGAATCTCAGTAAGATTAGCGACTGTCTTTGGTACATCACCAAGAATGAGAATGGATTTATTAGTAAACGAATTTGTTTACAAAGCATTAACAGATAAATACATTACAATATTTGAAAAAGATTTTGTAAGAAATTACATACACATAAGAGATGTTGCAAATGTATTTTTATTTATGATTGAAAACTATGAAGACCATAGTGGAGAAGTTTTCAATGTAGGATTATCAGATGCGAATTTATCAAAAGAAGAGTTGATAGAAAAAATAAAAGGATATGTACCTAATTTTGCGATTACATATTCTGATTATTATGAAGACCCTGATAAGAGAGATTATATAGTTTCTAATGATAAGATTGAATCCACAGGTTGGATGCCTGAATATTCATTAGATGATGGAATAGTAGAATTAATTAAAACATATACTATTCTTATACAAGATTTAAGTTCAAAGTATAGGAATGGTTTCCCATTAGGTTATGGCACAAGGGCGTAGTATATTTTATAAAGAAAGAGATTGGAATGATTTCCATTTTTACCATGGAACTGTACTTAATCAGGTAAAGATAGTACAACCATCGGTGTATCACGAAGCAAGAGGTTCAATATCTACAACATATCACTCAGATTATTACGATAGAATATTACCAGCTGGTGAAAGAAATGAAGGATTAACATTCAAACACGATAGACACTCTAAATCACAAGAAGGTGTTTTAAGAGGTTTACATTACGATAATAAAACATGGAAACTTGTTAGTTGTTTACATGGTAAGATTTATTTGGTTGTTTTAGATTTAAGAGGTGGTAGTGTAACTAACAATCCTACATATGGAAAATGGGAATCGTTTATGTTAACACCAGAAACAGCAACACAAGTATTAATTCCACCAATGTTTGCAAATGGTCATTATGTAATGAAGGATGATAGTATTTTTAATTACAAAATGGCATACATTGGGGAGTTTAACGATGTAGATAAACAACAAACAATTAGATGGGATAGTAAAAGGTTTAAAATTGATTGGCCTTGTACTAATCCACTAATTTCTAATAGAGATAAAAATGGAACAAATTAAAAATTTAGATTACCACGAAGATAGGTGGTTAGATGGAAATTTATCTAAAGAAGATTTAATAGCTTTTGAAGATGATATTATATCACATTGGGAAAATGGTGAAATCACAGGACCTATACATTTATCAGATGGTAATGAAGAACAACTGATACAAGTATTTAAAAAAGTAGGTGTTGAAGATTGGGTATTCTCAACTTGGAGGTCTCACTATCATGCACTTTTACATGGTGTAGAACCACAAGTACTTAAACAAAAAATATTAGATGGTAAATCGATTACTATTATTGAGAAGGATTGTAAATTTTATTCATCTGCTATTGTTACTGGTATCTTACCAATCGCATTGGGAGTTGCACGAGCACTTAAAGAAGATAATAGTCCTAACAAAGTTTGGTGTTTCATTGGTGATATGACTTTTGAAACAGGTGTGTTTTATGAAGTACATAAATATGCAAGAAACTTTGATTTACCAATTTACTTTGTAGTAGAAGATAATGAAGTTTCTACAAATACACCAACTGGTCACACTTGGAATAATATTCAGAGAGAGATACCAGAAGATGTAATTTATTATAAATATAAATCAAAATATCCCCACTATGGGACAGGAAAATGGGTAGTATTTTAAAAGTCATAATACCAAATAATGAAAATATTCTTCAAGGGCCTGTAACAAATTATGTTCATTCAAATTACGAATTTACAAATGATTATATTGTTTCAGAAAATCGTAAAAATATTTTGTTAATAGAAACAAAAGAAGGATACAAATCTTTTATAAGAATGTTAGATGATGAATTGGTTTCGTTTATATCATCATCAGATATTACAGTTTTAGTTTGTTCTGTTGCAGATGCAAGTAGTGAGGGAATGTTTCTTGAATTACTTAAATGTGTAAAAAAACATGGAATAGAAAATAAAATAAAATATGTGGATACAAATGTTCATTTATCTAAATACAAAGATGTTTTCGCTTTTCATTATTTCTTTGAAGAATCTGTTTTAACAAAAGAGAATTTTTTCGATGGTTCGGTAAATGATTTAGGATATGAGAGTAAACAAATACAAGAATCAGAATTAGATTCATTTAGAAATAAAAAGTTTTTATGTTTTAGTAGAAACAATGATAAACACCATAGATTATCATTACTACATGATTATCTAACAAATGATTTTTCAGATTCATATTTTAGTTTTTTACAATCAGTAGTTCCATATTGTAGTATTTATCATGGAGATGAAAATCTATTAAGTGCTGATGAGTACAATGAAAAACTACCAATAGAATTAGATACAGATGGAAAGATTAATAATTTTAGAACAGATAATGCATTCCCTAAAGAATTATTCTTAGATTCAGTAATTAATATATGTTCTGAAACTTCATTTGAGAATAATGAACTGTTTATTACTGAAAAGGTTCTCAAACCAATATTAAATTTTCAACCATTTATTTTAATAGGGCCATATCAGTATCTAAAAGAATTAAGAAAGTTAGGGTTCAAAACTTTTGGAGATTTTTGGGATGAGAGTTATGATGAAATTGAAAATCCAAAAGAAAGATATATGAAAATTAGAGAATTAATACTCAATTTAAATAAAAAAACAATTGAAGAGTTAAATTTATTATATAAAAATGTAAAACATATATGTATATATAACAATAGAAAATTCAACTCTTTGAATATAGAAAATAGCATAATCAAAATTTTTAATAAGTTACAATGAAAGATAAAAAGGTTTTAATCACAGGTGCCAACGGTCTTGTTGGTAACTATATGGTTCAGAAGTGCATTGATAGAGGTGCATTTGTTACTGCAGTTGATATTAATCAACCAGATAATCAAATAGAAAAATTTAAAGATGAAAACTATCAGTTTATTAAGGCTGATTTAAGAGAGTTCTCGTCTTGTAAAAGAGTTGTAGAAGGTCAAGATATCATATTTCATATTGCAGGTGTTAAAGGTTCTCCTAAGAGAGCTATGGAACAACCTGCTGATTACTTTGTACCGATGTTACAATTTAACACTAATATGATGGAGGCGGCTCGATTAGAAGATGTTGAGTGGTATGTTTATACATCAACAGTTGGAGTTTATCAACCCGCTGAGGTATTTTATGAAGATGATGTATGGAAAACATTCCCATCAGAAAAAGATAAGTATGCTGGATGGGCTAAAAGATTGGGTGAATTAC
>MDTG01331243.1_pt1 | contig 11432 bp, 7 predicted proteins | sample 811421 | NCBI WGS metagenome assembly MDTG01 (sample SAMN05326645, study PRJNA326480) | marine metagenome | isolation source: seawater | place: Pacific Ocean: South East | collected 2011
AAAAATCGATAAGTAAAATTTTATCAAGGTCAGGAAATAATGGAGAAATTTTTAATGGTCCATTAATTTATACATCACTGCTATCATTAATAACAATTCTATTTTGGAAAGACGATTTAATTGGTATGATATCTATGATTCAACTATCAATAGGTGATGGTTTTTCTGATATAATTGGAAGAAAATATGGAAGAAATAAATGGTTTGGAGAGTTTAGTAATAAATCTATAGAAGGATCTATAGGATTTTTTATATCTTCATCTTTGGTTAGTTATTTGTTTTTATCTATGGAAAAAAGTTATTTCGATTCTAATTATTCAATAGGAGAGATTATATTTATATCATTTATGTGTTCACTATCTGAAGTTTTTTCAAAAATTGATGATAATATATCTATCCCTTTTATGGCATTATTTTCTCATTATGTTTTGAAATATTTTTTTTATTAATAAAAAATTCTTTCGATAGAAAATTATTAAATTTAATTTCTATTTTAGATTAATAAAAAAATGATGAATGATTTTTTTAATGATATGCTAAATGTCGTAATGACTGAAGTTAATAAAAAAGAAAATATAGAAAAAATTAATATAATATTAGATCCATATATTAAGAAGATTGAAATGAAGTTCTATTTTTTTATAATTTTATTATACTCTATTTATGTAGTGACTTTAATAATAATTATCTATATATTATTTTATTATAAATCTAATGTTGTAGCTAATGTACTATCTGAAAGTAGTACAAGTAATTTATTAATTTAAATATAATTTATAGTATATGAAATACTTTATATACATTTACATTATATTATATATACTTTATGTTGTTATGGGACCACATTTTATAGTTAAGTCTATAAAAGGTGAAAAATTAGATATTGCAAAATCATTTACAGTGATATTATTACGAATGATATTTCTTTCATATATTTCTCTCTTATATGCTGCGTATTATTTTCACAAACCAAATTCAGAAACATTTGTAAATGCAGTAAGTATTATTCTTATTGCAACAATTGGATTTAATATTAAATGGAGCGGTGATAAAAATTATGGTACATTAGTACATGCTTTAATATTATTACCAGTTCTTATATCATCTTATATATATAAGATAAAGATCAGTGAATATCAGTTTAATAATTTATCATTATTTACAACAATTATGTTAATAGTATATTATTTTATTCAAAATAAAATTTATAATTTAACAGATTAATTTAAAAATTTTTTGAAAGATTTTTTTCTAAGATTTATTTTTTGAAAGATTTTTTCTAAATCTTTCTATATATGAATTTAATACTGTACTATTTAGCAATATCTTCAGTAATATATTATGGTTTACCATTTATTGGAGCATACACTGAAGATCCTTTACTTCAAAAATTATATTTTTTGGTTGGTATGTTAATTGTCAATTATGTTTTTTACCTTATTTGTGGTATGATTTCTTCATCAAGTAAAAAGAGTTGGAGTGAAATTACTGATAAATCATTTTTAGGTGGTTTTGCTGTTCTATTTGGATTATTAGTATATTATGATTTAGATGATGCAGAGGTAGTTACAAATTCTTTTCCTCAAATTACCGAATTGTATAGTGAAAAATGGTTTTCACTATTTGTTATTATTATGCCAATGATATTTTTATCTTTAGTTAAGATTTTATTTTCTGATCCATAATATGATTTTAATATCATAAATTAATTTAATTAAACTATCAAGACGCGATGAATTTAATAAAAAGATGTAAAATTTTTAATAAATTTATTTTCTCTAAAATTTATATAATGAATAAAAATAATATATTTAATTTTGTAAAATATGCCATTTTTGCAGGAATCTTATATTTTATCATGAAGAAAATACCGGCAATTAATATTAGAGAATATGAAATTCTTATGCTAATCGTAATTATTGGCGCTGGTTTATATTCTTATGAATGTTTAATTGAAGGATATTTTCAATCATCAAAATTAAATAACAATTCTTCTAATGTCGAAGGATTTAGTACTAATAAATTTAGTTCTAATAATGATTTAGATAATTCATTAGAATTGGATGTTGATATTGACGATAAATATTTAAGTTTAGATAGGCCATATTTAATTAGCAATGAGATTGTACAAAAAGCAAGAGAAGCAGCAGATAAAAAGAGAAGAGAAGAAGAAAAATTAAAAAATAATAAAGAATTAATTAATGAATCAAAACAAGAAAAAAAATTAGTATTAGTAAATAAAAATAAATCAATTAAAAAGATTGATAAATTAGAGGAAATAAAAAATAAATTAGAAGAAAAAATTAATAAACAAAATAAATCTATTAGAAAATTAAAAAGTGTTGTTATCGATGAAGATGAAGATGAATATGAAATTGAAGATGAAGACACTAATAAAAAATTATTAGTAGAAGCAAATGATAAAAAATTAAAATATAATGAAGATTTAAAATCAGTAATTAATGATTTAAAAGATCAAAAAAATAAAGTTAGTAAATCAATAAATGAAATAAAAGAAATTGACAAAATAATTGATATAGCTAATGAAAAGATAGTAAATTCACAAAAAATAATAAAGAGTGAGTCCTCAAAAATATCAAACTTTAAATTAAAAATTAAATCAAAGGAATTACCAAACTTTAGAGTAGATAAAAATAATAAAAAGTCAATTATTGTTAATGATGAAGTTGTTGTACCACTCTCTGAAGATAATAACTTTTCAGGTGTTGATGATTATTTAGATTCAACACCATTGGGTAAGCTAAGTAATAAATTATTAAATACTAAAAAATCTTTAGATAGTATTAAAAAAGGTATTAAAGCAGGTGAAATTCCTAATTATAATCTTGATGAACAAGATTTATCTGAAAATGAATTTGATGAAAAATTAGATTTCCTTGAAAATGATTTAAATCAAGATAAAAATGTTGCTAGTAGTTACATAGAAAAAAATAATTCTAAAAAATCAAAAAAGAAGAGTAGTATTATAAACGATGAAGTTGTAGATTTAAATATTGACGACGAGGAATCAATCTTTATTAAAGCTGATAAAAATGGTAATGATTTAAGAACATCAAAAATAAATAGAAATGAAAAAATAGATAGAAAGAGATTAAAATCAATTTCTAATTTAAAACAAAAAGATAATGTTGATTACAAAATGAATTCAAGTAATTCAAAAGAAAAACAAAGAAAATTAAAAAATATGCCCTTAGTTCAAGACTCAGATATTTTACCTGAAGCTATTATTGAAAGTGATAACAAAGTATTTTCAGGTGTTAGAAATACTGGTAATAAATCCACAAAAAAACAGACTCAATTAAAGGATATGGAAAGTAATAAAAAACAAGTTAGTAATATGATTTTTAGAGATAAGAATGTTGGTGTTTTTAGAGAACAAGCTGAAAATGATAGTGATAATGAAATTAGAAGACTAAGAAATGAATTAATTAATCCTAGTGCATTGAATCCAGAGGATTTAAAAAAATATGGACTAAATAAATTTGATATACAAGATGAGATTGTTAAAAACTCTATTATTCAAGACTATGATACAGTATTTCAAGAGTCTAACTATAAGGAAATTAATGATTTAGAAAATAAAGGAATTGTTAGAAAGAAATACTCTGATTTAGGTCCTAAAGTATTGAGAGTTGATAATGCTTTTATCAAAGGAACCAATGATTTAGAAAAAATATTGGTAGATCCTTCAACTGGTAAGGAAATAAAATTAGATAATTTAGAAGATGATTATGTTAAGATTGATAAATCAAATGGTAAAAAGTATGTATTATTAGAGAATGAAGACGATGCAAAAAGTGTAAAGAAAATATATATTGATTCTGATAGTAGACCTACAGAAATAGTAGAAGATCCAAGAAATGTTAAAAAGGTAAGAGAAATACCTGAAAAGCCAAAATTATTATCAGTTGGTGATTCTGTTGGATTAGATTCAAAATATGATACTTATAAAATAAATGATATTGATGATACATATAATGATGATATTTTTGTAAAACCATTAGAATCTAGTAAAATTAATAAAAAAGACACAATCAAATCAGTAAAGAAATCTAGTTTAGTAAATAAAAGATTAGAATCATCAAGAATTAATGAAAGTGTTGATAAAAAATTAAGACAAATTGCAGATTTAAATAATTTTGAACTTGAAGATAGTACAGATGATAATGTTAGTAACGTAGATAATGATAATATTGAAGATAATGATAGTATCGTAGATAATGATAATATTGTAGATAATGATAGTATAGATGATAGCATCGAAGATGAAAATAACATTAATTCAAAAAGAAATAATAAGAAATTAAATAATAAACTTCAAATGAGAGATAACAAAAGTTTAAAATCAAAATTAAAAAAGAGAGATTTAGCATCAGAACAAAAAGAATTAATTCCTAATTTAATAAAAGAAAGTAGAAGAAAGACTGAAAAAGTTAATAAACCAATTCAAAAGAAGAAAGTTGTTAAAAAAGTTTACAGGGATATGGAAGATGTTAAAAAAGAAGTAAAAGATGAGAGTAAATTACCAAAGTCTAAAAATGTAAAAACTAAAGATTCGAATTTGGAAATTTCATTTAAGATTGAAAATGTAAATTACAATAAATTAAGTAGTTCTCAAAAGTCATCTATTATTCAAGATGTAAGAGCAAGATATTCAGTAAATTTAGGAATATCTAGAAATGCAATTGATATAGAACTTCTTCCAGGTCCTCTAATTGTAACTGTTAGAGTTAATTTAAATGATTCAAGAGTTGACAAAAACAGAGTAGTAAAGGGTATGGTTGAATACAATAAATCAGTAAAGGAAGAGATAATAAATACAATTTCTAATATTGTAGATTCAAAAATAGTAGATATTGATGAAAATTACGATGATATGGTTGTTAAAGAAGTAGATTTAAAAGAAGTTAAACAACCAATTGAAGATAAAAAGACAAGAAAAAATACTGTTGAAAAAAGAGTTGATACTAGAATTCAAGAAAGAAGAAAAAATAATGTAGAAAAAAGATTAGCTGTCGATGATGAAGATGAAACAGTTGACACTAATGATATTATTGATAATAATATAGAAGATAGTGTAGAAGAAGATGTAATTCAAGATGTATCTACTATTGTTGATGAAAATAGACCTATAGTTGATGTTTTGGATGGAACAACTCCGGAAAGTGAAATTAGAAAATTAAGAAAAAATTCTGGACCAAGACCTGTTCCTACTTTACCAAAAATTAGAAAGACAAGAAAACCTAAATCAAATAAACAAGCTATAAGTGAAATTCAAAAAACTATTGAGGAAGAACCTACTGAATTAGCTGGTGGACTAAGATTAAGATCTAAAGATGAAATAAAACAAATTCAAAAAGAAGTTAGAAAAGCAGAAACTAAAGTAGCTTTAAGAAAGTTAAAGGATAATATTGAAGGTAAACCTGTATTTGTACCTAAAGAAGAAAGAGTTAAAGCTAAACAACATAATCATGATTTAATTCACGATGAAATATCTAGTGTGAAAAGAAATTTACTTGACGAGATTGATGATATAAAAGATAATATTAATAAGAAAAAGTCAGTAATTATTTCAGATATTGAAAAGAGAAATATAAAAGTTTTGTTAAAAGAATTGTTATCTCATAAGGTTTTAAATTTAGATGAAGTCGAAAATATTTATTCATCTTCTAAGAAAGGCGATGTTAACCTTGCTAATGTAATAAAAGCTCTTGAAAAGTTAAGAGATAGTACAATTAAAAAATTAACAGAAAATTCAATTAATAACTCTGGAGATAACGATAGAATTGTAGATAAAAAATCATCTATGTATGGTGATATGAAGTATGATGAATTACCACCAGAAAAAAGAATTCCTCTTGGTGATCAAATGCCTCCTGATGATTGGGAAAATCAATATACACTACTAAATACAGATAAATGGTCTGTACCTCAAAGAAAGCCACCTCTATGTGTTGCAAGTAAACATATGGACCCATTACCTTCAAATGAATCAGGATATCCAATGTTATTAAAAGAATGGGATAATTCAAGAGTAATATCAAATACATATATAAATCAAAAATGGGCTAAAGATCAAGTTGATACATCAGGGTTTTAAGTAGATTAGTTTAAAGAAAATTTTAATATTTCATTTATAATATTATGAGTGAAATGTTAAAATCCAAAGAAATTATATTAGGAATTGATTTTGGAACTACAAACTCAGTTATAAGTTATTTTGATAAAGGTCCACAAGTTTTAAAAGATGGTGTAAATTCTTTAATTCCTAGTAAAGTATATTTAGGAGAAAAAAAGTATTTTGGTAACCATATTCCAAACCTAAATTATTTTAATGATACACCGATATTTGAAAATTTTAAGTCAAAAATTTATGATAATGGAGTTGATTCTAAAATAAATAATATTATTTTATTTTATTTCAAATATTTATTTAGCTTAGTTAAAGATTTCTTTAATGAAGATTTAAATATAAGTTTTGATACTGTTTTAACAGTTCCATCAAATTTTAATGATAATCAAAGAAACGTTGTATTAGAGAATGCAAAAAAGTCAGGATTTAATATAATAAGGTTAATTAATGAACCAACTGCAGCAGCATTTGCATATGGGTTAGATTCTAAAGATCTAATTGATGAAAATATTTTAGTTTTTGATATTGGTGGTGGAACTTTTGATGTATCTTTATTAGAAGTAGAAAAGAATGAATCAGGATCATATTTTGAGGTTGTAGATTCATTTGGCATTAATGATTTAGGAGGCAATAACTTTACAGATTGTTTGTATAACTATTTAGATTCATCAAAAATGAATCAAAATAACAATATAAGAAAAACCGAATTTTGGAAGAAGTGTAATAATGCAAAGGAAAAACTTTATTTCTTAAAAAAAGTATCAATTAATTTAAATTGTGAATCTGATTTTCAATCAATATGTAGCTCCGCAACATCTACTAATCTTAATGCCGAAGAAATAAGTAGTAATGGAAATAGTGAATTTACTTTAGATTATAATAATTTCAAAGATATTTGTAGAGATCTATTAGAAAGAATTAAAAATGATAAAAGAATTATTGATATTAAAGATAAGATTTCAAATGAAGAGATAAATTTGACAAAAATATTATTTGTTGGTGGATCTTCTAAATTAATTTTAATACAAGAATTAATTAATGAAATTTTCAATATTAAACCTATGATTCATAACCAATTACAACATGTTGTATCATTAGGAGCATGTTATTATGGGGCTTTAATAAAAAATAAATTAGATAATTTTAATGATATTATTTTAATTGATACACTTCCTTTATCACTTGGTGTTGAGACAGCAGATGGTAATTTTTCAGTAATAATTCCAAAAAATACTCCTTTACCAGCTACTAGAAGTAGAAAATATACAACTGATACTCCAGGTGATGAAGAAGTAAAAATAATAGTTTATCAGGGAGAAAAAAATGTTGCAAAAAATAATACTAGAATTGGAGAAATAATTTTTGATAAGGTATCTTTAACAACAAATCCAATTATTAATATATCATTTAAAGTTGATTTAAATGGGCTAATAAGTGTTTGCGTTGAAGATACAAAAACTAATGAAAGTAAAAATGTATTAATTAAATGTGAAATGGAAATAGATGAAGAATTAGATAATACAGATTCCTTTGAATTGGAAAAGTTAGATGAAAAAGAGGCACAAATTTTAAATCTTTGTTATAAAATAAAAAATAAGATTGAGAATTTGTTAAAGTCTGAATATTTTACTTCCGATCAAATAGATGAAGATAAAGCTAAATATTTTGAATCATTATATGAATCAATTGTTGATGATGTAGAAATACCATCAATACCTGAGCTTATAAAAATAGATAAAGATTTGGATGAAAACTACTTTTTGTTAATAAACAATTCTAATAATGTTATGAAAAAAGTAAATGAGTTAGATAATGATATTAATAATGATAGTTATTTAGATGTAGATAAAATAATATTAGATGAAAAAATAGAAACTTTAAATACAAAGATAGAATTTTATTTATCAAAGGCTGAAAATTCAAATGATGATTTTAAAAAAGAATGTTTATTGGAAATTGTTGAAAAAATCAACAATTCTGAATTAATAGATCAAAAATTTATTGATGAAAAATTACAATATATTTATGAGTTATTTTCTGAAAATTCAAAAGATGAATTGGTTAATTTATGCAATTTCTTAAAATCAGGTATTGATAATAATGAAATCCCAAAAAATGAAGAACTTTGTAGTATAATTGAGAAAAGTTTAAGTGATATAAATTTATTCTCCAGTAATTCTTCATACTTAGAACAAATAAATAAAATAAATAGTATATGTGAAAAAATATCTAAAAATTTTTAAAAAAAATATTTATCTCAAGAAATATATACAATGGCTTTTTGTAAGTATACTTACGATCAAATCTTATTAGCTACTGCCACCGCTATTGGTGCTTATGGAGGTTTCCCAACACCACCATCCAATGTAGCTAAATTCTTCCAAAATGAACCTGTACAATGGTTTTTAGTATGGAATCTTATCTACCAAGGTGGATCTGGACAAGATGTTCAATTAGCACTTCTTGTAACTGCTGCTATGTATGTTTTCCACAAGGCAGCTTCCATTCAAGCTTAAATAGAAAAATTAATATAATAAAAGGATAAGCATCAGCTTATCCTTTTATTTAAAAGTTATTAAAATTTTATTTTTTTACACAATTTAGGCACTGTGAACAAGTTCATTCTTCTTTACTTTTGTAAGTCTGTTTTTGAACTTCTTTACAATTGTTCTATCTTCACCTTTACCGTTGGAGATAGTGTATTCAACAGGGGAATCAAGTTTTTGTCTTTCACCTTTGTAGGTGTAAGTAGATCTTTTACTTCCTCTGGTTGATTCTCTAATACTGAATTGGATTTCAGACTTTGGTTTTTTGGTTTCTCTGAAGTATTTAGATAGAGCTTTGTTTGCAGCTTGATAAGGAGTCAAACCAGTGAATCTACCTACATAAGTATCACTTCCTGGAAGTTGTACTTTGAATGATCTAACGTTTGATTTAGTTTCGGTTTCTTGTACTTTTTCCTTCTTTGGGGCAGCAGCTTTCTTTTCTTTCTTTGGGGCAGCAGTTTTCTTTCCACCAGCTTTTTGGGTTTTTGGAGCTTTTTCAACTTTAACTTCAACTTCTACAGTCTCTTTTTTAGAGGACTTGGAACCGGATTTGACCTGACTTTTCTTAGAACTAACGGGCATATATACTTATTGTATATATTATATTTTTAAATCAAACTCACTTCGTATTTTTACTTTTTAAATGCGTTTCTTAATAAATATTTGAATAAACATATAAAAATTATAAAAATAATTAAAAAAACGAATTTTAAATAAAAAATGAAAAAAGTGTATAATTTATTTTATAAATCATGTTATATTTATACAATGAACTTTAATATGCAAAAATTAAAACTGTTTCTTTTGCAAAAAAGATATTCTAGTATATGTAAAATTATATCTTTATTGCAAGAGCATGTAAATTTATTAATGAGTATAAATTTTTTGGAATTTAATAATAGAATGCAAATATTAAATGATTTATTTGAAATCACAAAAATATTAAATTCTAAATATAACGAATTTATTAATAACGAAATAGGAAGTATAAAAAATTCAAATGAATCTACCGAAGATATATCTGACTCAAGTTTTATTGTTTCTTCTAAAGATTCCAATAATTTACAATCTGAAAGTATAGTCACTGAATCAAGTATTTTATCTGATAGTGATTCCTTTTTACATCTACTCGATTTGGATAATTATTTATTTAAGGGATTTTTTGACAAAGAAAAGATAGATACTGATTTAAAAATATTTCCAATTGAAGATCCATTAGATGAATACAGTAAAAAAATTAATAAAATGATAGAGGAACATGGTCTTGGCAATATCAACAATACTATAAATTATTATTTTGATAAAGAGAAGTTGAAAGTATTAAAAGATGAATATAATTATTTATTCAATGAACTTGAAAGTTTAGTTACATGTATTGGAATTGAAAAAATAGAAGTTAAAAATAAAAAAGGAAAATCAAATAATGATGTAAATTTAAATCAACTTAGTAAAGATGGATATTATTTTGTTAAACCTAGCAAAATGTATAGTAATGATTTTTTAGAAAGAACAAGATATTTGTATTTAAGATACCCAATAGATACTAATAATTCTGATGAAAAAAATACTAATGATACAACTTATGTAATATTAATTAAATTAATATTTAAAAATGATTATCTCAGCATAAATTTAAAATCTAGTCAAATAAATTTACCTCTTCTTTATAAAAAAAAGAATGATATTTTAAATATTGCTAAGGAAAAGAAAATAGAAAATAAGTTTGTAAAAATGTTTGTTAGATATGATTATATTGGTAATATTTATAGTTACCCTGTAGAAAAATATGTAAAACATTTAGAAGATAATTATAACAAATTTATGAATATTGTTGGTTTATCAATATTAAATTTAATGAAAGAGTTTTTATCAAAAAATTCTAAAATCAAGGATATGTATGATATTGTTTTTTTATTATTATTAGGAGATGATGAAAATTATGATATCGCTGGTATTTTATTGGGTCTATTAAAAGAAAAGAAAAATCAAGTAAAGAATATCTATAATCTAATTTATGAAAATTTAAGTTTTTATTTACAAAGTAAGGTAAAAAAGAGTTCATCTTCTGTTAGAGAACAAATAGAAAAACTAAAAAAGATTAATATTGACAATATTGATTATTCAAAACAATTAATAACTAATAAAAGTATACCTGAAAATGTTAAATCTCTTGCAATTGAAAAAATAGAAGAAATGAAGTCATTTAATAATGAATATTTTAAACAATTAACTTTTGTTAAACATATAATTAATTATCCTTGGCCATCATCAAATGAGGATCAATTTTTCAAAGGATTAAAAAGTAATTCAGAGAAAGCTCAAGAATATATAAAGAATGTTGAAAATAAATTATTAAATGCATCTTATGGTCATGAAGAAGCTAAAAAGTCTTTACTACAAATAATTGGAAAATGGGTATCAAATCCTGGTTCTCAAGGTACTAGTTTTGGATTGGTAGGTCCTCCTGGTGTTGGAAAAACTCTTTTAGCTAAAAGTGTTTCTAAAGCTTTAGATATTCCATTTGCTCAAATTACACTAGGTGGTCAAAATGATGGTGAAATTTTACATGGTCATGGTTATACTTATTCTGGATCTCAACCCGGCATGATTGTTAAAAAAATGGTAGAAATGGGCAAATCTAGATGCATATTATATTTTGACGAGTTAGATAAAGCTTGTAGTAAACATGGTCAAGTAAATGAAATTACATCTATTTTAATTCATTTAACAGA
>MDTG01388377.1_pt1 | contig 11432 bp, 10 predicted proteins | sample 811421 | NCBI WGS metagenome assembly MDTG01 (sample SAMN05326645, study PRJNA326480) | marine metagenome | isolation source: seawater | place: Pacific Ocean: South East | collected 2011
AACAGGGGCTTCTGTAGGTTTAGGAACAGGGACTTCTGTAGGTTTAGGAACAGGGGCTTCTGTAGGTTTAGGAACAGGGACTTCTGTAGGTTTAGGAACAGGGGCTTCTGTAGGTTTAGGAGCAGGGGCTTCTGTAGGAACAGAAGTAGGGTCAGATTCAACTTTAACATGATCTTCCAATACCTCATCTACAAAATCTGCACAGGTACCAAATTCGTTACCTTCTTCACGGCATCTATCCCAATCAAAATTATCGCCATCCAAGGCAGATTCCTTGTCAGTATCCTTCCTTACATTTTTACAAATATTTTCTCCACTTATGTGTGGAAAAAAATAATTTTCAGTAAAATTATTTATTCCATCACTATATTTCCTACTGGCCTCCTGCCCATACTTTGTGGTAAAAATTATTTCAGTATTAAAACTATTACACTGAACAATCAATTTAGGACAAGCTGCTACCTTATTATTATTATCTTGAGCTCTCGCTTTAGTTGGACCTCTGCCAAAAACTACCGACCAAAGTAAAAAATTTTTAAAATACATAAAGACACTCCTATTTTTTATTATTTTTTTTATGTGACAAATTAAAAAACACCGAATAATGGTGTTTTTTAGGTTAGCTAGAGGAAATTAAACTTTAGAATTCAGTCACATAATAATTACTAAATGGTGATACTAATTTCCCCTAGAATAGAGAAAGTAGTTGAGATGTAAAGGAAGCTGGTTTTTTCCAATTCCAACGAAGATTCCCAGTGGCAAATGTAAATCGATTTAATAAATAAGCTATTTTAAATTCTTGTTTTGTTAACATAATAGTTTCTTTTTTATTACTGCCTTTTATTTCAAGGCTTTATCTAGTTATCGTGTTTTAGAGACAAAAAATTTCAATTACTTTTCATCTTTGCAATATTTATATGGGATAACTCCCTACCTCTAAATCAATACACTACTTAAAATAAAGCTATACATTACTATTAAATTATGTTTAAATTTTTCTAAATCATAAAATATTTAGGATTCATATCTAAATGATTAAATATATATTTATTACAATTACATTTATTTTCTCTTTTATTACATTTAATTATGCTGAAATGTTAAATGTTATTACTGACTCAGATACAGCTATTATCAAACTTAATAAAGTTGATATTGGTATTTCTGTTGTTACTAATTATAAAATTGAGACAGGGACTTATCTTCTTACAGTTGAAGATAATGGCACTGAAATCTATTCAGAACTCATTGATATTTCCAATGATAAAAAAGTGACTACCATCTCTGTTAAACTTGACCATAACTTATCGAAAGAAATTATTGATAGTAACAAACAAAAAAAATTCGCTTCTTATACCCTAAGCAAGAAAGGAAACTTTGGTGTTGGGCTTTATTTATCATCTCGAAGTGGTTTAAAACTTTCATATGATATTGACCCGCTCACAATTCAAACTATTTTTTGGATGTATCAATCTAATACTTCAAAAAATTTTGTAGGAGGGCTACGCTTTATCAACTACTTTAATAATCAATTCACTAAACACACCCTATTTCGCTTATATTATGGCTTTGGCTTTATTCACAGCGATATTAACGGTACCATAACAAACAATACTGAAATTCCTTTTGGTGCAGAATTTAAGTTTAGAGGAACCCCCCCTAAACTACCTCCTGCGAGCTACCTTTTATTTAGCGTATATGCATTAGGTTATAATTTATCGACGTTTCTTGATCAATTGTTTTACTTTGTAGAAACAGGCTTAACTTTTAACGATTCAACTAATACCGACAATAATTATACAGGCCTCAAATTTGCCTTGGGCATGAAGTATTATTTTTAATTTATCACTTTTTCGTTACACTATCATGTAATGGATATCCATGATACTAATAAAAAAATTGCTGTTGTTGGCGCGGGCGTTGCTGGTTTAACAGCGGCTTATTTACTATCTAAAAAATTTAACGTCCATTTATTTGAAAAAAATCACTATTTTGGAGGACATGCTAACACCATAACTATCTCTAACGGAGCTGATGCAGGAACCCCTGTTGATACAGGCTTTATTGTCTTTAACAAACAAAATTATCCCGTATTTTTATCACTACTTAAAGCGCTTGATGTTCCCTATACATTATCTGACATGTCTTTTAGTTATGTTAGCAAAAATCCTTACTTCATGTACTCCTCTGATGTTCCCTGGGGACTATTTGCTCAAAAACGTAACTGGTTTTCACCTTCTTTTTATCGTCTTATCTCTGAAATTCTACGCTTTAATCACCAAGCGTCTTTTGATATTACGTCCAATACTGAACTCCCTGATACTTTAGGTAACTACCTTAATCGCCATAAGTTCAGCGATTCTCTTATTCGCTACTACGTGATTCCGATGGGGTCCGCAATTTGGTCTGCTTCGTTTGATGAAACAATGGCTATGCCAACACATACCTTTCTTCATTTTTGGCGTAATCATGGCTTACTACAAGTTAGTAACAGACCAAGCTGGTATACAATCAAAGGCGGTTCTCGAACCTATGTTAATGCAATTATTAATAAACTTCCTAACGTTTCACTCAACAATGCGGCAACCTCTATTACACGTTTTGATAATGGTGTTCGTATCCAAACTGAAGATAATCAAGAATGCTTCTGTGATTACGTTGTTATCGCTACCCACGCTAATGAAGCGCTAGCACTACTAGAAAATCCCACTGATGATGAAAAACGATTACTCGGCGCTTGGTCTTATTCAACTAACCATACTCTATTTCATACCGATCCATCTCAACTCCCCCCAAAAAAACAATGCTGGGCTTCTTGGAACTACCTGCAAACATCTCAACAGAACGATTCTCCCGTTAGCGTAAGCTACTACATGAATCGCTTACAATCATTACAATCTAAAACACCCTATATTGTTACATTAAACCCTCAATCACCTATTCCAGATCCCCACATTATCAAAGATCTTACCTATACTCATCCTTGCTTTAATAAGACCAGTATTGCTACTCAAAAAGAACTCCCTTCTCTTAACAATAAACATCATACATTTTTTTGTGGAAGTTATTTCAAATACGGATTTCATGAAGATGCAGCGTGCTCTGGCGCTGATATTGCCAAACAATTTGGAATAACATTTTAATGAGTGATATTTTTATTGGCACCTTATTTCATAAACGCTTTCATCCCACAACGCATGCCTTTACCTATCCAGCCTTTTTTTTTGGACTCGATTGCGATTCTATTGATTCTATAGCTAAAAAAAATCTTTTTTTTAGCTATAATCGATTTAATCTATTTAGTATTTATGATCGTGACTATTTAAAAGATACCAAACAAACTATCTCCGAAAAAATTCGCTCTTTATTACAAGAACACAACCATAATACTCCCATTACTTCGATACGCCTATTTACTTCGGCTCGCTGTCTAGGATACTGTTTTAACCCTGTTAGTTTTTATTACTGCTATGCCAATGATACGCTTACGTATATTATCGCAGAGGTTAATAATACCTTTGGAGAACGGCACCCCTATATTCTTACCTGTAATGACATTGGAAAGTTTATTAACACATCAACCAATAAAGAATTTTATGTCTCTCCCTTTTTCGATATCGAAGGCTCTTATGACTTTAAACTTACTCCTTACCAATCCTCCATGATCTTTATCATTGATTACAAAAAAGATGATCAGCTGTTGTTACATGCCTCCCTTAAAGGGTCTCACGTTCATATGAGTTCTCTTACAACAATAAAGCTATCGCTTACATTTCCATGGACATGCTTTGCTACTTTTCTTCGTATACTTTTTCAAGCTTTTAATTTAAAATTTAAAAAATATTTACCAATAAAACAAAAAATGAAAATAAAACATCCTGATTCTTTTCTCTCTAAAAAACCTGGCTTTATGCAATACCTGCATATGAAACTTATCTTATCTCAGTTAAAGCATATTAAAGATTATCATATTTCTGTTACGTTACCGTCCGGTATTACTCAATCTTTTGGAGACCCCTCTCGTTCTGAGGATGCTACTGTCTGGATTAAAGATTATCGCTTTTTTTCTCGTGTAGCATTACGTCAAGATATCGGTCTTGGTGAATCTTTTATGTTAAATGAATGGGAATCTAATGACGTTAAAACGTTACTACTTATTTTTCTTAAAAGCTTAAAAACATCTCCCACTCTTACTTCATGGGTTTCTTTTCCAATAAAGTTATTGTTAATATTTCAACATTTTTTAAACCGTAATCATATTAGCAATAGCAAAAAAAATATTGGAAAACATTATGATTTAAGTAACGATTTTTTCAAATGCTTTCTAGATGATACCATGATGTATTCATGTGCCTTTTATCCCGACAAAAAAACCTCCTTATTTGATGCACAAAAAGAAAAAATTCAGAAAATTATTGAAACTAGTGATATAAAGTCTGGTATGCATATTTTAGAAATTGGATCTGGCTGGGGTTCTTTAGCCATTGAACTTGCTACCAAACATAACTGTCGTGTTACTACCGTTACAATTTCAAAAGAACAATTTAATTATGTTAAAGAAAAAATTAAAAATTTAAATTTAACTGATAAAATTACGCTACTTTTTCAAGATTACCGCCACCTTGATGGTACCTTTGATCGCGTTATTTCTATAGAAATGATTGAGGCCGTAGGTCATAAATATCTGCCTACTTATTTTAACAAAATTAATGATTTACTAACAGAATCTGGCAAAGCATTTATACAAAGCATTACCATTCGTGATGAGATTTATCATACCTATAAATCTAAAACGGACTGGATTCAAAAATATATTTTTCCTGGGGGACATCTCCCTTCGGTAAGTCATATCAAAGAGATTATCAAAAACACCAACCTCTCTCTTACATTCTCAGAAAATATTGGACCTCATTATATTCAAACTTTAGAAGACTGGAAAATAACACTTCTTAAGAATATTGAAACTGTAAAATCTCTTGGTTTTGATGATACGTTTATTCGAAAATGGCTCTATTATTTTGAATATTGCCAAGCTGGATTTCAAGCAGATCAAGTCCGTGACTACCATTTAGTTTTTGATAAAAAATGACCATCCTAATCATTTTTCTTCACCACCTCTTGATATCACTTTTATTAACAACACTTACATGGTGTATTTATTTATATTATCGTAATATGAGTATCATTGATATGACCTGGGCATTAGGTTTTAGCGCCCTGATTATTTATGATTATATTTATTTTCTCCCACAATTCACCGCTGCCCAGAACCAAATAGATTATATCTACCCCACACTTATTTTTGTTGTTTGTTTATGGTCTTTACGCTTAAGTTCTTTTATTTTCTTTACTCGTCTTAAACATAACCACCTTGATCATCGCTATGAAGCGATTAAAGCTAACTGGAAAGAAAAATCATCTTTGAAAGTTTTATTTAATTACTGGTTTCAAGGATTTTTACAAGCATGCTTATCTATTTCATTTATTCCATTATTATTTACGAATACTAATACCCCTTTTCTTATTACCCCTATTGTTATTTCATTAATTGGGATAGTTGGAGAAGCGCTTTCTGATTACCAATTATTGATGTTTAAAAAAACCGCATCTAATGACACTATTTGCAAGATTGGTTTATGGCGCTTTTCTCGTCATCCTAATTACTTTTTTGATATTTTGTTTTGGTTTGGGGTTTCCTTATATACATTCTTATATTCAAAAATCATTTTGGTTTTTGCATCGCCTGTATTACTCTATAGTATTATGAGATTTATTACAGGTCGTATTTCTGAAAACATCAGTTTAACTAAAAAAGGTAATGCTTACAAAGCCTACCAAGAGTCAACACCTATGATTTTTCCTATCCCCTTTTTGAGATTTAACTCATGACCTGGGTTGATAGATTAATTACTTTTAATATTATTCCTATCTGGCTTTATCGACTCATCATTCGCTTTTTAGTTTTTAAAAAAGTTAGGCGTGAACTTGCATTGTATTACCATCGAGGTAAAGATAATCAATCTATGATCTCTTTTTTATCTCAAGGTCCCCTTGCTACTCATACACAAGACGCCAATGAACAACATTATTGTGTCCCTCCTAAATTTTTTCAATCTGTTTTAGGCGACCATTTAAAATACTCTTGTTGCTATTGGGATAAAGACTGCAAGTCTCTATCAGATGCTGAACAAGCCATGCTAGACCTCACTGTTTTCCGCTCTAAAATTGAAGATGGGCACCGTATCCTAGAGTTAGGCTGTGGTTGGGGATCGTTAACCTTATTTATGGCAAAACAATTTCCTAATAGTACAATTCTTGCCATGTCAAATTCTTCTGAACAAAAAGACTATATTGAATCACAACTTTCTCTTCATAATCTTAACAATGTAACTGTTATCACTGAAAATATTACAGAGTTTTCTACTGATGAAACATTTGATCGAATTATCTCGATAGAAATGTTTGAACATTTATCTAACTATCAATTATTATTTGAAAAATTAAATACATGGCTTCATCGTGATGGCTATATTTTTATCCATATCTTTGGCCATAAATATGTATCTTATCCTTTCGTTAACCAATCTGCTACAGATTGGATCGCTAGGCACTTTTTTTCAGGGGGTGTTATGCCCTCAGAATCCCTGTTTAGTTACTTTGAAAAAGATCTTCTAATTGCTCATAAATGGCGTGTTAATGGTATTCACTATCAAAAAACAGCTAATGCCTGGCTCAATAATTTGGTTAAGCAAAAAAAAGAACTTTTTACCCTTTTTAAAGACACCTATGGCCATTCTGAACTAAAGAAAAAATGGTCTGGGTGGACTGTTTTTTTTATTGCCTGTGCTGAATTGTTTGGATTTAATAAAGGCAATGATTACATGGTCTTTCATTATCTTCTTCGAAAAAAGATTTAAATCTTTTTAATCCTTCGCTATTCTTATTATCTATGCTTGATACAACCTCATTTCATACGGCTCAGGAAAATATGCGTTATGATGAAACCCAGTTTTCCTTAATCCAGCCTGATTCTAACCATCTTTTTTTTCGGTTTTATCCTTGGAAATCGCATGGTTTAACACAATCTGAAAAACGTCCTCTTCCAGAAAATCTGTTATCATTTGACCATGCTTATCGTCTTACAGGTGGCGGCATTGTCTTTCATTGCCCTGGTGATATTGTCTTTTCTCATGCAGCTCCTATCAAACACCCTTTACTCCCTCAAAAACTAAAAGACAGATGCTTATGGATGGCAAAATCTATTCAAGCTGCTTTAATTAAAGCTGGTATTCCTACTGATTTAGCAACTGACTTACCTGAGCCTCAATCTAAATCGAATATTATGTTTTGTAATGCCTATCACAATCCCTATGAATGTTTACTTGATAATCAAAAAATATGTGGACTTGCCCTTAAAAAGACACGCTACTCTATTATCTTTCAAGGAAGTATCCATCTTCATAATACAGCAACATACTTTACTAATATTCAAGATACCTACGGCTCTTATTTTACCCGTGGTTGCTCACACCTATCATTACCTCCGGTTGATTCTATCATTAGCTATATTGCTCAAGAATTTCAAAATCAGCAGCTTCTTAAGCATTCTTAAATATCTATAGGGATCTTAAGTTTACTTTTCGATCTTTAATAACTCTTTTTGAAGATCATCCGATATATGTTCTTTGATATAGTTTTTCACATCTTTTGTTACTATCTTTATCGTTTTCTTGGATGATGTTGGCGCTTCAAACATATAATCTAACATAATTTCTTCCATTATCCCTCTTAATGCCCTTGCTCCCACTTTTCGTTTTTGTGCGACTGTTGCAATTAAAGATAACGCTTTATCATCAAATTCAATAATGACATTATCCATTGATAATAGTTTTTGATATTGCTTTGTAATAGCATTTTTAGGTTCTTTTAAAATTTTAACTAATGCTTTTTGATCTAAATCATCTAAGGCTACATTAATTGGTAATCTTCCAATTAATTCTGGTATAATTCCATACTTTAATAAATCTTCTTGTAATACATGCTTAAAAATACTTTCTTTTTGGATATTTCCTGTTTCTGATCCTGACAAAAACCCAATATTTCTTGTATTTAATCGCTGTTCAATAATAGGCTCTAATCCCTGAAAGGCCCCTCCGCATATAAACAAAATATTGGATGTATTTACTTGAATAAACTCTTGTTGAGGATGTTTTCTTCCTCCTTTCATAGGAACATTTACTGTTGTACCCTCTAACATTTTTAATAATGCTTGCTGAACCCCTTCGCCAGAGACATCCCTAGTAATAGATGGATTTTCAGATTTTCTTGAAATCTTATCAATCTCGTCAATATAGATAATGCCCTTTTCAGCTAAACTTACATCGTAATCTGCGACTTGTAATAAGCGATATATAGCGGATTCCACATCTTCTCCAACATAACCAGCTTCGGTCAATGTTGTTGCATCTGCAATCGTAAAGGGTACTTTTAAAAAGTTAGCTAATGTTTGTGCAAATAATGTTTTTCCTGTTCCTGTTGCGCCAATTAACAAGACATTACTTTTCTGTAATTCAATATCTTTTAATGCATCATCACTCTTAAAAAATAATCGCTTATAATGATTGTAAACTGCGACTGATAATACGCGCTTTGCTCTATCTTGACCAATAATATAATCATTTAAGACACTTAGAATTTGTTTCGGTTTTGGTAAATTCTTTTTTGTAAATTCGATTTTCTCTTTTTCTGTCTTCTTTCCCGATTGTGCCACAAGGGGTTGTTTGGTAGCTGATGATTCTGTTGCTTCCTTTTGATTATTTACGGGGATAGGATCCTGAGATGATTCTAGAATTTGATGACACGATTCAATACATTCATTACAAATATTTAAGCTAGGGCCTACAATGATTTTAGCTACTAAATGTTGCGGTTTCCCGCAAAATGAACATACTAATAAATCATTATGGTCGGACATTATTATTTATTTAATTGGTTTTGTAATAACGTCATCAATAATGCCATACTTCTTTGCTTCAGGGGCCGACATAAAAAAGTCTCTATCTGTATCTTTAACAATTTTTTTAAGAGGCTGTCCCGTTCGCTCTGCTAATATATCGTTTAGCACTTCTTTAATTCTTAAAATTTCTTTTGCTTGAATTTCAATATCAGTAGCTTGACCTTGCGCTCCCCCTAATGGTTGATGCAACATAATACGTGAATTTGGTAAGGCATATCGACGACCTGGTTCACCTGCTGTTAACAAAAAGGCTCCCATAGAGGCAGCTTGTCCCATACAAATCGTTGATACCTTAGTTTTAATAAACTGCATAGTATCAAAAATTGCCATTCCTGCCGTCACAACTCCACCAGGACTATTGATATATAAATAAGCATCTCTTTCAGAATCTTCTGCTTCTAAAAATAATAATTGAGAAATTACCAAGTTTGCTACGGTATCATCAATGGCTTCATGTAAAAATATAATTCTCTCTTTTAATAATCTTGAATAGATATCGTAAGATCTTTCCCCTCTTCCTGTTTGCTCGATAACCATAGGTACTAATGGCATAATGTCCTCCTTATTTTCTTACTAAAAATTATGCTTTCTTTTCTACAATTTTGGCATGTTCAATCAAGAAATCAAAGACTTTTTTTTGTTTAATCATTTGTGTTAACCCATTTTCGTTAATCTTTTGTCGTTCTTCTGCTATCTTTTCATCCGTAGTCGCCTCTGGTTTCATACGCTGAATTTCTTCTTTAATATCCTTATCATCAGCGGTAATACCTTCTTTCTTTTCAATAGCTTCTATTACCAATTGTTGCTTTACACGCTTTTCTGTATTGGTCATTAACTGTTTGTTAAAATCTTCTTCACTTTGTTGTGTCATTTTTAAATAAGTTTCAATCGTACCCCCTGATTGCTTTATCGTTGCTGCAAAATAAGCTTTATCTTGTTCTAATTCATATTTCAACATTGATTCAGGAATATCAAAGGATGTCTTATCAATAATAGAATCTATTAAATCTGTCTTTAACTTTTCATCTACTTCATTTTTTCGCTGATCTTCTAATGATTTCTGAATATTTTCTTTTAATTCTGCGGCTGTTTTAAATTGTGTTAACTTGCTTACTAATTCATCCGTTACCTCAGGTACAAATTTTTCTTTTACTTCTGTAACAACAACTTTAAAATCAACCTTCTTTCCTGCTACATCTTTTAAGTGATATTCTTTATCGTAATCTACTGAAAAAGATAGTTCTTCATTTGCTTTTTTACCTACTAAATTATCGTCAAATTTTTCTGAAAAAATACTGGTACCTACACCAACTCCCACATTTTCTTTTGTCCATTTTGAAAATCCTTCCCCATCGATAGTCGCCTCAACATTTGCTTTTAATAAATCTTCTTTTTGTACGTCCCTTTCAACTACTTTATATTCTACTGCTGAGTTTTGTAACTGTTGTAATTGTGCTTGAATCAGATCTTCTGAAATAGCTACAGCTTCTTTTTCAACTTTAATACCTTTATATTTATCTACCTTTATTTCTGGTTTTACATCAACATCACACGTAAATGTTAATGGTTCATTTTCTTTATATTCATTAATTGATAGATTTTGTGGATAATCTACGACATCTAACTTCTCTTCCTGAATCGCTTTTAAATAGGTAATATTAACAGCTTCTGTAATCCCATCTTTTAATAAAATTTCTTTTCCATAATGCTTTTCAAAAACGTTTCGTGGCACCTTTCCTGCACGAAAACCAGGGACTTTGGCTTGCTTTACCATACTATTAAAGGCTTTTGTAATCCCTTCATCTAATATCTCTAATGAGACTTCTATCTCTAAAGATACGGTATTGTTTGTTCGTTTTGATTTTAATATTTTCATTATTTCACCTATTTTATTCTAAGTTAGTTTTGTTATATGTTTTCATAGATAATCTATATCATATACACGTTCAGTTTGTTTAGTTTAATGCTAAGTAATCCTTACTGTAAAGTATATACCTATTTTAGAATATATTAATTGCCCTTTTTGTCTTATAAAAATTCCCAATAAAATAAATACTTCCCGTTATTACAATAAGGGGACTTTCTGGAATATCTTCCTCTAAAGTATATAGTGGTAATGATGCGTTAAAATAGTCACTTACAGACTCTTTTTTATGTGCCAATGTTTTATCGAACTCACAATAATAAAACGTATCTCCTAGTGTTTTTATGATAGGTATCATTATATGTAATGGCTTGGAACAATGAATTCCAAATATAACAGATACTGACTTTGTATTATGATAGCGTTTTAGATTGTCTCTTAACGATTTTAACCCTTGGACATTATGGGCTCCATCTATAATTACTGTTTGATTATTATGTTTTAAATTTGTAAAACGCCCCCAACTAACGGCCTTTTTTACGCCCCTGTTTA
>MDTG01003139.1_pt1 | contig 11431 bp, 14 predicted proteins | sample 811421 | NCBI WGS metagenome assembly MDTG01 (sample SAMN05326645, study PRJNA326480) | marine metagenome | isolation source: seawater | place: Pacific Ocean: South East | collected 2011
ATAGACCAATACCTGAATTAGATAATTGTGAAAATGCGGAAAAATTTATTCCCCCAATCCATAAAGGAAGAGTAATAAAATGTTATGATGGTGATACTATCACTATAGCCACATATTTACCTATTCCTGATAGTCCTTTGTATAAATTCTCGGTACGACTTTCGGGTATAGACTGTCCAGAAATAAGAGGTAAAAATGAATCTGAAAAAACGTGTGCTAAAATAGCAAAAAAATTTATTGAAGATAAACTACTAGGAAATATTGTTACACTAGAAAATGTTTGTTTGGAAAAATACGGGAGAATTTTAGCTGATGTTGTGTATAATGGAGAGAATCTTAGTGATTTATTAGTAGATAACCATTTAGCAGTTCGATATGATGGAGGCACTAAGAATGTTCCAGATGATTGGATGCGTTACCATATTACTTAATAGATTTAATAAGTTTTAATTTACGTTGTTTAATTTCAAGACTGATTGGACAATGATCAGAACCCATTATCTCTGGATGAATTTCTGAATTTATAATTTTTGATGTAAAATTAGATGGCACTAAGAAGTAGTCTATTCTCCATCCTCTATTTGTTTTCCTAAGATAAGGGAATTTTTGATCCCAATAGCTATAGCAATTTGGTTTATTTGGATTAAATAAACGAAATGTATCTACCCACCCCTCATTTAATAAATATTCAAAATTTTCTCTTTCATCATCTAAAAATCCTGCACATTTATTCCGCCATTCATCGGGCTTATATACATCTATTTCTTCTCTTCCTACATTAAAATCACCACAGATTATAGTTGGTTTATTTTCTTCTAGGTTTTTAACATATTCCCGGAAATGTTCATCCCATACTCCCACCCTATAGATATGTCTTTCACTATTTGGTCCTTGACTATTTGGAGTATATACTGTTACTAGATTCCAACCTAGAAATTCTAGAGTTGTTACTCTACCCTCAGCATCAATAGCTGGTGGTTCTATTTCTTTTATTGGTTTCAGTTTTGACCAAATAGCAGTACCACTTAGACCCTTTCGCTGTGTAATTCCCTGAGTACTACGCCAATATCTATATGGATATAGTTGAGATAGTTTCTCAGGAACTTTTACTTGCTGTTCTTCTGCCTTAGTTTCTTGAAAACAAATAATATCATATTTACCTTCTTCAAGAAAGTCTAATGCTCCTTTTTTAATACAGGCTCTAATGCCCGCTACATTCCAACATAATATTTTAACCATTCTTCTATTCTTATTTCCTTTTATTTAATAAAAAATAGGTTTCAATTTTTTTATTAATTAAATAACTTAATTTAGATAAAATCTAGATTTTATCTATTTTAGAGAATTGTCCACCACCTAAACCACTCCTAATTATTTTTTCATCTTTAGTATTTTCATCACAACTAGACTTAGTTAATTCAGCCATTAAATTTTTATATTTTTTTTTACTCTTTTTTGGGTTTTTATTAATTGATAAAGCTACATTTTTTTTATCTAATTTATTATCCAAAGAATTATCATTAATTAATAGATTGTTAGTTAGGCACGACATAGTAATTGCTATTAATTTAAATAATAGAAATATTTCAATTTAATATTTAATAAATTAAACTTGAGTTCTTTCATTAGCATATTCTCGAACACTATTTTTTCTCCACTTTAAAAGAGTAGCATATTTTTGTATACCCCATCTATTGAAAGGTTTATTAGGTTTAAAACTTTGTTCAATAAGAGTTATAATGCCTTCATCTGTATTTTCAGTATCTGATACTGTCCAAATTCCGTCTACTTTTACAAATAAACCATGAACATGATTACTACGTTTTAAATATTTACGTTTACTAACTGGATCCATTCTAGATAACCATAACATTTCAGCGTTCATTATAGCTTCTCTAAAACATGTACTAGCGGCACTTAAACTTTCACTACGACAACACTCACTACCATCCACTATTTCTCTTTGTCTATTAATAGCATAATGGCATTTTTCAATAGATTTTGTGGTTTCTTCCATTTTATCTGATAATCTTTCAAATTTCATCATTGTAGATATAAAAGCTATTAGGGATGTCATACTAATAGGAAATATAACTGCAAATTGGGATATAAATTTTTTTGTACTACCATTATCGTCATTATCTTTCCATTCAAATTCAGCATTTATTGTTTCAAAAAACGCAGTAAACATTGAAATTACTATAATACTTATATTATAACAATTGTGCTTAATTCTAACATCCATTAAGTAAAAGGATAGAGCATCACGAATATATATTAAACTATTTTCTTGTGTTTTAAGTCTTTTTATATCTTGTGGGGTTAAAATAGATGTATTTAATTTTTCATTAATCAAATTTTTTACGTTATCTATAGTTAATTCTGTAGACATTAAAATAAACTAGAAAAAAATTTTTGTTATTTTTATTTAATTTTGTTTTTTATTAATTAAGATATTTTTCTATTACCTGTTTAGGTGTTAATAGAGGTATATTTAATTTACGCGCATCATCAGCCTTACCTGTATCTTCATCAAGAGTTCCTACAACTACAAATTCAACTTTTTTGCTTACAGAATTACTCATTTCAGCACCAATATTGATAAGAATTTCTTTAAGAGCTTTATCTCTACCAGTTCCTGTCATTACAAATTTCTTTCCAAATAAAGCATGACTAGAAACACCTACATTCTTAGGAGAATACTCTAATTTATCAGTTAACTTAGCAGTCTGCATCCAAACTCTAAAGAAGGGTATTTTTTCAAGAAACTTTTCTACACTTTTTTTAGCCATTCCTTGAACTGCTATTAATTTTTTATATTTTTCACCTTCACTATCGGAACTAGTTAAAATATCTGGTTCTTTATCAAGAATTGCTTTTAGTCGCCGAGTTCCAAATCCTCTACCAAATATATTAGTTGCATGCATTAATTCAGGAAGTGTTGCTTCTTCTAATTTTGTCTTTATTCCTGTACTAATTTTGGTTGCTAGTTTATCTTTGAATCCTTCGATTTGTAAGAAGTCATCTTTATTTAAAGCAATAATTTCTGGAATAGTTTTATATCCAGCCTTCATAATCCGTTTAACATTACCCGAACTAAGTCCCGCAACACCAATTATTCTAAAGAAGGCAGTTATTGTCTTTTCTTGAACAGTTGTATCAGTTGATTTATTTTTCAATATTATATCAACCTGAGTTTCATTCCATTCATAAGGTACAGTAGGCATTTGTGCTACCTCTGCTGGCTGAATTACTGAAATAATATGAGGAATAACATCACCTGAACGCACTAATTGAATTAGTGCTCCTACTCCAATTTTGTTATCTTCAATAAACTTACCATTAAAACCTGTTGCGAACTCAATTGTAGCACCTCCTAAGACTACTGGTTCAATCTGAACTCTAGGTTTAAGGAATCCATCTTTACTTGGTGTCCAAAGTACATCTAAAACCTTAGCCTCAGCTATCTGATCCGATAGAACCATTTTAAATGCGAAAGCATGTTCAGGATTACCTTTTTTTCTAGGATATAGTTTATTATCAATACAAATAACTCCATCAATTTCATATTTATAATCATTTCTCCAGTCTTGTAGAAGAGCAGAAAGTAGTTCATTACTTAAAGCTGTACTCTGTACAGTTAAATTTCTAACTACATCAATATTTTCATTAACTAATAAATTCATTTGTTGAGATGGTACTAATTCTGGTTTAATAACTTCATAAGCTACAAAGTCTATATCTTTAAATACGGCTGCTTCAATCGTTTTTTGATTTACTTTTCCTGCTATGAAATTACGAGGATTACTGTATTTTTTTGAATATTTATCTATAAATACATCTTTTGGAACTATAAATTCTCCTCTTATCACAAGATCTTTAGTTTTTGGTAGCTTAAGATAAGGAATTAGATGTGAAACATCTTGTCCTTCAATACCATTACCTCGCGTATATAGTTTTGGTTTCTCTCCCTCTGTTGAATAAAGACCACTGACTCCATCTAACTTAGAAGATAACACATAAGGTCCTGAATACTTAGCCTTCCATTTATTCAACGCACCAGTATCTGGTTTTATTTTATCCATTGACCACATTTGATATGGTAAAGTAACCTTATTCTTTTCTACCTTAAGATCACATTTTGTATGTCCTTCATTAGCAGCTTCATTATTAGGGTATTTTAATAAAGTGTATTCTCTTAGAATATCATATTCATTATCTGTTAAAAGAGGTGTTTTATTACAATAATAAGCATCGTTCGCATCTCTTATCATTTTACTAAGATCCTGTTCTGTCATTGATTTGAGAGCTGAAAGTCCCTCTTTACGAAAAGTAGCCATTAATTTTTTTTTTGAACCAACAATTTTTTTTAAGGTTATTTTGTGTTTTTTTACCACTTTTTTAGGTGCTGATATTAATTCTTTTTCTTTTGTTTTGGGAGATTCAATTTTTATTGGAGAGGGAGGATTTAAAATACTTTTAGTAGGAGATTTTGTAATTAATTTAACGGATTTACTATTAATTCTATCTTTTGGTTCGCGGTATTCCATACCAAGAAAGTCAAATATTGATTTTTCTGTAGGAAACTTTCCATCTACCTTTGATCCCTTTTTACCATTAACCATATGATATAAACCATGTTCATTTAGACTGTACCGTAGATCTAAAGCACGCTGTCTTTGAACTGTATTAAATATCTTGCTTCCAGTAAAGTAAAGAATAGCAAATGCATATTCATCAGGATCGGAATAAAGAAGATCAAGACGTCGGGGTCTATAACCGGGAATTTGAGAAATAGTTAGACTTTTGCTTGCTCCTCTAGAGAGAACCTCTATAACAATCTTATCCTCAATTAGTTTATTGAGGAAATCAATAAATGCCTTCTTGTTATTCTCATCATTTGTAATTATAATGTCAATATCTCCCGAGGCTTTGGCACCTCTACGATACGAACCTACAATTTCAAAAGTTGAACCATCTGGAGTAGCATTATTGAAAATTGGTGTTAAGATTTCTTTATATTTATCTATTTCTTCTCTTGGAATACGAGCTTCAATATCATCAAAATATTTAATTCCTAATTTCATATTAGTAGTTAATAATTCTGGATGTTGTTTTAATTCTTCAATTGTGGTAATTCCCTTAGAAACAAATTCTTTTGCCTTTTTAGGACCCACTCCATATACTTTTGTTAATTCATTAAGTGGGTTATTTCTCTCTCTTTCCAATACTTTAAGTGTACCCGTTTCAACAAATTCATTTAATTTTGCCATTATTGTCTTACCAATTCGTGGTACACCTTTAAGTTGAGAAGGACTAGTAATATCATCACTATAAGTCATTATAGCTTCAGCAGCTTCCCTATAAGCCTTAGCTCTGAATGGCTCACCCTGACGAAGCATAATATCATTTAATTCACTTAAAACATTAATAAACTTCTCATTCCAACGATTAGTTGTCATTGGTTTAGATACAGTTTTAGTCTTTAAGTCGGACTTAGTAACAGCCTTTTTTACTTTAAGTTTAATTTTTGGTTTATCCGTCTTTTTAAGAGTTTTATTTTTAGGACTACCAGAAATAGCTTTCAATTTTCCTGATATTTCTATATCTTGTTTTTTCGGAGAAGAATTCTTCTTTTGTATAATTAATTTTATTCGCGACTTTTTCATAGAAGAAGGTCCCTTCTTTTTTGTTTTATCTATTAATCGTTTTGGTGCCTTTTTCTCAGTGCGCTTTTTTAAGCTTTTTATACAATATCCATATTTTGTTAATGTTCTAGTTTTTGGATTAATCTCTGTAGCACATATCTCTCCTTTCGGAGATTCTATACATTTATCATGAGTTTTCCATTTATACTTAAATGGAAATATACATTTTCCGGCTTTAACCTTTTTATTTTTTTCTATTTTACCTAATTTATTTTCTGTAGTTGTTTGCATTATATATAAATTTATATTTTAACATATCATGCAAATAAATTTTCTATAAACTCCTTATTATAATATTTATCTAAATATTTTTGCTTTTCTATTTCTTTTATTTCTGTTTCTTTTGGATTAGGATAAATTGGTAAGTCCTTATTTTCCATATAAATAAAATATAGATATTTATTATAAGATGATTACACAAACAATTTTTGGATTTCCAGCAAACAATTCTTCTTTAGTAAGTCGTCTTGAAAAACTGTTGCCTTTTGGAAAAAAAACTCGTAAACGGTCATTTACTCGATCTAAAACTCGATCTAAAACTCGATCTAAAACTCGATCTAAAACTCGATCTAAATCTCGATCAAAAATATAAATTTCCACGAATAATGGATATACTATATGGTGTTTCATTTTTAAATATACCATAAGGTATCTTTTCATTCATATTTATTTTTTTTGTTCTTACTAGTAACTCTATTATTTCTATTTTATTTGCCCAAATCGCACATTCTAGCGCTGAAAATCCATTCTCATCACGGATTTTTATATTTATCATTGATTGTTGAAGTAGATAATGTACTATATTTATATAGCCCTTCCTACATGCTATAATTAATGGTGTACAATTTCGCTTATCTATAACATTTATGTTTATGTTAAATTTTTTTATCATCTTTCGCATTATATTTAGCTCACCCTTCTTACATTTTTTTAAAAATAGTTTATCATGTTCAATACTTTTCTTTAATATAATCGCAGCATTTAATATACTATCGTTATTTTTCATATTTAATATCTATTCTTATTTAAAGCTTCATAAATCTCTAATTCATCATCTTTTCTTATTTTATTATTTATTTGTTTTTTATAAGATTTCACAAAATTTTTATCAAGATTTTTTAAATATTTTGGGGAGGCATATAGTAAATCTGAACTTGAATCATCACGATATATACATTCTATATAAATTTGGCGATTTTTTCGTATTTCTTGAATATATTTTAACATTGATTCAAAGTTCTTTTTTGAAAATATTACTACTTGTGTCATGTTCATTTTTGATATTTTTCTTTTTTTTATTTCTACTTCATGTGTAAAGTATTGCATTTCACACATATATTTCTCAGCTTCTTGACGACGCGTTGTTTCATTTATTATTACCATTCTTGCTTTGCGGTCATCAGTAGATAACTCTATTGCATACCCCATTTATACATACTCTAAATATTTTTTAATTTTAAAATATTTACACCTACTACATATGTAGTGTAATTAAATTACGATTTATATATACTACATAAATTTAACATAAAATTGATATAAACTTATTAATTCTATATTAAATAGTATGCTTCTATTAGAAAGTAAAAATTCCCATGAGAGAGATAATCATATATCATTTGATGAAGGACCACATATATATACTATTGATGGAGATAGCAATTATATGTCTGTAACTACTTGGAATCATAGTCATTTTAGTCACTTTGACGCAGATTCTGTAATATCTAACATGATGAATAGTCCCAAATGGCCAAATAGTAAATATTATGGAAAAACTGCGGAGGAAATTAAAACATTATGGGAAAATAATGGTAAAGAAGCTTCTACTGCTGGTACAAAACTTCATTTAGATATTGAACATTATTATAATAATATTCCTGTTAATAATGATTCCATTGAATATAAATATTTTATGAATTTTGTGAGAGATTTCCCTTATTTAAAACCATATCGTACAGAATGGATGATATGGGATAATGAATTACGTTTCGCCGGTAGTATTGATATGGTATATGAAAATTCTGATGGCACGCTATTAATATATGATTGGAAACGATCAAAATGTATTAATAAAACTACTCCTTTTATGAAATTTTCACATACAGATTGTATTTCTCATATTCCTGATGTTAATTTTTGGCATTATTCTCTACAATTAAATACTTATAAAGCTCTTATTGAAAAAAATTATGGTAAAATCGTATCCGCTATGGCTTTAGTATGTCTCCACCCCAATAAAAGTAATTATCAATTAATTGCTGTCCCTCAACTTCAAATTGAGATTAAAGATCTATTTAATCTAAGAAAAACAATGCTTTAATGACTTAAAAAATTACTTATATTCATTATAATGACTAATCCCTCACTATTTTCTTTTCTACTCAATGATTCTTTTTATAAACTTTTATATAACTTTTTTTTTATAGTTTCTACGTTAATGTTCGGTAGTTGTGTATCTATTATTATTGTCTCATCTTGTGTTTATAATTATAAAGATTTGGATGATGATGATAAAGAAAAAGAACTTTCTCTTTATGATAAAACATGTTATTATGAAATTAAATATCTAAAAGAATTTCGTGAATTAGAAGAACATGAATTAACAAAAGATGATATTAAAACTCTTTGTACAAAAAAAGTTGAGGATGAAACGCCTATGGGTAAGATTATTTTGACATATAACTCTGAAACAGAAAGTTTTTGGTATTATTGTGATACTAAAACTCTAACATACAAAACTCTTGATGCTGTGGCTCGTTTATTTTCTATTAAACATAATTGTAAACAAATTTGTGTTGATTATCAAAAAGAATGGGAAGAATCTAGACAAGCTCTTCTTAAATTAAAAGAAGAGGAAGCTGAAAGAGAAGATGAAGAAGATGAAGAAGAAGACGAAGACGAAGAAGAGGAAAATAAATATTCAGTTTTCGCTAAATTTAAATCTTACAATATTACCGGTAATCGTGCTAAAACTGAGAATACCTCAGAATCTAATAAAATGTATATTCATACTCATAAGTCTAATCGTTTCTCTTATAAAGGTAAGTGTTCCGATTATATTGATACTACAATAATTAAAAATTCTTCTGATTCTAATAGTAATTTATCATTCGCAGATTTTAAAAAACTAGAAGTTTTGACGGATTCTTCTAAAATGGAATGTTGCGAAACATGACATTAATTTATTATTGTTAGTTTATAATATTATATCATAAGTGTGACAGTTTAAATTTAAACTTGATTTTTTATGGCAAAATATAATATTATAAAATAAAAAACTCATGAATATATAACTGATGACTACAAAATATAATTCTAATAAAAAAACTTTGTCTAGTTCTAATTCCAGTAATATTTTTGAGGATCAACAAAAGGTTATTCAAAATTTAACTCAAAGCTTAATGGTAATACCCAATCTACTACATAAATTTACTTTAGATTGTAATGCTGATCAATCTAGGAAACTATTAATTGAACTATTTAAAAAACCCACATTTATTGAAAAACTTAAGAATGCTTTTGAAGAGGGAATGAACCAATTAGATGAAGAGAAAAAAAAAAAGCTACGACAATTTTTAGATAATATTAAAAATGAAATAACTGATACTAATAATGAAATATCAAGATTTGCTGGACTTCAAACTGGCAATACTATATGGACTACAGCTTCTGGAATTTGTACGGCTCTTCCGCCTTGTAATTATATAGTTCTTTTGATTAATAATCTTCGTCTTTTAAATAAAGCATTAATTTTATCAGCTGAGGGAGTTTCTCAAGGAAATAAACTTTTTCATAAAATAAGTAAACTTGACAATCTTAAGGATTTAGAGGATATTATAACCCCCGTAACAAATGTTATAAAAAAAATTACTGACGAATTCGAAAATATAGATAGAAAAACTCGCGATTCTATTAAAAACGTAGTTAATGATAAGGAAAAAGCGCTTAATACTATTAAACCAGACTATATGGTCCCTGATATTAAAAATATAAAAGGGGGGAAAAGAAAATCCAAAAAAAAAACTAGATATATGAAAAGTAAACTTCGTCAACATATAAATAAAATTTCACGCCGAACCGATTTATCTATTAAGCGATTTCTCAATAAAAGACATAAAATACGTAAGACTCGACATTATTGATCTTTTAACCATTTTATATAACCGTTTGTTAACGCAATATCTGAGTCACTTTCTATAATCTTATGTTCTCGAGCTACTTTTAGAGCTATATTCTCTAAATCAGTAAGTTGATCAAGATATTTTTTGATTAGATCTTCTGTTTCTGACATAGTTTCTTTTATTATTTAAAAGATAAAAGATTCAATTTAATAGGTTATTATAAACATTAATCTATCTTCTGATTTAACGGGATTTTTTATCATTAATTTTGTTATATTAGTATCTATAGTGTAACTATTTTGCATTAGAAAAGTAAGTAATCTTGGTTGTTGGTCTACTGTTAATAAAGATAATGGATTGTCGGGATTATAAATAGCAAGTATACATGATTTTCTCTCTCCACAAGCATTAAATGTTTGAAATTTTGATAGTTTTGGATTTTGTATTTGTCTTACCAAATTTTGTAATGGCCCTAACGGTTGTCTATCTACTGTAAAAATTCGTTTATAACAATTTGTTTGTAAATCATTAAATACTTGTGTAGATATAGAATAAGTTTCTGACATATATTATTTATTCGATAAAATTGATTCTTAAATTATCGCTAATTTAATTAATATAAGGACTATGACTCACAATACATACAGATTTAAGTTTAGCGATGATATAATGCAGATTATAACTGAATTTTCGAAAATTCATCAATTTGAAGATCGAAATGATTATAAAGAGTCCTGGAAGGAATGGTGTGAAGATAATTCAGAATTTATAGAGACTGAAACACGACGTCTAACTAATTTAGGATATAAAGGCGATGTTATAAATAAAATGTACAAAGCTGGTAGATATTATTTTCGTAAAAAAAATCTTTCCGACTCATCTGAAGCAAAAAAACGTCGTATGTACATAGCTATGGATAGTACTATATTATCTAATATGGATAAACATATATTAAATAATATTAAATCTGAAACTTATAGTCCCGCAGAAGGATATTCTGAATTTTGTAAAGATAATATAGAACTTCTTAAGACAGAAGTTAATAGACTAATTAATAATGGTATCACTGGTAACGATATAGCATCTAAAATTAAAAAAACTTATAAAAACAGATATTATATTATTAGTCGTAATGACGAACAAGAATAAGGAAACTTATATAATAAAAGTATATGAGCAAACTTTTAAGTCAAGGTGGTTTTGGTTGTGTTTATTATCCAGGTATTGATTGTAGAGGACAAACCATTAATGAAACTAGTGTAGTAACTAAACTACAAAGAAAAGATTTTAATTCTGATAATGAAATTAAAATTGGTAATCTTGTTAAGAATATATCTTTCTTCAAAGACTTTTTTTTACCAGTTATTAATACATGTCCAATTGATATAAGATTGATTGATAAAAAACTTGTAGATGAATGTGAGATTGTTAAAAATAGTGAAAAAGATTATGTTTTGATGAATATTCCATATATATCTAATACTCCTTTTACTAATATTTTTAAAATTGGAGTGAGTAATCATAAACATTTTGTTTTGCAGCTTACTGAAACATATATTTATTTAGTATATGCTATTAAAAAATTAACTGAGTCTAATA
>MDTG01305721.1_pt1 | contig 11431 bp, 14 predicted proteins | sample 811421 | NCBI WGS metagenome assembly MDTG01 (sample SAMN05326645, study PRJNA326480) | marine metagenome | isolation source: seawater | place: Pacific Ocean: South East | collected 2011
GATAGTTTCCACTTCCATCAGATTGTTCAATACAAGCAAAGTTAGCGTTACAATCCCAAGTTGGTTCTACTAAGCTACAATTGGCCTCACACTCTTCTAAAGACTGATAGTTTCCACTTCCATCAGATTGTTCAATACAAGCAAAGTTAGCGTTACAATCCCAAGTAGGTTCTACTAAGCTACAATTGGCCTCACACTCTTCTAAAGACTGATAGCTTCCACTTCCGTCAGATTGTTCAATACAAGCAAAGTTATCGTTACAATCCCAAGTAGGTTCTACTAAGCTACAATTGGCTTCACACTCTTCTAAAGACTGATAGTTTCCACTTCCGTCAGATTGTTCAATACAAGCAAAGTTATCATTACAATCCCAAGTTGGTTCTATTTGACCTCCAATATTAACTGTAAACACATTTGTAAAATCATTACAAATATTTGACTCTACCAATGTTATTAAACCAATACTTTGATTTCCCCATTGAATATTAATTGAATTTCCATTATTCTCTATAATATTCCCACCTTCAACTGACCAAATTAAATTATTTTCATTGTTAGAGGCTGAATATAAACTCACTGAAAATGGGTCTGGCTCTGGAATTCCATAGATAATGTTTTCACTTATTGATTCAAAAATTGTTAGGTCAATAATAACTGTTGAATCGCAACCATTAGAATTTGTTGTTACATAAGTATATAAACCAGTTTCATCTAATAACATTCCATTCCATTCGATATTTTCACAAGATTCAATAAAGATTTCTGAAGCAGATGGATAATTACAGCTTCCATCATCTATAGTTGCATTTTCATCAAAATTACAAGCATTATTATCTGTACATCCAGCTGAATAGCTAATTGTTAATTTATAACCTAAAAAATCACAGGAATCAACATAATTACAAATTGATTGAGAGCCAACAAGTGGCAAAGTAGCTTTTAAATCTATTAGGATATTTAAATTATAAATTCCAATTTCATTTTCGTTTGCAACACCAAAAATTTTAATACAACCTTGTTCATTAGCTTCAAAAAATCCATTGTTGTTTGAAATTATATAATCAAATGAATCTGGTAATCCATTTAATGAAATTAAATTAAAACTATCAACTTCATAAGGAGCAATGTCGAGAAATCCACTTATTACATACGGAAATCCAAACATATCTCCAATTACAGATGGCGATTCAAAGTATATATAATCTTCAAAATATAGACCTACATAAGCTGAGTCTAAATTTTCAATTGTATCGGGATAAAAGCTAAAAGTTGAATCAGTCAACTCCGGAAAGTCAGGACAGTCTTGAGAAAACCCAACAAAAGGAATCAATAGTGTTAGTAGATTGTAAAATGCTTTCATAATTGATTAGTTAAGTGTTTTCAAATCTAATAATTTAGTAAGAATTGGGTAGTACAATATAAGTACTTATGAAACTTGTGTGTATGGGGGGGGGGTAAAAAAGTTTAGTGATTATATGAGTACATCGCATGGGGGAGTGTCGATATTTTACACGCAAAATTAAGACCTTTTCTGGGGTTGTTGGGAATATGTTGGGAATATTAATAGAAAACCCCCTACTCTACTAGAGAATAAGGGGATTTTCTAAGTACTCTTAACGAACAAGAACTTCAAAATCTGAAAGGGGATTTAGAGGCTCTTTTCTCTTTAAAAACATTACTTATATCTCAAGGTTTAATGGACAAGAACTCATTTTCATTTATGTAGTCTATATGATGAAAGTAGTACTACTATGGTATTAAACTCTTATATAGGTTGTATCTCCTTAACAGTATAGAACTCCAATTCCTACATATTTTTATGCTTAAAAGATTTAGTGTAGCGACCATAATCTGCTCTTAAAACATATACTTCCATAGTTTATTTATTTTATAAATAATAATTCGTTTTATCCATCAACTCTCCTCAACTATTTTAATTTCTTGCCGAAAGTATATGGATTAAGACAATTTTTTGAAAAAGAAAGTTTACAACAGAAATTGTTGTAGTTAAACTCTACAACATTTTAGACACATTTAATGTATATGTGTAACCATATTCAAAAACATCACCACTACTATCAATTGTTTTTTGATTTAAAGGAAGCCTAAACCCAGGAGTAATACTTATTCCATTATTTAACTTAACTGACACATTAGCAGTTAAATTATTAGAGATTAGACCAGAATTTGGATCATTTTCACCATCCCATTGTGCTTGAGATTGAGAAAAATGAACATAAGTTATTCTTGGGCTTATACTTTTAGTTAAAAAGTATCCCAAACTCAATCCAGTTGTAGTTTCATTTGATCCTTTGTAATTTAGTTTATTTTCATAAAATGTTAACTTATTTATACTAAATAAAGCAAGAGACACTTTATCCGACAAACTTAATGCGTAATGAAATTCAAGAAGAGGATCAAATGTTCCTGAGCCAAATTGAATATGCAAATGTTTTCTTCCTTCATTTCCTGCTTTAATCGGATTATCTTCAATCTCACCAATTGGTAATGAACTACCTAAAGCAATATCAATTTTATCTTTATTAGTAAAAACTGAGTTTATTCTGTGAGATATTAAAAGTCTTAAATCACTTAAACCAGAATAGTTTTCTGTCCTATGATGAATATCTTTATTTCTCACTATTGCTTCCTTTTCTTCTTGTGTTGCAAGTTCTATAAAATCTATAGTTGCAGTCTGCATTTTTAAATCATAAGGAACCCTCAGCCAAGTAGTCCAATTTGTTTGTAAAGTATATTCTAAACTAACTTCAGTTCTAATAAAATCGAGATTTATTTGATGTTTGTGTAATGGTGTAGATATAACTTCACCTACTTCATTTAATCCTAAACTATTAAAATGCCCTCCTTGATAATCATTACCATTGATAATATTCATAGTTAATCGAAAATCCCCTTTATTTAGTTGTACTAAATCTGATTCTAACTTTTCATTACTTTGTAATGCTGGATTACTACAAGCAGGACAACCTTGTCCTTTGCAATAAGAAATAGAAATAAGAAAAAAAGATATGAGTATTAATTTCTTCATTTTTATTCTTTTATCCCTTTTACCTTAAAAGATGTATTTCTATTTATTACTCTTTTAATTTTCTTGAATGACATTTGCTCATCATCATATAAAATAGTTGCAATACCCTCTTTTGCAGAGGATGTACAACTAATAATTCCTTTTGCACTATTAAGAGCGTGATTGATATGATTTTCACAAGAACCACAAGTCATCCCTTCTACAATTAATACAATTTGTGTCGTGTCTCCTGTTAATACTAATTCAGTTGGCGTTTTAGCATAAAAACTATCTGAGAAACTTGGAAATGACATCATTAAAATGGCAAACAATGAAATAATGGTTAAATATGATTTTGAATTCATAAAATTTATTTTTTTAGTTGAACAACATTCTTTTTTAGGTTTAAATTGCTGATACCAAGCAAATCCTAAAACCACAATTGTAAATACTATAAAATAGGGTCTATAAGATGACAACCAACTTAAATTAGTTGCTGTACCTGTTCCTCCAGCAATTAGTGCAATTAAAGGAACAATACAACATAAAGAAGAAGCAATTGATGTTAAAATGCTTGAAAATATGTAAGTAAATTTCATTTAACAAAAATATAACTAACAAAGAATATTGAATGTTATAATTCCTGTTTCAACTTTCAAAATTTAGTCTTAAATTGAAGCAAGAACTACTTTTAGTTGTTAAATATTGAGTGCTTATTTATAAACGAAGTATCCGTGAGACTTTTTAAAAAATTTATCAAATCCTTTTTTTCATCAATAGTAATTGTAAATGGAGTAATAAATTCACTTTTATTTTGATGATTTTCTCCTCCATTTGAGTAATGAGAAATTACATCCTCAAGATTAGAAATGCTTCCGTCATGCATATAAGGAAATGTCAGTTCAATATTTCTTAGTGTAGGGATTTTAAAAATAGCTCTATCACTTTCTTTATATGTAAGCCTTATTCTTCCAGAATCTATATAATTTTCATACAAACCATTATTTGCTAAACCATAAGTTGTAAAGTCTATGCCTGAATGACACTTTGTGCATTTTAGTACATTAAAAAATATGTCTTTTCCATTTAATTGTGACTTAGTCAATGCATTACTATCTCCTTTTAAAAAATTATCATAAGGTGAGTTATAACTTAACAAAATAGATTCAAATTCAGCAATTGAATGTGTTATAACAAAAGCATTTGGATCTGATCCATAAGCTTCATTACATAATCTTAAATACGCCGAATCTTTTTTCATTCTTTCAACAATAAGATTAATATGAAAATCAAACTCATTTGTTTCGTGAATTGGTATCATTACCTGTGCAACTAAAGAAGGATTAACTCCATCCCAAAGAAATTTATCAGAATTTGAAATATTAGATAATGTAGGAGTGTTCCTTTCTAATTCCTGACCTCTTATTCCAATCCCTTTTACTTTTCTATCTGTAAAAGCGAATTGAGGGTTATGACAACTTGCACATGATAAGGATGAGTCTCTTGACATCATTTTATCAAAAAACAATTTTCTACCTAATTCTATTTTTGAAGATTTATCTGATTCGTTGGGTGAATATGAAGATATATTATACTGCTTGAATCCTAAAGAAAAATTTGTAAAAAGAACTAAAAGAATGATTAATAAAAAACCGGCAACTCTTAGTTTACCTTTGAACATAAAACTTTTTACTTATAGTTTCTTTTCTATTTGAAAAGGTTGCTATGTAAATACCGCTTTTTAACTCTTTATTGATAAAGTAATTTCCTTCCTGTTTAACTTTATCATTAATAACCAATTTACCTTTTATATCAGTAACCATTAAATCACTTTCTTCTTGAAACTTATAATTTAAAACTGGGGCATATTTCATAGTGTAATCTATTGTGATATAAGATGGTATAATATGCTCAGTAACACTTGTTAAGGCAGACTGACTAAAAACATTGTAGGTGTTTGTATTATTACAAACTGCAAGGTTGTTTGCACTACTACTATGGTCAATTCCTATTGTGGATAAATCTAAATCCTCAATCCAACCATCAATGTTTACATCCAAGTTAATATAAGTATTATTATTATCTACATTAACATTTGGAGAAACATTTACTGCGGTTAACATTTGGTCACCAAGCGCCCTTAACTGAAATACTTTGTTTGCAATACCATCATTATCATCATCTATTCTTCCATCTATCACAATGAAAAAATAACCTGAAGGCCAGCCCCAATCCATTAGTGGTGTTTGAGGACTAAGAGGATGCCCATTAGGCCAATTTGAACTATTACCGTGATTTGCTGCATAATCAACACCCATATCAAAATTGATTTCTTCAATATTATTTATAAAATAACTACCAAGTGGATATTGAGATACATTCGCGTGAGTTAAAACATATTCATTAGTTAAAGTTAAAGTCTGTCCTCCATCATAAGCAATGTTTATACTCGACATATAAAATTGAATTCTATCAAATTCTACAACAGCTCCACCCTGTGATGTGGAATTATAAACTGAATTATATGCAAAAGGCTGATTTTCAAATTTAAAATTTAGATTTAGAATTAAATCAGTTTGGGCACTAATTGAAAATGAAGATATACTTAAAACAAGAAGTAGTATTTTTTTCATTTGATTAAATTTATAAAACATATATCATTTTTGTCTTTATTGAATTATCTCTATATTTTAATATTAAAGTCATACCAGGTTTTATATTATCAACTTTTCTACCTTGAATATCATAAATTTCATATTCATCACTATGATTAGTTTGTACAATATTATTTATTGAAGTTATACCACTTGCAGTAAAATGCCATTTTATTGTATCAACATCTGTTGAATTTGTTGTAATTTTCATTTCAATAATACCTTCTCCTGCTACACCATAAGGATACACATGTGCATTTAAATAAACTTGTTCATTTGGGAGAATTAAACTTTGTGCACTTACAATTCCTGATGGATAGCAATTTGGAAAGCAAAAAGACATATCCCAACCTACAGGCAAAGAATCTGTCACAATTTCCCATTCTATGTTACAGGAATCAGTTGTATTGTAATATGTATTCTGTGCTATATCATAATCAGAAGATAGTCCTGCGCCTATCAAAAAATGATTGTCAATTGTGTAAGATTGTCCAAAAACAATAAATGGGCTAATCATTAAAAGTAAAATTATTTTTTTCATATTAGTTTCGTTTATACTTACAGCAGTAGTGTAAATTATTATAAATATTATCTGGTGCTTTAAAATTTTCTGTGTCGTAGCCAGATAAAGAAATGTTTAATTGAATATCTTCAATAGATATAATATCTGAATCAAATTTTACAGTGGCTATTTTAGTTTTAGAATTCCATTTAAAGAATAATACTCCATCTAAAGATTTAGCGGCATTGCTAATTGTTTTATTACACATTTCACAATTTCCCCAAACTTTAAACTTTGTTTTCTCCTTATCTAAAAAGTTTGTTCTTGCTGTTACATTAAATATAACAAACATTGAAAATATGAGAATATATGAAATTCTAATTATTGATTTATTCATATTTCAAAATAAACACTTTAAATATGAAAATAATTATGAATTTACGTGATTGTGTTATATAATTATGTTCTAAATTAGATCTAATTTATGCCTTTTTAATGTATTAGATGTTTTAAATTGAGTTGTAGTTAAACCAGTTTCCTTTTTGAATTGTGAGCAAAGATGAGAAATGCTACTATAGTTTAATTGGTAAACTATTTCTTTCAATGTCAATTCATTGTATTTTAAAAGTTCTTTAACCTTTTCAACTTTCTGTAAGATTACATATCTCTCAATACTCTTATTTTCAATTTCTGAAAATTTATGACTTAAATAGTCATAACTATAATTTAGTTTTTGAGTTAAAATTTCAGATAATTTATCATTGGATATATTTTCTGAATAGTGAATAAATTCTATAATTATTGTTTTAATCTCATTCACTAAAATAATTTGTGTATTTGATAATAACTCAAATCCTCTTAAAGACAATTCATTTATTAGTTTCTTCTTAATAGTTCTTTCTAAATCAGATTTAATTTGAACTTTACCTAAAGTGATATTAGTTATTTCAATATTCAATCTTTCAAATATTTCAAGAACAACATCAATACACCTCTGACAAACCATATTCTTAATATGAACGTCTTTCTTCAATTGCGATTGTATTTGTTTTTTGTGGTCTTCAGACATATATAAGTAAATATAAGCGTAAAAATAAGAAAAGAAATAGTAAAAAAACGGTCGTTTTTTTATTGTTGAAAAAAAAGGGGAGGTTATCGAGTAAATTCGGTGATTTTCGTCAATTTAATTGTTTGGGGGACGATTATTTAAATAATAATTTATATCAAAATACTTTCCCTCTTGTTGGTCGGATACCATTCTCTTTTTGGCTTCTTTCAGCAGATAGCCACTTTTTCGTCTTGGTTTCTTGTCTTTACTGCCTTTTGGTCGTCCTAACTGTTTACCTTGAGTTTTGGCTCTTCTCAAACCCTCTTTGGTTCTTTCGCTAATAAGTGATCGCTCAAACTCGGCAAAAGCCGATAAAATCTGGAAATGAAGTTTTCCACTTGCTGTAGAGAAATCTAAGTTATCCGACACAGAAATAAATATGATACCCTTATCTACTAACTCTTTAGTTTCTAAAATAAGTTCTGTGGAACTTCTTGCCCACCTATCTAACTTGTAAACCACTACCGCATCATATACCTGACTTCTTAACTTAGAAAGTAACATCTGTTTGATTGGTCGTGTCTTTCTACTGCTTTCTACCTCTTCATACACATCATATTCCCAACCTTTAATCTTAGCGTATTCCTCTAAACGAATCTTCTGATTTTCATTCGTCTGCTTAATGGTAGACACTCTATTATATAGGGCTACTTTCATTTCTTAAAGGCTTCTTGCATATACTTATAGGAATGAGTGGTGTTTCCGATTACTTTCATCACAATACCACTTAGATAAATAGCAATAACTGCACCAACACCATAAAGAGCGTATTTCACATAATCGCTTGATAATACCTCTTTAATCGCTTGTTTTTGGAAGTCTTCTTTCGTTTGCATCTGATATAGTTTTTATAAATACAAAAGCCATTGCAACCATAAGACTAATACTGACAATATAAGAGAATGATTCATCCGTCTCTTTAGAATTAGGTATCTCGTTTGGTATCTTGTGTAATTCACTATGGTTTAAAATTTCAAGTGCCTTATCCACATCTAATTATTCTATAATTACCCTTTTCAGTTAATTGGTATCCCAAATCAAACAATACTGCTGTATTGATACCTTCAACTTTTTGAAATGAGGTCATTTGTTTAAAATCAAATCCTGCTCCTCTTAAATACTCCTTACTTCTAATTACTTCGCTACTTGACTTTAAATTTGATAAAAGAATATCATAATTCCTTTTAAGGATATTTAGAATAGGTAGTTTATTTCTTCTTTCTTTTTTGGCATTTGCATTATGGTATGCAATTCTTGCCTGTGTGGTAGAAAATCTCTGATTACTCCTTTTTGGAGTAAAAGTTTGATTTGTAAATGGGCAAATTCTTTGCATTTTATATGTTTTACTTAATAAATTATATGTACAAATATACATTATTTTTATTACATATGTGTTATATATGTAATTTATTATTACATTTGCGTATTAATACGAATTATATACTATGAATCACGAAATTTTACAAGGATTAATGGATAAGGGAGTAGAAATGCTCTCAAAGAACAAAGATTTCCATTTAATGTTAAATGAAGTAAAACAAAAGAAATATAAATTAAGTGATATAGGTATTTCCACAAGAGTAGTTAGTCATTGGAGAAAAAGTAATTTGTTATTTAAAGAAGAAGAAAAATCATCTAAAAATACTACTGCTCGTTTTAATCTATCTGAACTCTTTTGGTTAAAGGTTATTGAGAAACTTAGAAAAGTAGGTGTTTCTATTTCATCTATTTATAATTTAAAACAAATAATAAACAAAGAAAACTCATTCAAGTATGTTGAGAACAATATTGAGGAGTTAAAAGAACTTCTCAAAAGTCATTTTCCTAATGAGGAAAAAATAGAAGAATACTTAGAAGTATTAGAAACAAAAGGAATGAGCAGTATAATTGAAACTGATTGCACAACTTTTGATATGTTGATTCTAATAGCAATATTATTTAGATGTCATACAGGCTTGCTTATTACTGAAGAAGGTGATGTAATTTTATGGTCAGAAAGTTTTATTGAACATTATCCAATATTAAATGAGAAAATCCACAATACTCATTTATATATCTCTTTTAACAAAATACTTGCAGAATTTGGTCTTAATCAGAAGATCAAAAGCCAATACATTTATACAGAGCAGGAGAAAGAAATTATCAATCAAATAAGAGAAGATAAGGTGTCTTCAGTAAAGGTGATATTGAAAAAGAATAAGCCCAAATCTACGCAGGTAGAATATGAAATAGATGGAAAATTAGGTATGACTGATTTATACCTAAAACACAATAGAGATGGAGTAAAATTTAGTCCTTCAAATGGAAACAAAAGAAAGATTGTAATAACAAAACATAATAAACTCTAAGAGAGGATAAATCTATAGTCAAAACAGAGGATTCCTAAACCTTAAAAAAGGCGGAATACAACATTATTAAAATGAATGTTGTCAATTGAAAAGTGTTATGAACTACTAAATAAAAATAGAAAAAGATACACAATAGAAGAAACAAAAGAGATAAGAAAGTCATTATATCAGATTGCTGATATTATTTACGAATCAAAACAAAGAAAAGATGAAGAAATTAAACGGGAAACGAGCAGTACTTTACGCAAGAGTTAGCACTACTGACCAAAAAGACCACGGTCATAGTCTGTCAGACCAACAAGCACGATTGTCAGAGTTCTGTTTAAAAAATAATGTAGATGTAGATTCTGTCTTTGTTGAGGATTATTCTGCTAAGAATTTTATTAGACCAGAATTTATAAAGTTACTTGAATATATAATTAAGAATAAAAGGAAAATTGACTATTTATTAGTTCATAGATGGGATAGATTTTCAAGAAACACATTAGAGGCTCTTAAGCAAATAGAACTATTTAAGAGTATGGGAGTTGAAGTAAATAGTATAGAAGGTTGGATTGAGCACGAACAAAGCACACAACTTCTTATGTTGCTAATTAATTTAGGTATGCCTGAAATCGATAATAGGATTAGGAGCGAAAGAGTTAAAGAAGGAAATAGGAGAGCATTATTAGAGGGAAGATGGATAAATATGCAACCTAAAGGATATATAAAAGGAAGAGATCCATTTGGAAAAGTCCTAATGCAACCTTGCCCTGAAATATCTCCCTTAGTTAAAGAGATGTTTATTGAGTTTTCAATGGGTATTATATCTCAAAACGAATTACTAAAATCTGAAAAATATAAACCACTTGCTCTTACAAGAAGTACTTTAAGCAGAATGCTTAAACAAATTGTTTATACAGGAAAGATTATTGTTCCTGCTTACAAAGATGAGCCTGAACAAATTGTTGACGGCTTACACATTCCATTAATTACACTGGACACTTTTAATAGAATACAGGAACAATTAGGAATAAGAAGTAGGTATAAAAGAAAGGCTTCAAAAGTAAATGAAAATCTACCACTTAGAGGTCATTTAGAATGTCCTAAATGTAGTAGAAATTTAACTGGAAGTGGATCAAGAAGTAAAAGTGGTACTATCTACTATTACTATCATTGTGAAACAAGGTCAGGTTGCAAAACAAGATTCACAATAAAAGATGCTCATTTAGCACTCTACAAATACTTTAATAAATTAAAGCCCAAAAAAGAAATTAGTGATTTATTCAAAAGCATTTTAGAAGAAAGATTTAGTAATTCAGAGTCAAGCAAAAAGGCAATCATCAAAAGAAAAGGAGATAAAATCAATGACTTAAAAGCAAAAAGTAAAACGCTAACAATGAAACTTATTGATGGGGTTATTGATAACGATACTTATAAGGTAACAAGTAAAGAAATGAAAGAGAATCTTTTAACCTTAGAAGCAGAAAAACAGAAGTTAGAAACTAAAGGGACAGATAATACTGCTGATTTTGTAAACTTTGGAATTTTTGCATTAGAAAACCTTGGAGAATTTTATTCAAATGCAGATGTTTTTACTAAACAAAAGTTATTGTGTTCGATTTTCAGTTCAAAACTAATTTTTGAAAATAAAAAATATCGAACACCAAAATTAAATAAAGGTTTTGATTTTATATATCAGAATATCAATGCGTTAGAGCGAGTAAAAACAAAAAACGGAAGAGAATCTTTCGATAATCTTCCGTTATGTACCCAGGGCGGGACTTGAACCCGCACGGACATTACTGTCCA
>MDTG01345557.1_pt1 | contig 11431 bp, 10 predicted proteins | sample 811421 | NCBI WGS metagenome assembly MDTG01 (sample SAMN05326645, study PRJNA326480) | marine metagenome | isolation source: seawater | place: Pacific Ocean: South East | collected 2011
AAAAGCTACCCCTAGGATGGAAAAGAAGATTAAAATCCAAAATATATCCCAAGAATTCCCTGTGGGGAATTAGGGATTGCGGAGGTGAGGGAGACTGTCTCTTTCTATGTATAGAAGAAGGCTTACGTGACTTTAGTAAGTTAGATGAAGAAAATTATTCAGTAGAAAAACTTAGGACAATCGCTGCTAATATGATTAATGATAATAATTTTAATCTCATCCTAGAAACTTATAAGGCAGAAGCAGAAACCGATGAATTTGATGGACTGTGGGACCCATTTGCGATTAAAAGTAAAACAGATTTACAGAAAGAAATGAAGGTATTAGGAGATTCCTTTTGGGGTGACCATATTATTATCCAACTTTTAGCCGAAGCTCTTAACCTAAATTTCATTATTCTTAACGACGAGAATGAATTAGCGCAACATGAATTTAGGTTACAGCGAATTGGTTTAGATTTACATAAAGATAGGAAAACCATTATCTTATCCTATTACTCTAACGTTCATTATCAATTGGTTGGTTATTTTAACGGCAATTACATGCAGACATTATTTGAATATAATGAAATCCCTGCTGAAATGTTAGATGTCTACCTACAAGACTGTGGATAATTAAAAAAAATAAAAATTAAATTTACAAAATAATTAATTATTCTGACGAGTTTATTTAAAAAGTAACACTAGATTTTTATTTTTTTTTCACCGTCTAAAATTTTCTTAGCTTTTTTATACACTAGAAATTTCTCTTTCCAGGAACCATACATACCTTTACCAACCTTCACTATCTCAATTTTTAGATATTTGTCCACAACTAATTTCACCAGAATTCTCTTCACTCTTTTTTCCTTAACATTATACTCCTGATTATGTCTCGTAAACTTTTCTCTCTCCATTTCATAACTAGCCTTATAGGAGTTCCAGTCACCCGACACTTCCTTTTTTAATTTTCTCTTAGGAACTTTCTTAGGATAACCAATCATTTTTCGAATAATAGTTTCTCGATATGGATCTCTAATGGAGTTAATAAAATTAATTATCTCTTGACATTCTTCCGTTACATTCTGTTTTTTGATTTTACCTCCGTGCTCTTTCATGTCCTGGAAGCGAACACAGTTATCACACAGGTCACCGCAAAATCCAATTTTTTCTTTTCTCTTTTCACCAAAATAGTTAGCCAGCAGAATATGTCGACAGTCAGTTTGATTTTCTATAAATCCAATCATATCATACATTTTCTGGACTTCATTCTTGGCCATTTCTAATTTTTTTTCTTTGTACGCACTTTCATTTTCTCGAATCTGCTTACTTTTTTTATCCGTCATTTGTTTATACACAATAGGGTCATTTTCATTATAGTAGAAAATACAATCACTTCTTTCCCCATCTCTTCCGCCCCTACCAATTTCCTGATAGTAACCTTCCATAGTTTTGGGAAGATTAAAGTGATACACAACCCTAACATCCGGTTTGTCAATACCCATACCAAAAGCAATAGTAGCACAGATTATTTGTAGTTCACCGTCTAACCATTTAGTTTGAATTTCATTACGTTTTTTAGCTGATAAACCGGCATGGTAGAAATCGCTTTTAATACCGTATTCATTTAGTAGGTTAGATAATTCCTCGCACTTATTCCTAGAAAATGCATACATAATCGCACTTTGGTTAAGATATTTGCCTTCTAACTCTTCCACTATTTCATCCAAACACAGTTTAATTTCATCTTTCTTCGAACCACGTGACCGAATCACAATATTAAGATTATGACGAATAAAACTAGACTCAAATACCTGAGTATTTTCATCTAACTGTAGAATGTCCTGAATATCCGCATTTACCTTCTCCGTAGCAGTAGCTGTAAAAGCAGCAATAGGGATATCCGGAAAGACATTCTTAATATTTTTCACTTTCAAATAATTAGGTCTAAATTCATGACCCCAGGTCGAAATGCAATGTGCTTCATCTAACACAATCCTACTTAAAAGACCCCTCTGGTATAAGTCCTGAAAAACTACCTTGGTTTCCTCATTACACATAATACTTTCGGGAGTAGAATATAGCAATTTAATTCCTGGATAATTTTTCTCTAATTCCTGGAATAATTTTGTTTTTTTAGTTTTAGGTAAGTCTCCGTTAAGTAGTTCCGCCTTAATCCCCTTCTTTTTTAATGCTTCAACCTGGTCAAAGATTAGTGATCTCAAAGGTGATAATACAACACAAATACCATCCTGTAAAAGTGCGGGTAATTGAAAACATAAAGATTTTCCGGAACCAGTAGGTGAAATGACAAAGACATCTTTTTCTTCTATCATCGCTCCAAATACATTAGTTTGAAAAGGTCTTAGTTTGGAAAAACCAAAGACCTCTTTTAATACAGTTTTATAAGTATCACTCATAATTAATTATTAATAACATCTCTTTATTAACCCCCCAAATCAATTTTATTTATTTTCTTAATAAAATATAAATGAATACTAATAAAAAGAATACCGGTAACTTAAGTATTAGTTCTGTAGGTTTAACTCCTGATGTAAGTAATTCTAATAACTCGGTGTCTCTAAACAATAACAATTCTAAACCTCCGTCCACTAATAATAAAAATAAAAATCAAACTATTAATAAAAATAGAAAAAATAATAAAAATAGAAAAAATAGAAAAAATAGAAACACAAGTCAAAACCAAAATATTAATAAAAATAGTAATTCAAGTCAAAACCAAAATAGGGATATCCTAAATAATATTAATTCCAAATTAGTTTTAAAAATAGTTTTAGCATTTTTAATATTACTATTAGTTATTGATATTTTGGTACTAGTTTATCTTAATTTCTTATACCGAAAAAATTACCATTCTATAGAAGCAACTGTAATTTCCGGTGAATGTGATGATAAAGAAGGTATTTTTGGTATTCAAAAAACCAAATGTAAATTTAAAATTCAATATTTAGACCCAAATCATTCTAAAAAAGGGAATGAAGCTCCTTCTATAGTTACTGAAATAACTATTCGTGATAAAAATAAAATTAGAGAAGAAAATAATAATAAAATTATTAAGGTACATGTAAGCCAAAAAGACTCTTCTAGTGTCAAACTTAGAAGAGAAGTAGAGCGTGATAATTTAAATCTAATTGTGATATTAGTAATCCTAGTTTTATTAGTGCTAGGAATTAGTTATAAATTATTTAAATCTTAGATATGCTATTTTTTAAGCAACATCTTATCACCTTGAATATCATCTATTCTAGTGGTAGTTGGCCAAAATTTATTGTGTTTTAAATTTGCCACTGGGAAAAATGCTTTTTCCATGCTGTAATTATGTGGCCAATCTGTTATTAAATCTATAGAGTGCGGTGCATTTTTTAAAATATTATTTTCATAATTTTTAGTGTTTGCTATATCTTGGATTTCCTGATTAATAGAAATTAGAGCTTCTACTAATCTATCTAATTCTTCTTTATTTTCAGTTTCAGTAGGTTCAAACATTAAAACTCCTAATCTTGGCCATGACATAGTCGGTGGGTGAAAACTATAGTCCATCAGTCTCTTGGCTATATCTAACTCTGTGATACCTATATTTTTTAGGTTAGAAACATCTATAATAAACTCATGTGCCACTCTTTCATTTTTATTAGTATCTACGATTTGATAGTAGTTTTTTAATTTATCTTTTAAATAATTAGCATTTAGAATAGCAATCTCCGTATGATTTCTTAATCCATCTTCACCACTAGCTAAAATATATTGATATGGAATAGTTAGCAAACTTGCACTACTCCAATTAGAACCCGTTATCATACCAATTGAGTTTTCATTATTACTATAGTTTTTACTCTGGAATATATTATTAGGTAAGTGTAATGCTAATTTATCGTTACATAAAATAGGACCCATACCTGGCCCACCTCCGCCATGGGGAATACAAAAAGTTTTATGCAAATTTAAATGACACACATCCGCACCCACCTCCGCGGGTTTTACTAAACCTACTAGGGCATTCATATTAGCACCATCTAAATAGACTAGACCTCCATGCTGATGAATACAAGAAGTGATTTCTTTAATATTATCCTGAAATATTCCATTAGTTCCAGGATACGTAACCATCAAACAGCATAACTTATCACTTATACCTAATACTAAATCTTTAAACTCCTCCATACTTAAGTTGTCATCATAACTAAGTACTTGTAATCCCGCTAAGTGAGCACTCGCAAAATTAGTTCCGTGTGCAGATTTAGGAATTAAACATATATCCCTATTATCCCCCCTTTTCTCATGATATTTTTTTATACATAATAAACCACTATATTCACCCATGGCTCCTGAATTAGATTGAAATGATACATGCTGAAAACCAGTAATATCCTTGAGGAAACTTCCAAGTTCATCGAATAATTTATAATAGCCTCTGACATATTCCGTGGGTGTATATGGGTGATATTGTTGGACACTGGGCCAACTTAGCGGTTCTAATTCAAAAACACTATTTAATTTCATAGTGCAAGAACCTAAAGGAATCATACCGTTAGTTAGGGTATAATCCTTTTGTGTGAGTTGGTGTAAATACCTTACAAATTCAGTTTCAGTCATACCGCGTTCAAATTTATCACCCTGTAAAAAATTATCACGACTCCTTTGATACGGTTGAAATTTTGAAGTTCCCATATCATCTAATTCCTCTAAAAATTCTTCATATTTATTAATAACATCTTGATAATTTATATAATTGTCATGTGTTATTAAGTTACAGATTTGATATAACTTTTCTAGACTAATAGTTTCATCAAATGACATCGTAAATTCATTCATATTAATTTTTCTCACTACAAAATCTTTTTCTAATAATTTGGCGGGAATTGAATATAGTGTATTGGATTTAAAATGCAGCGTATCAAAGTAATGATTATTTATATTGTGTAATCCATATTTTTGACAAAAATAATCAACTGTTTTAGTCTTGGCATGTGTTTCCAAAGCCATTTTTCGAATAGATTCTTTACCTAAGTAACTCACATAAAAACCCACTATATTAGCCAGTAGTGACTGACTAGTGCATATATTACTAGTAGCCTTATCCTTTCTAATATGCTGTTCTCTGGTTTGAAGACCTAAACGGAAACATTCTTTTCCTAAGGTATCCACTGATTTACCTATTATCCTACCAGGCATTAATCTAGTATATTTCTTATTAGCTGATAAAAAAGCAGGATGTGGACCACCAAAATACATAGGAACTCCTAATCTCTGTGCGGTTCCAAAACAAATATCAACTTTAAAGTTGCCAGGTGGCTCTAGCAGAAATAAGGATAGGATATCAGCATTAGCACAAATAGTAACATCATCCTTCTTAGAAAAAATATCTATTAATTTTTGAGGAATAGATATTTCTCCATGAGTATTAGGATAGGCAAACATGATTCCAAATACATCGTCATAGATAAAAATATCATTTACCATATAATCTAAGTGTTCAGACCAACTGACCAGATCCGCAAATACTAATTTGACACCCAGAATATTTGCCTTGGTTTTTAAGACTTCCTTAATTTGGGGATGTAACTTAGAATCCACTAGAAAAGTCTTTTTATTATCTTTATTTTTATAGTGGTAACACATATTTAAAACTTCTGCTGCCGTACTTGCTTCATCTAGTAAAGAAGCATTACTTAAAGGTAATCCAGTTAATTCTTGAATCACTGTTTGAAAATTATATTGTGCCTCTAAACGACCCTGAGATATTTCAGCCTGGTATGGTGTATAAGCGGTGTACCACTTTGGATTCTCTAGAACATGTCTCTTAATAGGAAAAGGTGTTATCGTATTGTGATAACCTAAACCTATTAGAGAAGTATGGGATTTATTCATATCCATCATACTTTTTAATTTCTCCTGAGATTCAACCTCCGTATAGGGATGATATAACTTAGTGAGAGACGTCTCTTTAAAATTAGGTAAGTTTACTGTTTTTTTCATTAAACTATTGATAGAGACAGAATTAGTTACACGTAACATATCTTCTTTATCTTGTTCCTTAATACCCAGGTGTTTTTTAGAGAAAACAGAATATTTGGAAGAATTATGCTCTATACTGTTAAAATATCTATTTACTTGATTTATTTGATTTACTTGATTTATCCTCGCATAACTCCTACCAAATCTCAAAGCCCTACCAATCCCGGATAAATGGAAAATATTAGTTCTTCCAAAATTCATATTTACATATCCTAAACATATATTTTCTAAATTTTAAAAATAAAATATTAATTTAATTTAATCTACTATGCCCCAAATTAAAGATTCTGTATTTAAAAATCTCCGCACTGGCGATTTAGTTTTATTCTGCACTCAAGGTCAAGGTATCTTCGGTTTTTTTGACTCTTTAATCAAGTATTTTAGTGAGAGTCCTTATACACATATCGGTATGGTAATTAAAGAAAGTGAACTAGGACATAAAAAGTTAGATTCTACCAAAACCTATATCTGGGAATCCGGATACGAAGGAACACCTGATCCCCAAGATGGAAAAATTAGATTAGGAGTCCAACTTACAGATTTAGAATCCATGATGAAAAGATATCAAGGGAAATTATACGTTAGAAAGCTAGATTGTCCACAGGATGAATGCAGAAGAATTTTTAATCAACAATTACTCAGTACATTACAAGCCCAGGTATATGGAAAACCTTACGATTTAAACATTGTAGATTGGTTAGGAGCCTTTGGTCGCTATGATTGCAGACCCCAAAAGGTAGACCGCTTTTGGTGCAGTGCCTTCGTCGGCTATATTTACACACAAGCAAAAATTTTAAAAGATACTACAGATTGGAGTATTCTAAGACCTAGTGATTTCTCGGTAGAGGATAATGATATAAATTTAGATTACAATTGTAATGTTACTCTTGAGAAAAAACAATATTTGTTATGTGAATGAATTACCTTATAGTCTAGCAGTACCCTTAATAGATAGATATTTTACCTCTTGAATTAACTCTTCCATTTCCTGAGTTCCATATCCACAACATCCACCTATAATCAAATTATAGCCTTCCCCATTTAATTCATTTCTAAATCTATCTATGTCTCGATAATCTACATCTCTAGAATCATAGAAATTAGTTAAATCTACTGTTTTTTTCTTATCTCCATCATAATTTTTATATTTTTCCTGGTCTAACTTATTTAAATAGAAACCAAATTTAATTTTCCTTTTGACTAATTGCTGTGGTCCAATCAGTTTCTGGAAATACTCTTGCATAATTTCTAGAGAACAACAGTTTAGTAAAACAGCTTCTATTAAATAAGGAAACTCATTTAAAATTAATGTCAACTCCCTAAATGTAATATTCCCTTCCGGATAAATACTAATCCAAACTTTTCTAGTTTTTTTACTTGATAAATTGATAATTTTTAAAATTTCCCTGATATGATTGATATCTACCTGAGTTTCTAGAATATAATAATCTACCTTGCCATCCATCAAATCTACTAAATCCCAATAGAAATTTCTAAACTTATTATCTACTTTACCTCCATGATAACTTTCAAAATAAGGAGGGAAACAGCCTAAAGTTTTTATGGTATTGGTTGCATTAATTAAATTATGTTTTTTTTGAAAGTTAGATAGTAAGTTAACCGCTTTTTCAGTCAATTCCTTCCAATTATCTAACTTAAGAGACTTATATCCATAGTTGCAACTAGTTAAATAGTTAGAACCTGAATTAACATAAGACTGATATATTTTTTCTATTGCTTCTGGCTCTTTTAATAAAGCAGTTTGCCCTAAATCTTGATGTATTTTATTCAATTCATAAATCATTCCTCCATCTAAAAATTCTAACATTGTTATTTTTAATAATTATTTTTATGATATTTTTTTAAAAAATATAAAATTAATTTGTTAGATTTGATTCTAACAAATTTTATAAATTAATTTTATTAATTACCTAAATATTTTTTAGTATTTTTATTAATATTGGTGATTCTATTTATTAAGAGTTTATATGAATAATTATATGTTAGATGATGCTAAGTTAGAAAAATTACTTGAAAAAATCAAAAGAAGAAAAATAAAAAAAAAACAGATATTTGGAATAGATTCAGTAATTTATCAAGAACATGAACTGAAATTACTACTATTTCACTATCAGCATAGAACAAATCGATGTGAAAAATGCCATCAGGTTGGGTTCTGGAATAAAAAACCACTCGAAATGTTTGTGTATCGAAAAAATAAAAATCCAAAGGATAATCGATTAGAAAATGTCTTGTTAATGTGTCCTAATTGTTATTCACAAACAGATAGTCAAAAGGTATGGATTAAACATAAACATGGGAAAATGGGAACTTGTATAGATTGTGGTAAAAAATTTAGAAAGCCTAAAATGAAAAAATTAGTGGATCCGTGTGCAGATATAGGAACTGAAAAAAGTAATTATATAGATACACGACCTCAAGTTAAAAAAGGAGGTGAAATTAGAACCCGCTGCCCACGGTGTTTGGAGGTGCAAATACAAAAGAAAGATTACACTAAATTAAATAAAATTAAAAGAGAAGTTAATGAACACCTACAGGTTAAAATGGAAAATATTTTCAGTGACACTGAAAATATGAATGAAAAAGAAGAAAGTTTACAAAATTTAGTTAAAAATATAGAAAATCAAGTTTTATTAAGTGATGAAGAGTTAGACAATGCTGAATTAGACGAAGATAGTGAAAGTAATTCTCCTGATAATAATCAATTAAAACTTATTATAATCTAAACTAATATATACAATTGTATTTTTTAATTTGTTCCAATGCATACAACTAGTAATATAATGAAAATTAGAAGCAATATAATTAAGGAAAGGGGAAATACTTTCATGATTTCCATATTCATGTTATTTTTGCTTTTTTGAAGCAAATTTTTTGTATTATTCCTATTTAGTCTCAAATTATTATTTTTATTTTTATTTTTATTTTTAGTAAGATTAGCGAGTAATTGAGATGCATAAGTATTCACATTTTCATTTTCAATTACCATATTATCTACTTTATCATTCTCATTTATTTCCGCAGATAATTTGGCAGAATTATTCATTACATCCGCCGGCGCATTATTCATTTCTTGCTCTTCCACTAAATTATTATTATTCAATTGATTTGTGTTATTTGTATTGTTATTAGTATCATGATTAACATTGTTATTAGTATTGTTGTGCTTAACAGCATGTAATCCATTTGGAATTAATTTAGGATCGGTGATTATATTTTGTTTGATATTATCTATCGTAGTATATAACTTTAGATTTTTAGAATCCAAATATTCTTCGTTGGATAACATTATATTATATTAGAATAATATTTTTTTATTCTATATAATAAATAAGAATGAAATCTACAAAATTTAAGTTTTCTCCTAAAAAAACAGGTTATGTGATTCTAGGTATCTTTTTATTTTTTATGGTATTTTGTATATACCTAAACTATCAAGATTTAAATGCGTTAGAAGTTAAAAATTCTAGTAGAAGGAAAATAGAATCCAAATACGACGATAAAAAAATAGAAGAATCTCGTGATAAATTCTTTTTATATAGGCAAAACAAAAAATTAAAAGGTTATCGTGGTAAGTTTTTGAAAAAGTCTAATTTGTTAGATGTTTCCGGAATGAAAAAGAATATCAAAGATTATAAGAAAAAATTAAAAAAGAATAAAAAAGATAAAAAAAACTAAAGTAAATAGTTAGTTTTATTTCTTAGTTAAATATAATAAATAATATTTTACTTTTCATCCATGTCTAAACCCTTAAATAATATGTCTGCAATGATAAACACGCTTTTCTTAGTTGTATTACTCTATATCTTATTCTACCTGGTAACTAGAAGTAATCCTCTTGAATATTTTTATCCCCAAATATTTGGAACCGATCCACATACTGTTCCAGACCCCCAATATCCAGCCTGCACTCCAGCCAATAACTGTTTCCCAGGTACATATGCCAGAACCCAAATTTATCATAATGTTTGTCAGCCCGTAACAGGCTTATTAAGACAACCCATCCCACTTTTTGGAAACTGTCAAAGAAGTTTAAGCCCATACTTTAATCCTGGCCTATAAAATTAGTCATCATTTTCATAGATATTATTTAGATTGGGATACACATTTCTTCCAGTTTGTATTGCAGTAGTTTGGTAATTTTCTTCGGGCATTTGCCTATCTTCGGGCCTTTGCCTATCTTCGGGCATTTGCCTATCTTCGGGCCTTTGCCTATCTTCGGGCCTTTGCCTATCTTCGGGCATAACCCCATTTTCATTATCTAATAATCTTCTATTTGGATTATCGATACCCTGTGGATTTTGGTTAACCATGATAAAAATTATTCTTCCTAGATAAAATTTACTTGTGTACAGTAACACATTAAAAAGATGCAATATAATACCTACTAAATATAAACACCATAGATTATTATAGTTTTCACTATAATTATGCTTACAACTCTGATCCATATTCTGGTAATTGGGAATAGAATAACTGACTATACCCAGCGAATACAATAAATTTAACATATTTAATTCGGGTATTTGCGAAAATGTTAAAACCGGTATAGTGTTTCCTCCAATCATAAGACATATTAAAGTAAAGATATCATCACAATTGGGTATACTTTTATCATTACGGTAGTCATTTATAATTAGGCCAATACCGACGCCTAAATATAGAAAATTTAAGAACCACAGATTATAGGTTAGATAAGAATTTAGATATTGATAGTTAATCATTTTTAAATTTTTAGATGTGGAATATTAATTAATATGAAAGTGTATCTAACTTTTAAATTAGTTACCATAACAAGAACTTAAATTAAAAATAATTTTTATGAAAACTTTCCGTAAAAATTAATATGTCTTAAAAAATATATATTGGATAATATTATTTATTATTATTATGGATTCTCCTTACGGTCACTATCTGGAAAGATATTCTAACTTGTCTAGTAATACCCAATTATCCCACAAGCAATCCTCTTCCCCGCGTTTCCCGTTATCAAGCTCTCCTTATCATTACCATTACCTAAGTCATCTTCCTTTTGATGAATAACTATACTTCGGCCTATAACACTATATTTTCCAGTCAATCTAACTTGTTTCGCTTGGATAATACAATCTACCTTTCCTTTTTTATCTACTATTATATTTCCTAAGTCACCCACATGACTATCCTTTTCATTTACATCCCCATGATTTTTATTCTTAGGATTATAATGAGCGCATAAACTCTGGCATCCATCCATTAGATTTCCTTTTTCGTGAATGTGAAAGCCTCTTTTTCCAGGTGGTAGACCTTCTAATTTAACATGGATTTCAGTATATTTATCTTTTTCAGTAAAAAGAATATAGCCTTTATATTTGGTTTGGTGTAAGACACAGATTGCTTGCATTTTTACTTTTAAC
>MDTG01382917.1_pt1 | contig 11431 bp, 9 predicted proteins | sample 811421 | NCBI WGS metagenome assembly MDTG01 (sample SAMN05326645, study PRJNA326480) | marine metagenome | isolation source: seawater | place: Pacific Ocean: South East | collected 2011
CAATATTGCAGCCGCACTGCCAATACGACACATAGAACAGCAACATACAATGGCGAAATTCCCAAATCAATTTGCGTAATCGTGTCTTTGGTAGCGGCTGTGTATTGATACAAAAACACAGTCACGGCGTTACTCATATACGTATCCTGCTGAAACGAACTGTCCAACATGCCTGGAATGCATAAGGCAGCGGTTGTGATCAACCAGGACGTGGCATGCACACGCGCTCCTGCTGACAAGGTCTTTTCTCCGTCTATACTGTCAATGTACTGCAGCAGACATTGTCCTGATTGAATGACGACAACGGCTCGTATCAATGTGAACGAATACATGTTCAATCGGCGTACGCCCAATTCTGTACACACTATTAACAAAAAGATGCCTAAAAGTTGCATGTTTGGAGCGAGTATTTGATTTAGAAAGACTTGCAGATCGTTGGCAATCTGGAATCGGATGATGGTTTGCAGACGGTTGCTCAGTTGTATGCTATCAGCACGCATGCCGTTTGACCAAGAATAAGTAGAATCTGTCATGCTTTAAAATGGCATATATACTTTACTTTACTTTTACTATCTTTGACAAAACATGTTTATTACACGCTTTCATAACTAAATATGATCTGGATTGTACATCCAGGACTCCCATTCGTCATCTTCGTTCCATTCGTCATCTTCGTCGGTCGGATCACGATTACAAATTTCTTCTGCCTGTGTTTCATTTTCGGCAAAAAAGTCCAGGTAATCTTGGCCAATATTACATATTCTTATTTTTTCATATTCTTTATAGCCTTTTTCTGATGCTTTCCCTCTCCAACGTTCACATTCATTTATTTCTGCATTTGTCATCCATACAGGATACACATTTCCTGCAGATTCGGAAGCCTTCACTGAACAGTCATAAAGCCACCGACGCGAATCCCGGTTAAACCAGCGAGCTTGAATCAGCAATGGCACGTCGTGGTCTATGTGCTGACGCCATGGTTCGTCTCCTAAAGGATTTATTGCTCTGAACCCTTTTTTCATAACAACAAACTGTGATGTTTTAAACCTTGCTGTTGGCGTAATATAAAGATGATTAGGCTCGTAATTATAATTCGGATCTATGCTTTTCTTTGACGATGTGTTAGCAGTAATTTTGACCATGTAAGCATCGTGCATGCAGCTGACTGGCGTTTTATATGCTAGTATAAATTTGAGTTATGTATGCAAATGGCGTCTATACTTTATTTGTCAACATCATTTAAATCATCTGTAAAAAGTTGCAACATATATAAAATGCAAAACAAAACAATAAATGATGTTAACGACACGCAAATGTATTTGTGCAATTTGCTGCTTTCATTGGTAACCGTTTCATTGATAACCGTTTCATCAATAAAGTCACTGGCATCTTCTGGTATAGAACTTGGAAATTTGTATACATGCCATTTCATTTGTGTGCACGCCAAGTTAAATAAGTAGGCTGTGTTGTGCGCATGAAGTTACTCGTCATTACAATATGTAACGATAGGCATCAAGTTTGTAATCCCATCATTCAAATTGAACCCAAGCTTTTCAAGCTCTTGAATCAGCGTAGTATGTGGAAACATGTACCCAGTGTACTTCCGACCGTCATTTTTGTACATGCAAATTTGCGTCTTGTCCACACTTACGCTGGTGGACTGCCCTTTGTGAACGGCAACAAAACTGTTCATGTTTCTGGGTTGGTACTGAGTGTGATATCGCACTGTTCTACATGGAAAGGCACTTGCTTTTGAAATGATTTGAAAATCGGTGCCAAAGATCTTGTACGAACTCGTGTCTCGTGGCCCCATGAAGATCCAATATCCCTCACTGGCCCAGCAATCAAAAACAACCCCAGACTGGTTATTGCTCAGCAACACAGCATCGTTAGACACGAGCACTGTGTTTTGCTGCAGGCACAAGTCGCGTTGCACGGTGCACGTCACAGGCAGCAACATGTCGACTGGTGCACCAACTGCCGAAATGTCGGTTATGAAACGCACACTGAGGCCAAACTTGTGCGCCACGCGTGCTGCCAGTCGATTGTGGTGTCGGATCGTAGCTTGTCGCAGCCAGGAGACTTCAGCACACTGCATGAACTGTTTGATCGTGATACTGTGTCTGGCGTCAAGCCACAGATTGTACAGTTCTTCAGTAGCATGCGCACAGTACCCTGACACAACAATAAACACTTTGTGTTCTCGCATATTTTGTGTGTTGGTTCGCATAAAACAATGGTACAGGCCCAGCTTGTCAGGCATGTTTTCTTTCCATTCCCGTTGGTCGTGAACATTGTGTATGCTGTTCGATATGTTTTCGTAGTCTGGCATGCAGTCTAGCGAGAGCGTGCGCAAAGGCGACTCTTCAATGTCATCAATCACACTTTGCAGGTTTTTCTTGCAGCTTTGCATGTCAGTGACAAGTTGTAAGTACGGCGAGCTGTGAGCAACTGTGGGCAAACATTCATAAATGGCCGTCATGGCAAATGTGCTTTTGCTAAGTGGCAGCAACGCCGCCTTGTCTGCTGCGTTGCATTCACAACAAAACCCTTGTAGTTCACCCTCAGGAGTCAGGCAATGGTTCGGCATGATTGTCAGTTTGGTGTGTTTGGACCCGACGACGCAGTTTTCCGCCGCGTCCTGTTCTTGTCGGGTCAGACTGCGACTGCCAGCAAAGGCCATTTGTATGGTGCCTTTGACGGTTTCTTCTTGAGGTTGTACACATGCTTTTGTGTCTGTGGCGGGTGTGGGTGGTGCAGAAGTTTTGGCTACAACGGGCATGTCAAAGATAGTGTTTTATGATGAAATAATATTTATTGCATAATAGTTCCTACTTTAATTTGTTCAAATCGTGGTATTCTTTTTGTATTTTTTGAAATGATGCTTTAAAACCTGTATCTCTTGGATGATAATAAGTCGATATGGCAGCGTCTCCACAAGTAGTGTAGATATTTGTGACGCACAAACTCCAGTTGCCTTCATATGCTTCCATCTTTTGACAAACTTGTAAGAACATGATTTGAATTTTTTTCCACACATACTCAAAATATTCCCAAATGTGCTCTATTTCAGGATCTTCAATCTTGAAGTTGTTGACCGCATGCGTGAGCTGCTTTTCAATTTGATGCTTTTCGAACACGCTGTGTTGTAAATAAGCCCATCTGGATGCAAGACCTGCATTCCTTGCTTTTTTGAATAGTGTGCCAAACTGTTTATTTTCAGAGTAAAGAGACTGTATTGTTTTTTCGTCTGGAGATAGTTTTGCATTCTGTTTCTGGCAATATAATACAAGGTCTATACATATCTTCATAACACACATCATATTTTGTATACATGCACCCTGATGATCTGTGTCACATTCCCAAAAATCGCGACTAGGGTGTTCATAAAACCAGTCAGACCACAAGTCGTCGTCATTCCATACATCAACATTGCTCAAAAACTTTGAAATCTCTGTACTATACGATTGCATTTCTTTGGCCATAGCATCGATTGTCTTTTTTTCTTCTGATGACATTTCATACACTTTGTTCAAAATTTCTGCAGTGAGATCGGTGTCAAAAGAACGGAAATCTATATCTCCGTGTCCCGACGTGACAGACACCATGTAAGCATCAGACATAGGTGTATACATTCTCAAATATGTTTTTTATTAAAACTAGCATCAAACGCTCAAGCAAGATGCACCAGCTGCGGCATGCCGCGAGGCAGCAGCCCGCGTCCTTCACGGACACTAGCGACCCCAACAAAATTAGGGCCCAGATGTCCGCTGCCTGTGATTTCCTCGCGCATGCCCTTCTCGTTAATGGTCGCAAAGTGACCATGGAACGAATACATGTACGATTCAGTCTCCCCTGCGGCTGACAGCGTGCCAGGCGTCTGGTGTTGATTGACGCTGGGCCAATTCGGGATGTTGAGCCTGTTGTAATAATGCTGAAATACGGCATATACAGCCGGACTGCGCCCAAACTGGTTTCCTTGAGGCTTATCAAATGGCCGATACTTGTCAGTTCGAGCCTGTGACCTGCCGCGATCAGGCTGCGGAGGGCCAAGGGACCCAGCGTAATGAAAAATGCAGGGATTTGGAAACGCCTCGGCCGTGTTTGTTTGCACTGGCAATGCCATGACAATCATACTAGGTCCGGCATACGACGACGTCAAGTCAAGCGTTGCCGACCTGAAGTCATGCACACCCTCTTCTGTCCAGGACATAATCTGTGAATCGTTTCCGCCACAGTAACCATCAAAGCACACGTCAAAGACACGGATCAAATTCTTCTCGTTTGTAACAATTGCCCGCTCGTGGTACTTGTAGCTCATGCCCCAAATGCCATGCTGTGCATCATCATAACAAGAAAGCTCAGTCTGGCCCCAGAAAGTGGCACCAAGCTCTTCTGGTCCTCCTCCTCTGCCAAAGATAATGCCAAGCATGAAGTGTTCAATATTCGGCTTCCAGATCAAAATATCACGTGGAATGATTACCTGCTCGTGACTGACAACCTCGGCAGCCGCGAAAATGTTGTGTGGCCACCAGTACTGGTTGTAGTGTGCTGTGTCATTTGCTGCTACTGTCCAGGGACGCGGACCAGGCAAAGGAGCTCCATTGGGGTCATAATCAGTCGTGTAGTCAAGGTTGTACGTGAAGGCAAATATGTTGTGCAGGGGACTCTTGCCATTGACTCCATACTGTGGAAACGGTGGCATGTGCATTTTCTGACCGAGACACGACTTTGCTTCGCATGCAAATTTAAGTCGGTATGCGCTCATAATTTTGAGCATGTCAATAGGTTGCATTATTGATTTTTCGCACCACACACCAGCCACTGAAGGTTGCAGGGGTTTTCCATTGAACGTTTTGGCCCTCTGCATCCATTGGCTTGTGGCTGCCCTAGGCGGCTGCGATATATTTCCAGCAGCATTAAGACCAAATACGGGTGCATTATTTTCATCGCGCAGCACAACATCACCTGGAACATAAGCATGAGCAGCTCCACCAGCTCCAACTTGATATGGCGCCACTTGCAGCCGAGACAAGTAATTTTCATCAAACAATGGGCAGCACATAGTTTGCCTGTCGTGATTGACAAAAGCCAGCATACGCAGTCTCATTACCAGCATGTTGTGCACTATTTCCGGCCTCATATCCTCCAGCAGCTGTGGAGGTTTAAAATGAAAATCAGCAATTCGCTGATTTTTGTTATCATAAAACGAGACAGTTACATCGTCTAGCAAATGACATTCATGCGCTTCACCCATTGCATTATCAAAACTCGGTGCCGACCAAAATCCATACGTAGCTCCTTGATGCAGATAGTTGACCATCATATCTTGCCATGCCGCATTGTTAGCATCCTGCACTCCGTTGAGTCTTTTGTAAGACGGCAAAAAATCACCGTTGCTCATCCCAAGTACTTCATACTGGTCATGCGAAAACTCTCCAAACACTTCCAAAAACGCACCATAAAACGACCCAAGTTGGGGGTAGCCAGGAACATTGTAGTCTGCTGGGTTTTCTGTGTGCTCAGCTGGCGTTTGTGTACTAAACCTAAATTGACGGGCTGCGCGCTGCTGCTGATTAAAACTCAGACCATCGTTCTCATTACGAAGTTGTGGTCCCTGATACCTGTCACCGTACTTCGGTGTGCAGTGTTTGGCCAAGTCTAGCCAAGACAAGTAAAACATGGAATCGCGAGACTGGTCATAAAACTCATACCTCTTGCTGAGATTGTCAGGCTCCCAAGCAATACGAATATGTTCCATGACACGGACTCGTCGACGCATGATGTCACGCGGCGCTGTACCAGCTTCGAGACTGAATTGTCGACTGTTGATAAAACTCAAGCCTCGGTAAGAAGGTAGATCAGGGCCCGAAGCAAGCCTTCGCTTGCCGTCGGGGCCTTGCGTGATGTAGTTTGTCTTTTCAGGTTGCATAGTTAGTTGCTTTGTCAGAGCACCGTTACACAGCATGAACGAGGGTGCCTTACTACCCCATGCTTGAAGATGATTTTTGGCATCTTCAATCAGATAGTCGAGTGCGTTCTCATTCTTCTGCAGGAACCCAAACAAATCAACATACATGCGACACTGCTGCGCAATAGTTTTCGAGGTATCATAGTATTTTTCGTCCATGAACCGTTGGTACGACGGCGCGTGCAGCAACGCCATGTGCACGTCGAGGTCGTTGGTCAGTTGGATTGATCCGACAAGCTGCATGAGCTGCTTGCGAAAGTTATCCATGCCGGCCGGCGACATCATGAAGTTGTGCTCCATGGCGATGGCCAGACCCTGACGCACGGCGTAGCCTGCAAAAGAGCGTTTGCTTTGTGGCAGCACACGAGCAGCGGATTCGTAAGGCACCCGCGACGCAATACCTTCATCAAAACTATACACGTTCCACTTAATCTTACGATCTGGATTTTCCATGTACATGTAAGGCAGAATGTTTTTGGTAAACGGAGATGATGTAGCGTCCGTAATCAGACCATCCACACGGTCAGTCAAAAACGGACTGGCACCCTTCAGAGCGTCGGGCAAATGCCAGCGCTGGTGCCTCTTATGTCGTTGCGTGTCAAGTTTAATATCGCGTGCTGCAGGGCCAAAAATATTTTCGTATGCCTGCATCATGCCTTCAGTATCATGTGACATGACAGTGTTGCCGCCGGTCTGACCGGGGTCGCCAGTACCCAGATAGACTGGCTCTGTCTGTGACCTATCGGCATGTCGTTGACCTACGTTCATGTTTGTTCTATGCGTTATATATTGTACGCAGCAAATTCAGTATTTTAAAGTAATATGTGCTAAAAACACGCTATGCAAATTTCTGTCATTTGCATTATGCTAGACAGTGCTTAGTGTAGTATTTGCCAACGCAAGGTTGCCAGGTCGCTGTGCTGCTTTGAATACCGCCTGGCACTCTGGGCATTTGACATCAGAGTCTTGCGGCACGTTTGCTTTTTTGATGTGTGTCAGTGTTACCGGGACTGACGTATGATCCACAACGTAGAATATCCAGGTATCCGATAGCAAGATTTTGTGTAACAACGCAAAAAAAGGCTGCATGTCAACACTTTGCACCCACAAACGAAAGTTGATGATCACATTGTTGAGCTCCTGCAAAACGTCACTGCGTTGCCGCATACTTGAATACGCACCAGCTTTGTTGCAAACTTCTTTTTTCTGTAGCAACTTGCCAGTTATGATACAGATATGTTGCAAAAAGCTGGCTGTCATATTGCGCTCTGCTTCCGTCATAGGATGAGACTGCTCGTCATGCAATTGTAAACCGAGTCGGAACAAGAACCGAACTAACGCATATTGTCCGCGATGCAACCAAAAAAAACTTTCCAGGTTTTGTGTGCTTACTGTATTATCATCACAAGAGACTGACTTCAACAGTTGTTGGTGGTAAGCGTTATGCAAGGGGGAATTTTTCAAGTCTTCAAACTTGACAAGTAATTGAGTTTCAAAATCCTCCATAGCATATTCACAAAACGTCTGCAAAGCAGGCAACACCTGATCAATGATTGTTTCCAACATGGCAGACAGCACGATCTGTGAAATGTCATATTTTTCGTCGCGTTTTTGCGCGTACCGCTGTTCCCAGTGTTCTGTTGTACGAACAAGCCAGTCAACGAGCAAGGCCGGGTCGCCAACTTTTCGTAACATGTCAATATTTTCATTGATGTTTGAGTCAATAAAACTGCTCAAATGCTTTTGTAACACATCGCGTGTCAAAAGACTTGCATTTTCATGTTCATTGTTGAAGCTTTGTCGGGTCCATACAAACGGGAGCAAGTTACCATTATGGTCTCGGACAGGACAATTTCCTAACCCTGCTATGTCCATACTTGTCCGCATGTCTATACGTTTGACCTGATTCAGCATCAGCATCAAATTACTTGCATCGTTGTCAGTGGAAGACATGGCTGGCAGTTGCTAAAATACAAACTGTGCGTGTATTTTGCAATGTCGTGCTTAAATTTTAAACACGTTGTCCTACATACATAAGACTACGTCACTCATGGTTATAAGCACCTCAAAACTTACAAGCATCTGCGACGATGTGTTTGGTTTAAAAAAATACGGGGGCAAATTTATACGTCGTGACGACTACAGTTTTATGCTGATTGATATCATGACTGTGTCGTGCACTCAACTTCGGCACTTGCAACGTTGTTTGCCGCATGTCAAACTGGAGCTTGTGAGCACGACAGCCAGTTTGACAGGATTTATGCTGCTGGGGCATTTGAGTAGCAAACAACCGTTTTTAAACACCAAGAGTTACATAAACTTGGGTGTGCTTTGTGTGTTTTACGGTATATTTTTGCTAATACTGTTAAAAAAACATATCGAATATGTATCAAGTGAGCTGCATTGAATGCTGGCAAAATACGACAACTGTCATATAAAGGGTTGGAATTAGCATGCTCCGTGCTGTTCGATCAATCGGATCCGGTGGTACTTCAGACCCTGTGCAAACCGATAGACGCGTTGGATTCCTAGCTTGGGGCATTTTATTTGTTTTTATTGCATTGCAAGCATTGATATTGCGTTGCGCATTTGTGCCAAATGAATGGGGGTTGCTGGGAGGCCAGTCCAAACTGTTTGGCCGCTATACATCAACACGGACCCTGCATGTGCTTCAAGTTCCTTCCGTTAATGAGTTGATGGACGTTCAAGACGTTTCCAGTGTGCCTGCTGTACCATCGAACTGGAATTCACTTGGCATGATAATTCCTTTTGAAGATGAAACGTATCTGCAGACAAATGCAGTGCATATCAGTAAGGTGTATAGTCCACCCACCACAGAATTCATTGACCCGAAAAAGACTGGCACATTTTACAATCGATGCAATCGCATAAACACAAATCACATTGAAGGTGTGTTTCATACACAATGTGAGCTCGAGCATCTTCAAAATGCGGCTTTGATCACAAACGGTGATTCTATGTCCGTATTAACGGAAATCACCCCAGGCTTGTACATGATTACACTGCTAACGATTTATTGGCTAAGCATTGTACAGTGGACTTCTGAAACCCTGGCAGCGATTTTCGAAAGCTGCTCGCCATATTGGACAAGAAAAGGCACGCAAAAGCTTTTTTCTACAGTGCTGTATACAGTGATTGGCATATGGTATTTTGCCATAATTGTCAACGCATTCACAGATTTGAATAGAATGTATCTGCTTGACATGCTAGGAAGCTCTGTTTACTTTCGTGTCACGTCACATTTGCCCTCAATACTGGTCAACGTATTCATTTTGTTGCTGTACATTTTGCATCTTCGGGGCCGACACCTGAGTTTTGGATTCACGCATTATGGCAAAGTGGATTCTGAGGAACCAAAAGCAGTGGAGCCAGTGCAGATACCAACCGTACCCCCGATTGCGCAGATTGGTCATCTGAACCAGTCAGCGCAAGCTGCGCCTTTTACACAGCAGCAAATGCATCTGAACATGAAGTCTTTTGGTATGCACGGGCCGACGGGTTTTGGCAATCAAACGAGGTTGGGAACAAGCCAGGGTTCTGATGCTGCTGAAAGGGGCCCTTGCAGTTGTTTCATTGACATGCTAAGGCGGTGCTTTGGGGCCCAGTGTTGTGTTCCGAACATGGCTTCGCTTGATGCTGCTTGGAACGCCGATTACAGGCATGGAAACAAAGTTTATGGTCCTGTGACCAGCGAAGCCTCTGTTTTGCTGGCTGTTACTCTTATTCTTGGTGGTATTGCCTGTGCCTCGATTGGTAAGGGAATGACAATGGAAATTGAGATTCAAATGGTGTTGGTTGCTGTTTTGGCATACTCGTTGTTGGAACTTGGCATGGAGAAAACTTTGAAATATTATGAGTACATGAAGGAGCACTACCGCGATCTCTTTGCAAACAACGCTTCGTACGTGGTGTTTGCTGTTGTACGGGTTATTGTTTTGTTTTTGCAAAGTATTATCCTGGTACTTTGGTCTAACAGCATGGACAACATCAATTCTCGTGAAAATGCTATATTTCTGTGCATTTGGTGGATCACTGGGGTGTACTGGGCGCTTCGACTAGCGACGCTTGTTGCAGAAGTTTGGCAAATTTTCTACAATCAATGCTTGTGCTGCAGCTGGGCGTCTGGTGATTTCAAAGAAGGTGTATACTATTTTTGTGAGTTTGTATGGCCGATTCTGTTGTTGTTCGTTATTGTCATTGCTGTTTTTGTTCGTTCCGACGACAGGAATAATAGCGCCGACAAGAAACATGAACAGACTGTTTTGAAATACGACAAGCTTCTTTACGGACACATGTATGACGTAGATGCCAACGCCGCATGTGGGTCAAACTTCCGCAGCAGTTCTCTGTTGTACAGTGAACTCGTGAATGATTTTGAACAGGGTGCAGATAAGACGCCCAAGTTTACATACGGCTCGCCATATGAAGATGTGTCAGAAACGTTCACAACGCTGGACCAAGGCAAGAACTATCAAAACTACTCTGCTGTCGACATGAAAGTATTTTATTGGACTCGGCGCTGGCGCCAGCATTCAGCGCGACCCGTCAAAGCCAATACACGATTTGATTCTGATCTGTTTTATTGCACGGCAGGTTTTGAACGTCACTGGGGTATTTGTAAAAGCGCGTTGACCGAACATGATGCTACTGCTTGGGTAGAAGTGACCAGTCTGCCTACAGCCGTAAAAACCAAAATCCCGACCAAGACTAAATGGATCAGCTTTGAGAACGAGGGTGATGGATCAAATCATGCAGGCAAGAACCATATTAAGGAAACACTTGAAGAAGATGATAAGTATTAGATGTATTAGATTACACATGCTTAAAATTAAAGGTCATCGTATTCAATAAAATTTGCGAAATGAGCTACGAAACTATATTTCATGCATGCAAATATGACCACGTTGAATGCAATGATCAACAAAGGTATCAAAAATGAAGTCCCTGAAAGTGTGTTGCAAAACTGCGGTGCTGACGACAGAATGTTGATTGAAAACTTGTTGCTGCTTGCACAAGCTGAACTGGAAAGTTTACAACTCGCCAGTACAACGGTGTGCAAAAACGACAAAAAAACAGTCATACAATGTCCATTTGCTGGCACCGACTGTAGGTTGTCCTTATCAGCGATGCAGAGCATCCAAAACTATTCTCCTGCTCGCGTGCTGGATGTGAGTGCGCGTCTGACACAAGGCATTTTCTATCTATGTCTGGAAGTTAGTGACGCCAATGCTAGAATCAGTTGCAGTGAACTAGAAGTTGTGCGTGTTGCCAAAAAGAAAAGACTTTTGTTCAAATGTTGATAGATAGTTGATAGATAGTTAATCAATAGATTACACATTGGTTTATAGAATCGTTTATTATCTTTTTAAGTCTGTAGCAATTCCTGCACCCGCTGCATGGTATTAACCTGCAAACGCGCTGAATTCATTATTTTGAAAA
>MDTG01029431.1_pt1 | contig 11430 bp, 5 predicted proteins | sample 811421 | NCBI WGS metagenome assembly MDTG01 (sample SAMN05326645, study PRJNA326480) | marine metagenome | isolation source: seawater | place: Pacific Ocean: South East | collected 2011
ACCCAGCTCTTTCAGGATCAGCAGCAGCGCGTCGAGTTTGAGCGTCTCGCTCTTCGCCGCGTCGAGGTCGAGCTCGACGGGCGTGTCCGCCCGAAGCGTAACGAGCTGCTTGGAGAGCGGGAGTTTGTCCGCGAAGGCCGCGATGTTCTCCCGCCGCTTCCCCTTGATCTTCCAGTCCTTCTTGGGTTTGTCCTCGAGGCACTCGGCGATCACCGCGTCGAGCGTCCCGAACTCGGCGATCAGTTGCGCCGCGGTCTTGGGACCGATCCCGGGCACCCCCGGCACATTGTCCACCGTGTCGCCCATCAGCGCGAGCATGTCGACGACCTGCTCGGGCTCGAGCCCGGTTTCCTCCCGCAGCGTCTCGGTCGTGATCAGCCCCTCGGTGTGGATGTCGTACATCTCCGTCCCGGGCGATCCGCCGCCCAGGAGCTGTTTCAGGTCCTTGTCCTTGCTGACGATCCGCACCCGCAGGTCGGGATGGGCGGCGCTGTACCGCGTCGCGATCGCCGCGATTACATCGTCGGCCTCGAACCCCTCCGCCCCGACCACCGGCACCCCGATCGCCTCGAGCAGCGCCAGGCACCGCTCCACCTGCGGCTTCAGATCCTCGGGCGGCGCGTCCCGGTTGGCCTTGTATTCCGGGTACAGCTCGCTGCGGAAGGTGCCCTTGTCCCCCGAGACATCCAGCGCCACGGCGATGTGCGTCGGCGCCCCGTCGCCCTGCAGATGCTCACCCTCGCCCCGCAGCAGTTTGAGCAGCATGCCGACGAAGCCGAACGACATGTTCGTCGGCTCCTGCGTCACCGGGCTGGTCATGGGCGTGCGGATCGCGTGGTAGGCGCGGAAGAACTGGGCGTACCCGTCGATGAGATAGAGCGTCGGCATGGGGGCAGGGTACCGCCGGGATCGTCCGGGGCGCCCCCGTCACCCCCGCTGTTGAGAGGGATTCGCGGCGCTTGGTGTCCCCGAAGGAATCTGATAAGGTCGGGCTTCCGCTCGGCGGGGGTCGAGAGGGGAGTGGCCCATGCGCAATCGAGTTTCTTCCGCGACACGGCTGATCGTTGCGGCGTCAGGCGTGTCATCCGTCGCGTTCGGGAGCGAGCCCGTCGGGCCCGACATCACCGTCGGGGACATCACCGGTGGGCTCAACTACGGCGCCGTGGGGGAGATCCACGCGTACGCGTTCGGATTCACCGCCTGCAACGCGGGCGATGCGCCCATCGACTGGCAGGCGGACACGAACCGGCACCCGGTCTTCGCGACCCAGCTCTACCGCCTCGCGGACGGGCAGTTCGAGCAGATCGGGCTCGCCTGGGCGTTCCACGAGTTCTTCCCGCTCGAGCTCAACCTCTGCGGCGACTGCACGCCCTCCGGATTCACAGACAGCCTCGGCGCGGGATGCGGGAACGCGAACTCCGCGGGTCTGGGCGGTGCCCAGCAGACGCTCGGCCCGCGCACCGAGATCAACGCGCGGACGGGCGTTTTCCCTTTCCCCCCCGCGGGTTTCAACCAGACGGGCGACGCGGTCTTCAAGCGGCTCCAGGCAAGCCGGGACGATCTGCAGACCCCCGAGGCCCGCTTTTTCGTCGAGGGGCTCTACATCGCGCCGGACGATGCCCAGGCGGGCAATCAGCACAACAACGCGTCGCACCGCGAGGTGCGCTTCTCGCCCGGCGCGCTCAGCCCGCAGCTGCTGGGCGCCACCGTCGAGCGGCAGCCCGCGATCTTCGCCTGGCAGGCGGCCGACCCCGGGGTGATGATCACCGAGGGCACCGCGCCGGACGGGGGGCGCTACCTCGTCGCTTCGCGGGCGACCGAGTTCGACACAGGCGAATGGCGCTACGAGTACGCGGTCTACAACCAGAACGCGTCGCGTAACGCGATCGGGTTCGACGCGCCGCACCGGGGTCGCACCGATTTCCCGCGCGCCTTCGATCTGGGCTTCCACGATGTCGACTACCACTCTGGCGAGCCCGTCGACCCGACCGACTGGGCGGGAGAGGAGGCGGTGTTCAGCGCGCACTGGGAGGTTGTGCCCCCCGCGCCGCTGAGCGCGGTCCCCAACGAGCTGCGCTGGGGCACGCTCTACAACTTCCGTTTCAGCTCGTTCGATCCGCCCGTCGAGTCCAGCGTTCGCATCACCGTCGGGGGTGGCGCGGGGTCGGGCGAGTCGTTCCGCGTCCCCGCGGTCGCGGCGGGCCCGGCGCGTTGCTCTGTCGCGGACTTCGCGGAGCCGTATTTCGTGCTCGACCTTGCCGATATCCAGCGGTACATCGCGCTGTTCACCGCGGGTGCGCCCGATGCGGACCTCCGTCCCCCACTCGGCGTGCTCGATCTCGCGGACCTGCAGGCCTTTATCGCGGGGTTCCTGGGCGCGTGCGAATGAGTCGACCCCTCGGCTCGGCCCCGTGACATGGGGCTCCTCTCCGGGATCTCCCGGATTTTCGTTCTCTCCCGAGTCTTGATCTTGGAAAAGAACAGACAAAGAGGTATCCTTTTGGTGCGTGGGGGTGCCGATCACGGTGCCCGATTCCGGAAGCGAGGGGTGCTGTGAACAGGTCAGCGTCCGCTGCTGTGCTCGTCGGGCTTGGCGCGTTGTGCGCCGCGGAGCCTTGCGACGAGGTCTTTGTCGTCTACGCTGCCCAGTTGAACAACGGGTACAGCCTCACCGGCAGGCTGGTGATGGAGGCGGGCTCGGATCTCATCCGGGTCTACCGGGGCGACCAGCGCGTCGACGCGTTGGCGTACATGGATGTGACCTTCTTCCGCCCCGACGGCACCACCCTCTACTCCACGGTCATGGTCCGGGATCGGCAGGTGCGATACGACTGGATGTGGCTCAACCTCGACCCGGCCGTCCCCGAGTTCCTGGGCAACATCGACATCGGGGAGGACACGCACCGCATCGGGGAGTACTACCTCTGGGGCGTCGTGGGGGATGAGACGATGCTCGCCGCCGCGGGCCCGGTTTGCCGCGACGCGCTCGCGCGCACCGAGCCCACCGAGTTCTCGCTCACGGTTGTCGAGCCCATCGGTTGCTCGCCCGCGGATCTCGCCCAGCCCTGCGGCGTGCTGGACTTGTCGGATATCAACGCCTTCACGGGCGGATTCCTCGCGGGGGACCCGATCGCCGACCTCGCAACGCCCCAAGGCGTGTTCGATCTCAGCGATGTCAACGCCTTCGTCGACGGGTTCGTGGGCGGCTGCGACTACGGGTTCTGATCCCGTGGCCGTTCGTCCATCTCGCGCGCGAACTCAGGTGATCCGTTCGATCGCCCGGTCCACGCTCTTCACCGATACAACCTCCAGCCCATCGACCTTCACCGCCCCCCGCATCTGCGGCACGATCGCCCGCTTCGCCCCGAGCCTCGCGGCCTCTCGCAGCCGCTGCTCGATCTGCGAGACGGGGCGGACCTCGCCCCCCAGCCCGACCTCGCCGATGACGACCGTCCGGGGCTCCACCGCGCGCCGGTAGTGCGCCCCCGCGATCGCGAGCAGCAAAGCGAGATCGCTCGCGGGCTCGACGACGCGCACACCGCCCACGGCGCTCGCGAAGATGTCGCGGTCCGCGAGCCGCAGCCCCGCGTGCTGCTCGAGCACGGCGATGAGCATCGCGAGCCGGTTCGTGTCCAGCCCGCTCGATTTCCGCTTCGCCGCGCCGAGGAATCCAGTCGCCGTCAGCGCTTGGATCTCGACGAGCACGCACCGCGACCCATGGATCACGGGGCAGACGACCGATCCCGAACGCGTCTCGTCATCATCGAAACTCGCACCGCCCCCGTCCGCGACGGGGACGAGCCCCTGCCCGCCCATCTCGAAAATGCCGAGTTCGAGCGTCGTGCCGTAGCGGTTCTTGACCGCGCGCACGATCCGACCCGCGTGGAACCGGTCGCCCTCGAAGTAGAGCACCGCGTCCACGAGATGCTCGAGCACACGCGGCCCCGCGAGCTGGCCTTCCTTGGTGACATGCCCCACCAGCAGCACGGCTGTCCCGCTCGCCTTCGCGAGATACACCAATTCCGCCGCGCACCGCCGAAGCTGTGACACCGACCCCGGCGACGCGTCGAGGTCCGCTTTGTAGATCATCTGGATCGAATCGATGATCAGCACCGCGGGCTTGAGCTGCCGCACCTGCTCGATGATCCGCGCCAGGTTCGTGTCCGCGAGAACATACAAGTTCGGCTCGCCCGACACGCCCAGCCTGTGCGCGCGCTGCTGCACCTGCTCAGCAGACTCTTCGCTGGTCACATACAAAACTTTGCGCGACCAATCCGGTCCTTTTTTCGGATCGACAACCGAGGCCCACCCCGCCGCGGCCTGCATCAGCAGCGTGCTCTTTCCGATGCCGGGCTCGCCCCCGATCAGCACCGCGCTCCCCGGGACCAATCCCGCCCCGTGCTCGCCCGACCCGAGCACGCGGTCGAACTCGCCGATCCCCGTCGAGATCCGCGCCGCCGACGAGGGATCGGGCGCGACCTCGTCGATCGGCGCCGCTCGGGGGGCGCCCGCGATCGCGCCGCCGACGCCCTCCTGATCCACGCCCGCGATCGTGTTCGCCCACCCCTCGACGAGCCCCTTGTGCGGGTCGCGGTCCGCCCCGCGGTCGATCGTGTGCTCCTCGAGCGTGTCCCACGCGCCGCAGTCGGGGCACTTTCCCGCCCAGCGGGCCTGTGTCCCCCCGCAGGCGGTGCACGCATAGACCTTTTTCACCTTTGCCATCATCACGCTCCGGAGCGGGCAACCGCCTTGTCGGCCGCAGCGGACAGACCGCCGCATGCCGCTGGAAGCAGCATACGCGTTCGGTCTCTGATCGTGTTGGCAAACCGCGATCAATCAGGCCCCGCCGCTCGCTTCGGTAGCATGCCCTGCGCCGCATGGTGACCGACCCCGCCCAGCCCGATGCCCCGCCCGAGCGAACGCCGCGCAAGCCGCTGACGCCCAGGCGTCTCCGCCGGAAGATCTGGCGCGGGTTTCTGTTCGCCCTCGCGGCGGTGCTCATCGCGCTGCTCGTGCTGACGCGGACCGGGGTGACGCGGGCGCTCGTGCTGCCGCGGCTCGAACGCGCCCTGGGCGCCGAGATCGACGCGCGGTCCGTGGTCGTCACGCCCGACCTGGGCCTGCTCGTCCGCGACCCGGTCGTCCGCGTGCGCGGGATCGACGGCCTCGCGGGCGAGGTCTTCACCGCGCAGCGGCTGATGGTCGATCTCGACTGGCTCGCCCTCCCCGCGCCCGACGCGATCCGCAAGATCGAACTCGAAGCACCCCATCTCCGCCTGAGCCAGGACGCCGAGACCGGCGCGATCAGCGCCGCGCGCCTGGGCCTGTTCTCCCAGCCCCGCACCGGCGGCCCGCTCACCCTCCCCACCGTGGTGGTCCGCAGCGGCGTGGTCGAACTGGGCGAGCACCGCGATGGAACGGATGACTACGCCCTCCTCGCGGAGTACCCGCTCTCGGGCGTGCTCGCGCCCCAGCCCGGCGCGGGGGATCGCTCGCTCTTCAGTCTCACCCGCCGGGCGGGCGAGACGGGTCTCGAGGTCACGGGATTCATCGATGCCGACGGGCTGACCTTCACCGTCGGCGGCGTCGATCTCAGCGACTGGCCCGCGTCCGCGATCCCGACGCGGTTCCGCTCGCTCTGGGAGCGGCTCGACCTCGACGGGCGCATCGTTCCCCGCACCGTCGCGATCTCCACCAGAGGCGAGGTCGCGATCACCGTCGATCTCGAGCGGGTCGCGATCACGCTCCCCTTCGTCGCCGAGGACGCACGCTCCGACGAGCCCGCGCGCCTCACCGAGGTGACGGGGCGTCTGTTCGTCAGCGAGGACCGCGTCTCCGCGGACCTCACCGGCGCCGCGGGCACGCTCGAGCAGGCGGTCCGCTTCGACCTGTTCGGCTTCGACCCGCGCACCAGCCCCTTCGTCGCCCGCCTCGTCACCCCGCGCCTCCGCTGGGAGCGTGACATCGCGCTGCTCGACTATGTCCCCCCGGGCGTCATCGAGCAGACCGAGCGGTTCGGGCGTCCCGAGGCGGATGTCGAAGCCGTGATCTGGCTCGCCCGTCGCCTCCCCGACATCCCGGAGGGCAAGGGCCTGCTCGCGGCGCTCGCGAAACCCGATGCGCTGGCGTCCGACCCCGACAACCCGGACGCGGTCCGCCTGAGCGGTGCGCTCGCGATGCGGAACGGCGCCGCCGCGTTCCGAGGGTTCCCCTACGAGTTCCGGAACATGAGCGTCGATTTCCGGTTCACCACCAGGCGGCTCGAGATCGAGAACATCGAGGGCACCAGCGCCTCGGGCGCCCGCCTGACGGGGAGCGGCTGGATCGCCCCGCTCGGGCCCACCTCCGCGGTCGATCTCGACCTTGTGGTCACCGGGCTCATTGTCGACGACGAATTGCTCGCGGCCCTCAACCCGGCGCGCCGGCAGCTCGTCGATGTGCTCTTCAACGAGCGCGAGTATGCCGAGCTGGTCGGGGAGGGCTTCATCCGCACACCCGAGCAGGCGGCGCCGCTGCTCGACCGCCTCGCCTCGATCGAGGCCGAACGCGCCGCGTGGGTCGGCGGGGGCGCCGCGGCACGGGAGGAACGCGCGCGCCTGGACCTCGAGGAGCAGGAGCTGCGGAGCGAGCTCGCACGCACCCCCCTCTTCGAATTGGGGGGCGAATCCCGTGTCGACATGCGGTTCATCCGCCAGGAGGGTGAGGAGAGCATCTGGACGCGGGACATCCGCCTCGACTTCCCCACCGTCGGGTTCCTCACCGAGATGTTCGCGATGCCCGCGATCGGGCGCGATGTCCGCGTGACCATCGGAGAAGAGGAACTCCGACTCGTCGTCGACGAGGGCACCGCGCTGAGCGGGGGCGCGGTCACCATCGACGCGGTGATGGACACCTCCGATGCCGCGAAAGCCGCGAGCCCCGACGGGAACACGCTCCCGCGTGTCCGCGTCGAGGCGCGCCACATCCCCATCGATCCGCTGCTCATCCGCGCCATCGCGGGCCCCGACGGAGGCGCCGGCGATGAACCCGGCGCCACGGACACCCAGCCCATGGGCCCCGCGAGGCTCGCCGACCTGCTCACCAGCCTGGGTCTGGGCGGCCGCGTCGATGCCGACGCAGACCTCGTCCCAAACTACAACGGGCAGAAAAGCCGACTCGACTACACCATCCGCACGCGCCTCGAAGATCTCACCGCGGATATCCGGGGCGCCGACACCCGAATGACGCGCGGCTCGGGCACCGCCCGCGTGAACCGCAACACCGTCGAACTCGATCTCTCCGGGGATCTCGTCGCTTCGGTCGCGAACGCCGAGGGCGAGCCCGCGACCGCTCCCGATGCAAGCCTCCGCGCAACGATCCAGCTCCCTCCCGGCGCCGACTGGGGCGACCTCCGAACAAGCGACGACGACGAACAGGGCGACCCGTTCGGCGGCGCCCGCGCGGACACCCCTGTGCGCCCGAGGATCGACGCCGCGGTGGTGCTGCCCTCCGCGGATCTCGCGATCCCCGCGGAGCCCATCGTCGCGCTGTTCAGCGCCTCCGCGGCGGACACGCTCCGGGACCTTCGGACGCGCTACCGCCCCGAGGGCCGACTCGGGGTGACGACAACGATCCGGGGCACGCTGGGCGACGCCTTCGCCGATTCCTCGGACATCAAGGTCGCGATCCGGGACATCGAGCGCGTCGATTTCGATTACCAGGCGCTTCGCCTTTCCGCGACCCGCAGCGAGGGGCACGCGATCGTTCTCCCGGTGGACCGTCCCCGCGTCGCCTTCGATGACTTCAGCGTCGATATCGCGACCGTCGAGGAGGGGGCCGCCTCCCCCGCGGGTCGGCTGTCCATCCTCGAAACGGTCGAGATCGGGGAGGCCTTCGCGACCACGCCCCTCTCGATCACGCTGGAAGGAGGGCGGTTCGAGTCCCCCCTCACCCGCCTCTCGATCGAGCGATTGCCCACGCTGCTGGGCCTGGCGCAGACCTACGAGCCCCGAGGCGTGTTCGATCTCGAGCTCCGCCGCCGCCGGGACGGGAAGTACGAGGGCTCCGCCCATCCGCGCACGCTCACCGTTGCGACACCCCGGGGCGATCTCGCGTTCCCCGAAGCGTCGGGCACGATCGGGTTCGGGCCCGAGACCGGGGTGTTCGAGTCGATCCGCCTGGTTTCTCCCGACGCGAACCTCGCGATTGAGGGGGACTGGACGATCACCCCCGACGGAACGGTGATCGGCCTGCTGCTGGACTCGCAGTCCGAGGGCCTGCCCCCGGCGTTGGTGGGCATTGCGCCCCAGACCATCGGGGAGATCTTCGATTCGCTCGAGCTCCGCGTCACGGGGGAGACCGTGGTCGAATCGCTCGATCTCGAGATGCGCGCGCTGCCCGGCGGCGGGTTCGCGGATGTGCGCGCCGCGGGCCTCGCCCGCTTCGCCGACGCGTCGCTCGCGATCGGGCTCCCCGCGACCGAGCTCAGCGGGTCGGTCCGCTTCGACGCCGCCCGCCCCGACCCCGCGATCCCCGCGCGGTTCACGCTCGATATCGAGGCGTCGCGCGCCCGCCTCATGGGCCTCCGCGTCACCGGCGCGCGCGCGACCGTCATCAGCGGGCGCGAGCCCGGGAGCGTGCTCGTCCCCGACTTCGGCGCCGACGCGCACGGCGGCCGCCTCACCGCTTCGGTCCGCCTGAGCGCACCCGAGGGGGGCGTGCCGGGGGGCGACCGGCGCTATTGGACGGACCTGCAACTCGCGGAGATCCGCATCGCGCCCCTCCTCGAGGATGTCCGCGTCGATCCGGAGACGACGCTCGCGGATGAGATCCGCGCCGACCTCGCCGCCGCGAACCGCGAGCAGGTCGCCGAGGCGATCTGGGATCAGTCCGCGGACCGTTCGCGTGGTCTGATCAGCGCGAATTTCTCGCTCTCCGGGACCGTCGGCACGCCCGTGGGCCGACGGGGACGGGGGCGCGTCATCGCGGGGGGCGGCCCCGTGCTCCAGCTCCCCCTGCTCACACCGCTCATCGAGTTCTCGAACCTCCAGCTCCCCGTCGGGGACGAACTGGGCCTCGCGTACGCGAACCTGCTGATGGACGAGCGGGGGATGGTCTTCGAGAACTTCGCGGTCGTGAGCCGGAACATCGAGCTGCTGGGCACCGGCACGCTGGGTCTCCCGGGGGGTGAGCTCGACCTGCGGGTCCGCTCGCGCGCGCTGCGACGGATCCCCGTGCTCACCGAGGTGGTCGAATCCGTGCGCGACGAGCTGATCTCCACGCGGATCGGCGGGACGCTCGCGGAGCCCCAGATCGGCGCGATCACGCTCGAGGAGACCCGTCGCGTGCTGGGCTCGCTGATGGGCACCGCCGCATCGCCCGAGCGGCTGCGCGAGATCACGCGTGAGGAGGCCGGCACGCGGGCGCGGATCCGCCGCGCCGGGGCGCTTCTCCCGAGATCGGGCGACGGCGCGGTCTCCCCGACCCCTCGGGGTGGCAATGATGCTCCATGACACCTGAGCAGCACAGACAGGAACTCGACCCGCCCGAGGCGGTCGAGCTCAAGGACGAATCCGCGGCGCCGCCGGAGCACGCGGCCCAGAAGCGCCCCGACGAACCCGAGATCCAGGAGCAGATCACCGCGCTGATCGAGAGCTGCTCGCCCGACACGCCCGGCACATTCCAAGCCAAGCTCGTGCGCGACCTCGTCACCACGGCCCTCAAGCTCATCCCCGACGGGCGCGACACGGGCGAGCTCAAGCTTATGACCGCCGCGATGAAGGAGCTGCGATACGCCTACCGCGTGTTCGGGGAGTATCCCGACCCGCACAAGGTGACGATCTTCGGGAGCGCGCGCACGCCCGAGGACCACCCCGATTATGTCGCCGCGGTCGAGTTCAGCCGGAGGATGGCCGAGGCGGGCTGGATGGCGATCACCGGTGCCGGCGACGGGATCATGAAGGCGGGGCACGAGGGCCCGGGCCGCGCGTCGAGCTTCGGGGTCGCGATCCGTCTCCCCTTCGAGACGACCGCGAACACCGTCATCGAGGGCGACGACAAGCTCATCCACTTCCGCTACTTCTTTACGCGCAAGCTGATGTTCCTGAGCCAGGCGGAGGCGGTCGTCATTTTCCCGGGCGGGTTCGGCACGATGGACGAGGCGTACGAGACGCTCACCCTCGTCCAGACCGGCAAGGCGAGCATGATCCCGATCGTCTTCGTCGAGGGCGCGGGCAAGGACAGCTGCTACTGGGACGGGTTCATCCGGTTCGTGAAAGAGGAACTGCTCACCCGGGGCTGGATCAGCCCAGAGGATGTGAACCTGTTCTACTTCGCGAAAGACCCGGCGGACGCGACCGAGCATGTGCTCCGGTTCTACCGGAATTACCACTCGAGCCGGTATGTGCGCGACGACCTGGTCATCCGGATCAAGCAGCGCCTGACCGAGGAGAGCGTCGCGGTGCTCAACGAGGAGTTCAAGGGCCTCGTCAAGAAGGGAACGATCACCCAGCGCGACGCGTACAAGGAGGAGAGCGACCACCTCGAGCTGCCCCGGATCGCGTTCACGCACACGCGCCGGCAGTTCGCGCTGGTGCGCACGCTGATCGACCGCATCAACGAGCTGCCGACGGAGGGCTGAACCACGCCGTGCGCACGCGAACGCCCCGAGCCCGCCTCTGCCTGATCGCGGCGTGCGCGCTCGCGGGCTGCCGGGGCGGGTCGCCCGATCCCGCGCCGCCTCCCCCGGAGGCCGCCGGGTCCCGGGCGCTCCCCGTCGTGCGCGACGCGGGTCAGGTCAACGGGATCGAGGTCCGCTCGTGGACGATCGATCCGCTGGGGGCGCCGCTCGGGCGCGCGCTCGCGGCCTACGCGGTCGGGCTCGAACGTGTGGGCGAGGGCGAGCCGCTCCCCCCCGACGCGATCCGCGCGTGGCGCGACCAGGGGTTCCGCCTCGTCGAGATCCCCACGGCTCTCGTCGAAGAGCTCGAAGCGACGCTACCGCATGTGGACGCGGTGCGCCGGGTCTGGATCGGGCAACCCACGCGATGGACCGATCTCGCGACCCGCGCGCTGCCCAGCGACGGCGGCGCGCTGGGGGGGCGCCCCGTTCCCGTCCGCGCGACGCTCGCGGTGCGCTCGTGGATCGAGCCCGGCGTGCGCCGCCGTCCGGTCCGGGTCGAGCTCGCGCTCACGGGCGTCCCGCTGGACGGCTCGGATGCCCGGGCGATCGTCCTGCGCGACCTGCTGGTCGCGCACCGCCTCGAGCCCGGGTCGGCGCTGGTGATCGTGCCCGCGTCGCCCGACGAGATCTGGATCACCGGGCAGGGGGCCGGGGTGCCGGGCGGATCGGACGCGCCCGAACCCGCGGGCCCCGCGGCGCCGGGCGAGACGGACGCGGGTGACGGCTTGCCGATCGGGGTCGCGCCGCTCGCGCCGCCGGGCGCGGAGCCT
>MDTG01181336.1_pt1 | contig 11430 bp, 10 predicted proteins | sample 811421 | NCBI WGS metagenome assembly MDTG01 (sample SAMN05326645, study PRJNA326480) | marine metagenome | isolation source: seawater | place: Pacific Ocean: South East | collected 2011
GATCTTGCAGATATTTATATTAAAAGTTTAAATTTTTTAAAAAAAAATAAAAAATCATTTATTTTAAATTGTGGATATGGAAAAGGTTATTCTGTAAGAGAAATTATAGATGTATTTAAAAAATTTAAAAAAAATATAATTATAAAAACAACTAATAGAAGACAAGGTGATATAGCGAAAGTTTATTCTAACACAAAAAAATTTAAAAAAATTTTAAAGTTCAAACCAAAAAATAACAATATAAAGAAAATAATTTTAAGTGCTATAAATTGGGAAAAGAAATTAATTAATAAAAAAACTAAAATTTAATTTTTGCAGATTTTAAAACTTATAACCATAATTTCGAATTATAAAATCAAATCTTTTTTCAATTATTTCAATACATTGAGAATCATAATAATTCGCATATTTCTCATGATTACTAAAATTTATTTTTTTTATAGGTTTTAAGCCAATAATATTTTTATTTTTTTTTTTAATTAAATTTTTAAATTCTTCGTCAAAATTTTCTAATCTTATCAATCCATCTAAAATAATTTTTTTGTTATCATCTTTTACCCAGTCCTCAATATTTCCAACACATTCATTTATCATTTTAGTTCCGTAAGTTGACATAAGATATTCTTTAAATGTTTTTTTTTTGATATCCAAATACATATGCTTAATTCTTGGAAACTTATAACCATTTTGTAACCACCAATGATAACTAGAGACCATAAGAGCCCACGGATTTCTAATTGTAGAAAATTTCAAAGATTTTTTAATCATGTCTTCATCTAATAATTCTAAAATATCTTTTGCTTTACCGTGTATAGAAGAAATTCTTTTTCTTTTTAATTCTTCTAAATAGTAATAATTTTTTTTATCTTTGTTAGATATTGTATCATCTTTTAAATTTACCAATAAATTTTTAATACTTAGTCCACCAGTTTTAGGAATATGAATAAATATTATTCCAGACTCAGGAAAAATATTATAAACATTTTTACTTTTAATGATTTTTTTAATGAGTGCTTTAACGTATAAGTATTCCACAGGGCTAGTCTTTTCTATCAATAAATAATTTTAATGGTGTAGATGACAAACTTTTTGTGTTCAAACCACACATTAATATATTCCAAAGTAGAATTACTTCGCATGGAAATTTAACCAAATCTTTATGATATCGCATACATACAGGATTATTAAAATTTTTTGGACCAAGCCACAGAAGTTTTTCTAATTTTGTTTTAATTAGATATCTAAATATTTTTTTGGGTAAAAAAGTGGAAATCATATTTGGATAATATAACCATTCAAATCTAGCTGCTCTTTTATCGGATCTAATGAAATTTTCTTTTCTAATATCCATAATCATTTTTTTATCAAAAAATACTTGTGGTTTATTAAAGAAATTTTCATCTAACTTTTTCATATTTTTAAAATTTGTTACAAAAGCATAATCAGTATACATATATATTTCATCGTCAGTAATATTTTTAGGTATAATTATCTTATCTAAATTGGAAATATCTGACCTTAATTTAACAACTAAAGTTTTTTCATTAGCTAGATTATTATCGTTTACATATTTTAAAGCATCGGAAAGCCTTATCCATTGTAAAATTTTATTGTATTCGGGTAAATGATTTATCAAAGAAAATTTATTTTTATAATACTGACTCTTTTCATTGATTAATATGTCTACCTCATCTGGTAAGTTGTAATTATAAATATCTTCATTAGTGGAGAATATAATTTTTGAATTAAAATTTTGATTTATGTAATCAAAATAATACATGGATTTATCAATTTTTCTTGGCAATCCTATGAATATAAAAATAATTTTATTTTTCATATAAATTTCCATCGTTGAGATAAAGAAATCTATTACAATTTTTAAATGTATTTTTCTTGTGACCAACTATAATAATTGATTTTAAGAATTTTATTTGATTTATATATTTTAAAATTATTTCCTCATTTTTTTTATCTAGGGCACTTGTAAATTCATCTAATACAAGAATGTCTGGATTATCATATAAAGATCTTAACAAGCCTAATCTTTGTTTTTGTCCAATTGATAATGGATTATCTACATTTTTGATTTTTCTTTTTAAAAAAAGTTTTACTTCTTTTTTATTTTTTAACTCTCTAAATAAATCTTTTACGTTTTTTTCTATATTCACCAAATCATTATTACTTTTCTTTCTACCCATAATTATATTTTCAATAATTGATCCTGAAAAAAGCTGACTTTCTTGCGGCAAGTAACCTATCTTATAATTAGTCTTGAAATATCCAAATTTATTATTCAGATTTATAGGAGAAATTCCCATTAAACTTGAAATAAATGTTGTTTTTCCTGATCCACTGGCTCCACTAATGGCTATAATATCATTTTTATTAATTTTAAAATTTATTTTTTTTAAAATTTTTTTTTCTCCCTTAAGAGAAAAATCACATCTAAAATGAATTAAAGCATTTGAAACTTTATTATAAATAAAAGGAAGTTTTTTATAGTTAAGAATAGTCATCACATATTTTTGTGATTTTTCGCCAAACTTAATAAATCCAAAGTTTAAAAAAATTCTTTGAAATTCTGGAAGAATTTTAACTCCTGTGAGAGCAAAAATGATCAGTGTTTCAATAAAAGCATTATCACTATTATTTTGAATAATATCTTTCGTTAGTAAGTAAAAAGCTATTATGATTGAAAAAAAAATTACCGATTCTATTATAATCTTTGGGGTTTGAGATATAAACTCAAACATATATTGATTTTGTGCCATTTGAGATGACGATTTCTTGTATCTATCTTCGAATAAATTTTTAGTATTAAGCACATTTGATATGATCCGCGAATTTAAAGCGTCATCTATTTTTTCAAATCTGTCCTTGTTAGATAAATATCTCAATTCACCATATTTTTTTATAACATTTTTAAAAATAAAGTAATTAAGCAGGTAAAATATTGAAAATATAAAAGTAAATACAACAGTTAAAAATGAGTTAAAAAAAAATAAATTTATTACCAAAATAATTATAAAAATTATAGACGAAAAAATTTCTATAACAGGTTTTAGAGATTGCAAGACCACATGCATTGACTCATCTAGAACTAAGTTTTTTATTTTTCCAGAATGAGTATTATCTGTAAACGGTGAATTTGTATCAATAGTTTTATTTAAAAGTTTTATAGATAGATCGTTCCTTGCTAGAGCTGCAATTTTATGTGTCAAATATATTTTTAATGTTCCACATATAGACATTGCAATAATTGCAGTAATAGACATTACAATGTAAGCAGAAAGTGTAGTTAAATTAAATATTTTTATAAAATTGTTTATAAAAAAATTTAAAAAAGTTGGTAAATGGTAACTTTCAGCATTATTAATTATTGGTGATATATTTGATAATAAGTAAATTGTTAATATTGTAGATAATCCATAACAAATGCTGACCAAAACTATAAATAAAATCTCAGAAATTGATATCTTTGGAAAAAATTTTCTTAATTTAAAAAGCATCTTTATTCATAAATTTTTTGATAAGTTTAACTAATTTTTTACTATAACTTTCCTCATCAAAAGTAATGAAATAATTTAAAAAACTATCTGTTTCAAAATTTGTTCCTTGATCAATCAAAACATCAATTTTTTTATCTAACTCATTTAAATTATTAATAATTATTAGGTTTTTTAATAGAAAAAGTTCGGAAAAATGAGTGTATGCATTAAGCCATTTTTTTGGCGAATATTTTTCATTATCTTCCTCGTGCGCAAATACAATATATTTTTTTTTAATTAATTGCGCCTCAATCATCATTGATGTAGGTCCACCCATAACAAATTCAGCGCCACCCACTAGATCAGGGTAATAATCAAGTTCAGGTGTGAAAGAAAAATTAAAATCATTTTTTTTTTGTTTATAAAATTTTTCTATTTGTGGATCTAGAATAATTTTGTTTAAACTATTTAAGTCAGGAAATTCATTACTTTCCCTCCACGGATGTGGTCTATAAACTAATTTAATATCTTTTGATTTTTGAAGAATATGGTTCATTTTTTTTAATATTTTATATTCATCAAATTGATTCGATGAGCCAGTAAATAATATATATTTAAAATCAAATAATTTTTTGATAACCTTTTTTTTATAAACTTCATATCTTGGTGTTCCAATTGAAGTTGTATTATCTATTTCTATATTTTGAATTTCTTTTGCGTGTATTCTGTTTTGGTCTCCCCAAACACCATAATGATTTGCTTTATAAGTTAGAATTGTTTTAGTCGTTAAATTATCCCAATTATCTACTAACGATATATATTTTTGATTTAATTTATGTAATGTGTATTCCATATCTAATTCAAAAGAAAAATATCCATTTGTAGGCATTAAAATCAAGTCTGGTTTCTCTTTTAAAATTATATATTTTAATTGATCATTTGTTGATAAGAAAAATTTCAAAAATTTAATAATACTTTTAGAAATTAATTCTGATTTTGAAATTATTTTTAGTAATAAAAAAGAAAGTAACTTTCTAATATATTTTGCTACAGATTTTAAATTAAAATACTTAATTTTTTGAGGAAAGTATCTTGTTTCTATTCTATACTTAAAAGATTTATATTTTTTCTCATTAAGATACATCGATATAGCTGCAATTAGGTAATGAATTTTTTTATTTAGGTTGTTTTCTTTAATAAAGTTTGTAACTAATTTTTTTTTGTCGTTTACCAATTCTTGATTTGAAATGATTTTTATTGACGAAAGATTTTTTAATTCTTTCAAAATATCATCACTTAGATAATTATTGTAAAAATAATTGTTAGAAATAATTAAAAATATTTTCATTCAAACATTTAATTTATAAAATTTTAGGTGCTTAGATAAACAATAAATTTACTCACTATTGTTAACATAATATACATGATAATAAGGTCCCATAGATGAGAAATGTAGTGGAAATTCCTTTTTTTTGAAGTTTAAACCTAAATCTTTAAGATACTTATCATAATTCCAAAAAAAACTGTTTTTACCAAATTTCATGTGTTCATTCTCAAATTTTTTATTTAATCTATATTTTTTGCTTATTTCATATCTTGAATAATATGAGACGTCTCCAACAACATGATCTAAGTAGGGCTCAAAAAGATATAAATTTTTAGATATTCTTTTTAACTCTTTAATCGTACTTATAACTTTTTTTTCATCTGGAAAATGATCTAAAACAGAACACGTAAATGCTACATCGAAATATCCATTATTAAAATTTTTAAGATATAATTCATCACCCACAATGCCATTGTAATTTATATAATTATTTTCTAAACCTTTCACTACATTGTTTAAATCAATACCCACGACTTCAGCAACATTTTTATCTAAAAAATTTTTTAAATTTACACCATAATTACATCCAAATTCCAAAATTTTATTTATTATCTTTGATCTCTGATGAATTTCATTAAATATTAATTCTGATTTTTTTTGGTGATTTATTTCATCAACAATAATTTTATCATTATTATTATTATAAATTTCTATTTTATTCGTATCCGTGTTTTTAAAGTTTACTTTTGACCATAGTTTTTTTGCAAAATAAGTTTTTAGAAAATTTGGCTGAATTTTATTTATTAAAATTCTAATATGGCTAGGTTTAATAAAAAGTTTAAGAAATTTTTTCATATTATTTTATAAAAAAAGTACTATTAAATTTTTCATTAATTTTCATTAATTTTTTATCTTTTTTCAAAATATTTATTGCATCAATATAAGACAAATTAGTTCCTGATTTTGACCTTTTTATTATAATTTTAAGAAGCTTTAGATCCTGGGGATAATCAATACAAAATCTATATTTACTTAAATTTTTTTTATTAAGGATATGTCTTATTAAAAATTTTTTTTTATTTTGGTATATGTATGGAGTTACATGTTCTTTTTGTTGTTTATTTTTTGCGTTTAAAAATGCTTTTTTCAATACATTAAACTTAAATATTTCAACAGCTAAACCATAGGGAAATGAAGGTTTAAGTATGTTTGTCATATAATCAATTTTTTTATTTTTAATAAATTGAATTAAATATTTTTCAATTAGGTGATCAATCAGCAACGGTGAATCAGAGTTAACTCTAACAACTATTTCAAGTTTATTTTTTTTTGCTATGTTATAAAATCTACTTAAAACGTTTCTCTCAGAACCTACTTCAACTATAAAATTATATTTTTTTGATATATTAGAAATTTTTTTTTGGTCTTTTTTTGTTGTTCCAATGATTAATTTATACTTTTTTCCTAGGCTACTTAATCTTTTTAATAAAAACTCTAAAACAGAATAATTTTTATATATCTTTTTAAAAATTTTCCTGTTGAATCTTGAAGATGTAGATCTTGCTTGGACAATAATTCCAATTTTTTTCATCAAATAAAATCATCTTTATAATAATTTTTTTTTGCTTTTTTATTAAGATATAAAAAATATTTATTGGCTTTAACTCTCCCAGTGCCTGGTCTTTTTGCAGTTAGGTTCTCTTTTGTAAATCTCTCATTTTTTTTAATATATCTAGCCGCAACTAAGCTTCTACGCGCATTATTCCTTGCTAAGGTCTCCCATTTAAAAGATTTTTTATTTTTTTTTCCAAGTGAAAAATTTATATTTTTTATGTTATCTGCAATTTGTTTTAATTCTTTATTATCTACAGATAACCAATGATCTGCACTTTTTTTTAATTTTTTATTTATTGTATAATGCTTTTCTACTGCTCTTGCGCCAAGTGATACGGCTACTAATGGTGCTAAGGTTCCTAAAGTATGATCACTAAATCCAATAAAATATTTTCTAAACTTTTTTTTTAAAAAAGGAATTGAGTTTAAATTAATCTCGTTAATTGGTGTAGGATATTTTAAAATACAATGCATTATTACAATTTTATTATGGTATTTTTCAATAATTTTAATTGCGTTTCTTATTTCGTTTATATTTGATGCGCCAGTAGATAAAAAAATTGGTTTATTTGTTTTTGCTATTTTCTCAATAAGTAAGTAATTGGTAATATCACAACTTGCTATTTTATATGTTTTGACATTTAATTTTTCTAGCATATCAACTGACTGGACATCAAATGGTGTAGACTGAAATTCTATTTTATATTTTTTACATAGTTTATTAAGCGAATAATATTCTTTATATCCAAATTTATCTAATATCGAATAACTATCAAACTGAGTGCCACTTTTCTTTTTTTCACCACTCCATTTCCAAAATCTTTTTGCTTTTTTGGTAGTAAGATTATCTGCTTTATATGTTTGAAATTTTATGCAATCAGCATTGGCTTCTTTAGCTGCTTTAATTAGTTTTTCACCTAATCTTAGGTTCCCGTTGTGATTTACTCCTGCTTCTGCAATTAAAATATTTTTTCCAGCCTTAATTTTATCAAAGATATTCATATTTTTTTTTTAATTTTTCTTTTATTTTTTTTCTGGATTTTTTACTAGTTAGATGTGAGATATTAGTTTTGTAATATCTATAATACGAAATTGGTAAATACAAACCATCTCCAAATTTTTCAATTATCCTTGCAATTAAATCATAATCTTCACAATTTCTTAATTTTTCATTATACCCTTTTACTTTTTTTAATATATCTGTTCTAAACATTACACCCGCACCATATTCTAAAAGATTTTTTAAATTATTTCTTTTTATTATTGTGCCTGTTCCATAATTTAATATTTTCTTAATATCACCATATGCGAAAGGATATTTGGGGTTTTCTTCAAGAAATGTTATTAAAATTAAACATGCTCTTATACTTAAAAAATCATCAGCATCGACTCGCATAAAGTAATCTGATGTGGAAGATTTAATTCCTTTATTAGAAGCATGAGAAACACCCATATTTTTTTTATAGTCAATAATCTTTAAATTTGGAAACTCTGTTTTATATTTTTTAATATTAAATTTTTTGCTTCCGTCATTAACTAGTATAGTTTCAATATTAAAATTTTCTTGAATTTGAGACTCACATGATCTTATTGCGCGATCTAAAAATCTTTCTTTATTATAATTTGTAATACAAAGCGTTATAGATTTAATTTTTTTAGGAAATACTAAAGACACGCTTATATTTATCAAATTTTTTTTAATTAGTACAATTTCTTAATTAATTAAAAGTTTTATCCTATAAAATGTTTAGTAATTTCATTAACTTTTATCTCGTATGATGCTTTTTTTCCAATAAAAACAAATCCATTTGCAGATTTGATTTTTCTTCTTTCAGGTATCAAAAAGTCTAAATATGCAAAAAATAAAAATGGAAGTGAAAATATTTGTGAAATTAATTTATTATTTATGAATGCGTATATCAGACTACTAATGCTCCAATAAAGAGATAAGCCAGGACCTCCATTTGTAGATCTATATATTTCCTTAAAAGATTTAAATAACCATCTATGACCAAGCTCTGTGTAACGATTAAAATCATAAGGTTCTTCATGTGAACTTTGCATAAAGGGTGTTTCTGCAAGAATAATTCCATCTTTTTTTAAAACTCTATAAACCTCACTTATGACTTTGTTGGGATTTATTACATGCTCCAATACTGCTTGAATAATTACTCCATCAACACTCTCGTTTTTGACAGGTATATTATGACAATCTGAAATAAAATTTATTTTATTACTTGGATAGATATCTGTGGAAATTAAATCAAGAGAGATATCCTGATATAATTCTTGCAATCCTGTTCCAATATTGCCACCCCCTATAACCAAAATTTTAGAATTTTTATTTAGATTTTTTTTAAAAATATTAATTGATTTTTTTGAATTTAAATTTGATCGTGTTAAAATATTTTTAATTTTTTTTTTTAATTGTGATCTGTCATCAATTAATGATTTATCCAAATTTAAATTATTATAAAAACTTTCATTAACGATACTTTTTTTAAAATTAATTAAAATTGGCAAATTATTAGATATTTTAAAGTTATTTTCTTTACTGCTTACACTTTTGATTGTTTTATTATCCCATTTAATATTTATATCAGACTTACTTATTGGGTCTCTTAATAAAAATTGGACTTCTTTTAAAGTTGTCAACATTACTTAATAAAACTTTTTATCATATTAATAATTAATAAGTTTATTTTTTTTGGTAAAATTAAAGAAATTAATGATACCCAGGACAAATAATTAAAAAAATTGAATTTTATTGAGTCTACTATTAAGTAAAGTGCTTTTTTTTTTTCATTTAAAATTGTGATAGATTGAATTGCTGCTTTTACTCTGTTCCTGGATTTTCTTATATTTTGTAATTTATTTAAATTACTATTTCTTAATAACGAGATATTAATTACATCATCGCCGTATGGAATTAAATCATAGAGTTTGTTTGTAATTTGTTTTGGGTGTCTTCTTTTATAACAAGAATATTCATTTAAAAAAAAAATTTTGTATTTTTCTAAAACTCTCAAATAAAAATCAGTATCCTCATAATATTTTAAACTTTCATTAAAATTTTTAATAGTATTAAATACATCTGATCTTATTAAAATTGTAGATGGTACAATAGGACCATCTTTACAAAAATACTCTTTTAACTGATTATTGGAGTTATTGAATGATCGAACTTGAATTTTTTTATAACTTTTTTTGCTATCATCAAAATCTATATAATTAGTATAAATAAATGCATAACTTTTATCTAATTTTTCAATTTGTAAAAATTGATTTTCTAATTTCTCTTTAGACCAATAATCATCACCATCTAAAAAAGCTATATAATTAGTTGTTGAATTTTTTATTCCAAAATTTCTAGATTTACTTAATGACTTATATGAAACTTCAAATATTTTTATTTTATCGTTTTTTTTTGACAAATTTTTAATGATTTCAATTGAAGAGTCGGTTGTAGAGTCCACTACAACAATTATTTCTTTAATTATTTCAAAGGCAGTTTGATTTAAAACACTATTAATACATTCTTTAATAAATTTTTCTTCGTTATGACAAGTTATTATTATTGAAACATTATTTTTTACAGTTTTGATATTTTGAGACATAAATATAAATATTTAGTTTTTATAATTAAAAATTAAACCCACAAAACCACTTTTAAAATTAAAAATTTAATATTTTTTTCATGAATTTTCTTTTTTTTTAATATTGCTATTTTGATTGATAGTTGAGACTATATCTGGCAAAATTGAAATTAGTCCTAATAAAATAAATGATCTAGTGGAGGAGGCTTCAGTACCAACATAAAAAATTATTGGGAAATAAAATGCATATATTAAATATTTAGATTGTTCTTTAGTTAATAGATTTAAATTTACAGATCTCATTAACTCTATTTTAGATCTTTTCCAACTTTGAAGCCAAATTAATATGTAAAAAATCAAACCTATAATTCCATTTTCTGTAATAACTCTTTGAAATTCTCCGTGAATTCCTAACTTCATTTCTTTTGGTAAATAAAAATATTTTTCCTCAACTATGTTAGTAAATGTGTTAGTTCCAGATCCAAATAAAGGATTTTCCAAAAAAAGCTCTTTTGACAAATCAATTGAAAAATTTCTTTGTGCGTTACTCCAAGTATCACCTTCCGATATATTTCCAGTTTGCAATACATAATCAAAATTGCCGGTATTCATTATGTTTAAAGTAGTTTGAACTTTATCTTGTATGTAAGGATTTGAGATATTATTTGCTGAAAGCGAAAAAATTAAATAAATGACAGATAAGATTATTATTGATTTAATACCTAAACCGCGAAAATAATTCAAAGAAAATAAAAAAATAAATATCGCGATTGCTTTTCTTTCACCGCTAAACATAAGAATTGTAAATAATAAAATTGATAATATATAAAATTTTTTATTACTGTCTTTATTAAAAACTTTGAAATAAATGAAAAATAATATTGTGATAAGTGAATATACTATTCTACTGTCTGGAAAAGACTTCCAGCCAGCCATAATACCCTTATTTAAATGCCATATAATCACAAATAATAATATTGAAATAAAAACCCAAAATAGATTTTTTAAAAGATGTCTAAAATTTATTTCATTTTTAGATTTATTTAAAATATATAAAAATAAAACTATTACAGTAATTTGAGATAATTCTCTTAAAACATTCATAACTCCAAGCTGATAACTAAGTAATACATGTATAGTAAAAAATGGAATTAAATAGTAAAAACCAAAAGAATTATCGTTATTATTTTTTTCTTTATTAAAAATATAAATAAAGAAAATTATTGTTAAAATATCAAATAATCTTATTACAGCAAAACCAGTCTGGTATCTTATGTTTGAAAATAAAGCTAAAAATAAAATAGTTATTAAAACTAAATAATTAATTTTTTTTTTATCCTCTACTAACATTTTAATAGATCATCATATAGTTTATCAATTTTCACTGGCATCAATAAATGAGACC
>MDTG01214965.1_pt1 | contig 11430 bp, 8 predicted proteins | sample 811421 | NCBI WGS metagenome assembly MDTG01 (sample SAMN05326645, study PRJNA326480) | marine metagenome | isolation source: seawater | place: Pacific Ocean: South East | collected 2011
ATTGGGAAAGTCCTACTTTGGGAGCGGCAGGTCTTGGTTGGGAGGGTTGGTGTGATGGAATGGAAATAACTCAATTTACATATTTTCAACAAATGGCAGGCATAGAGTGCAAACCTATATCGGTAGAATTAACTTATGGTCTAGAAAGAATATGCATGTTTACTCAACAAAAAAAAAATGTTTTTGACCTTTCGTGGAATGATGAAGGAATAAATTATAGAGATGTATTTTATCAAGCAGAAAAAGAATTTTCAGCTTATAACTTTGAATATGCTAATACCGAAAATCTTTTTAAAATATTTGATTTTTTAGAATTAGAAGCACAATCTCTTATAGAAAAAAAAATATCTTTACCAGCTTATGATCAATGCTTGAAGGCTAGTCATGTTTTTAATATTCTTGATTCAAGAGGTGTAATAAGTGTTGCACAACGAGCAGAATATATCGCAAGGATTAGAGATATTACCAAAGGTGTTGCGGAGGTTTGGCTTGAGAGTCAAACATAATAATGGCTGAATTTTTTTTAGAATTATTTAGTGAAGAGATTCCTTCCAATTTACAAAAAAATGCAAGAGAAATTATTTTAGAAAATTTTAATAAATTATTTGAACAAAAAAATATCAGATTTAAAAAAAGTGAATCATATTCTACCCCAAATAGACTTGTTATAATATTTGAAGGGCTGATAAAACAGGTAAATCAAAAAGCTGAAGAAATTAAGGGTCCAAATGTAATTGCTCCAAATGCAGCAATAGAAGGTTTTTTAAGATCAAACAAGATAACAAAAGATAAAATTTATAAAAAAAAAATAGATAAGGGTGAATTTTATTTCTTTAGAAAATTGCCAAAAAAAATTAAAACTATTGAGCTATTAGAGGAAAATATACCTCAAATTCTAGATAAAGTTATATGGAAAAAATCTATGAAATGGGGGGAATTCGATCTTAACTGGGCCAGACCATTGAAATCAATATTGGGAGTTTTTGACAATAGGACTTTAAATTTTAAATTTCACCATCTTATATGTTCCAACACTACTTTTATTGATAAAGATTTCGAGAACAAAAAAAAAATATTTAAAAATTATAAAAATTATAGAGCTTTTTTTAAAAAATTTGGAATAATTATAGATCAAAATGTAAGAAAAAAATTCATAGAAAATGAGCTAATAAAAATTTCTAAAAAAAAAAATTTTATAATAGAAATTGATAGTAAACTTTTAGAAGAGGTTACTAATCTGGTAGAACAACCAAGAATTTTAATTTGCCAATTTGAAAATAAGTTTTTAAAGATACCGAAAGAAATATTAATAATTACAATGCAATATCACCAAAAGTATTTTCATACTCTTGATAAAAAAGGAAATATTACTAATGAATTTTTGGTTGTAGCTAATAAAAAAGATACAAGAGGTTTAATTAAAATAGGAAATGAAAGAGTGGTAGAAGCAAGATTAAATGATGCTCAATTTTTTTGGGAAAAAAACAAGTCACAAAATCTTGTTAAGCAAGTTTCAAAGTTAAAAACAATAAATTATTTTAATGGCCTAGGTTCTTACTTCGAAAGAATACAAAGAATGCGAAGTCTAGGTGCAATTATTTCAGATGAACTATTAATAAGTAAAGATAAAGTAGAGCTATCAATTTCTGTATGTAAAGTTGATTTAATTTCAGATATTGTCGCAGATTTTCCTGAGCTTCAAGGTATTATGGGAGGTCACTTTGCTGCCTCACAAGGATTCGATAAAGATATTTCAATAGCAATAAGCGAACATTATTTGCCATCAGGCTTAAATAGCAACGTTCCAAAAAAACCATATAGTATTGCACTAGCTTTAACAGATAAGCTAGATACTTTGGTAGGCTTTTTCGGCATAGATCAAAAACCAACCAGCTCAAAAGATCCATATGCCTTAAGAAGATTAGCTTTAGGTATAATTAGATTATTAATTGAAAACAATAAAGAATTTAAATTAAAAGATTTAATTAATTATTCTGCAAGATTTCATCAAGGCCAAGGTTTCGAATTTAAAAATTTAAATATGCAAAAAGAATTAATTGATTTTTTAACGGATAGATTAAAGTTTTATATGAGGGAAAAAAAGATTCGTGAAGATATAATTAATTCAAGTATTAAATCTTATGGAATTGATCATTTAGTAAAAATTTATAAGAAAGCTTTTGAATTAAATAAATTAATAGATAAAAAAATAGGTTTAGATATAATTTCTAGCTATAAACGTGCATTAAATATTGTTCAAAATGAATTACAAAATGGAAATATAGAAATTTCTAATTCAGTTGATCCTGGAATTTTTAAAAATGATTATGAAAAAAATTTGTATAAAAAAATTCAAGAGTTAAGAAAATATTTTTTAACTATTAATAAAGATGAAAATTATAGTCTTACTTTAAATAAGCTCGCAGATTGTAAGACGGAAATTTCAGAATTTTTTGACAATGTTATTGTTAATGACCATGTAGATAGTATTAAAAAAAATAGATTGGAACTATTGCAAATGTTATGTAAAACATTCGATAATTATATAAATTTTTCAAATATTGAGTCAAATTAGTGAATAAATTAATAGTAAATTTTAAGTCTAAATATTCAAAAAAAATAAAAGATCCGAAAAAATTTTTAGGAGGAAAAGGAGCAAATTTATCACAAATGGGCAGATTAGGGTTGCCTGTACCTCCTGGATTTACCATTTCAACAAAAGTTTGTGATTTATTTTATAAAAATAAAAGGAAGTTGAATAAAAAAATAATTAATCAAATAAAAAAAGAATTAAAAATTATAGAAAAAGACTCTAAAAAAAAATTTGGAGATTTAAGAAATCCATTATTATTATCAGTTAGATCTGGAGCTAGAGTTTCGATGCCTGGAATGATGGATACTATTTTAAACCTCGGGTTAAATGATAAAACTGTTGTCGCTTTAGCCGATATGACATCTAATAAAAGATTTGCAAAAGATAGCTACAGAAGATTTATTCAAATGTATGGAAATGTAGTAATGGGAGTTGAAAATTATCATTTTGAAGAATTAATTGAAAACTATAAATTAACTAAAGGTGTTTTGCTTGACACAGAATTAGATGAAAATGATTGGGATGGATTAATTCAAGATTTTAAAAGATTAGTAAGAAATAAAACAAAAAAAAATTTTCCACAAAATGTGTTCGATCAATTATTTGGAGCAATAAGTGCTGTATTTTTATCTTGGCAAAGTAATAGAGCTAAAGTTTATAGAAGATTAAATCAAATTCCTTCAGAATGGGGAACTGCAGTTAATGTTCAATCTATGGTTTTTGGAAATATGGGTAATAATTGTGCTACTGGAGTAGTTTTTACCAGAAATCCATCAGATGGAAAAAATGAAATTTATGGGGAATATTTAATAAACGCACAAGGAGAAGATGTAGTCGCTGGAACTAGAACCCCTCAATATATTACTAAAAAAGCAAAAAAAGACTCAAAGATAAATCAGTTATCTATGGAAGAGTATATGCCAAAAGTATTTAGGCAATTAAATAAAATCTTAAGAAAACTAGAAAAATATTACAGAGATATGCAAGATGTAGAATTTACAGTTGAAAATGAAAAATTATGGATGTTACAAACAAGGTCAGGGAAAAGAACATCAAAATCCGCAGTTAAGATTGCTGTTGATATGGTAAAAGAAAAACTTATTTCTAAGAAGGAAGCTGTTTCTAGAATAAATCCAAATTCCTTAGAAACACTACTTCACCCGACGTTGGATGAAAAAAGTTTTATACAAGTTATAGCTAATGGACTTCCTGCTTCACCAGGAGCAGCAAGTGGGAAAGTTGTCTTTTCTTCTGATGAAGCTGAAAGATTAAATGGAATGATGCAAGATACAATTTTGGTAAGAGTCGAAACTTCTCCAGAGGATATTCATGGAATGCATGCCGCAAAAGGAATTTTGACTGCCAGGGGAGGAATGACTAGTCATGCAGCAGTAGTTGCTAGAGGTATGGGTAGGCCATGTGTTTCGGGTTCAAGTGAAATTGATATAAATTATGGTACAAAGACATTTAAAACAGCCTCAACAGAAGTTAAAGAGGGTGATATTATTACAATTGATGGTTCTTCCGGCAGAATAATTCTTGGAAAAGTCCCAACCGTTAAACCAGAAATCTCTGGAGATTTTTCTAAATTAATGGCATGGGCCGATGCATTTAGAAAGTTAAAAGTAAGAGCAAATTCTGAAACACCAATTGATACAAAAATAGCTAGAGATTTTGGTGCAGAAGGAGTTGGACTCTGCAGAACTGAGCATATGTTTTTTGATGAAGAAAGAATTTTATCTGTTAGAGAGATGATTTTGTCAAAAACAAAAGAAGACAGAAACAGAGCTTTAGAGAAACTTTTGCCACATCAAAGAAATGATTTTATTAAAATATTTAAAATTATGAGTGGTTTACCAGTAACTGTAAGATTACTAGATCCTCCTTTACACGAGTTTCTTCCTAAAACAGAAACAGAGAAGAAAGAAGTAGCCAAAGTTGTTGATTTACCATTAAAAGAAATTGAATCAAGAATTGATGAGCTACATGAGCAAAATCCAATGCTAGGGCATAGAGGATGTAGATTAGGTATTTCATTTCCAGAAATTTATGAAATGCAATGTAGTGCAATTTTTGAAGCATTAAATGAACTTAAAAAGAAAAAAATTAAAACTGCCATTCCAGAGATAATGATTCCTTTGGTATCTACTGAGTCTGAAATCAGAATAATGCGAGAGTTAGTTGTTAAAATTGCTGAAAAAGTCCAGAAAGAAAATAATATAAAGATAGATTATTCGGTAGGAACTATGATTGAATTACCAAGAGCTGCAATCAAAGCAAAAGAGATTGCGAGACATGCGGATTTTTTTAGTTTTGGAACTAACGATTTAACCCAAACAACATTTGGAATTAGCAGAGATGACAGTGGTAAATTTTTAAAAGATTATATTGAAAATAAAATTTTTAGTATTGATCCATTTATATCTATCGATGAGGGTGTTGGCGATTTAATACAAATTGCAGTTGAAAAAGGAAGAAAACAAAATAAAAAAATAAAGCTAGGAATTTGCGGAGAGCATGGAGGCGATCCTAAAAGTATAAAATTTTGCTCTGATACAGGTTTAAATTATGTATCATGTTCACCTTACAGAGTTCCAGTTGCAAGATTAGCAGCAGCTCAGGCAGAATTATTAAAAAAAGCAAATTAATTTATTTCAATTTTTAAATCTAAAGAAGGTGCACTATGAGTAATACTGCCAATTGAAATTCTATCAACTCCTGTGGCGGCAACTGCTTTAATTGATTTTAAATTAATATTTCCTGAAGCTTCCGTTTCATAATATTCTTTAGCTAGTTTAATGCCAGTTTTAAGTTTTTTAATATTCATATTATCAAAAAGTACTCTATTAAATTTTAAACCTAATATTTTTTTTAATTGATTTAAGTTATCTATTTCAACTGTAATCTTTTTTCCTTTTTTATTTTTAATTGCCATACTAACTAAATTTTTTAAATTAGAACTAGCAATATGATTATCTTTAATTAAAAATTCATCACTTAGATTAAATCTGTGATTTGTGCCACCACCTAATATTACAGCATATTTTTGAATCTTTCTTAGGTTTGGAATTGTTTTCCTTGTACAACAAACTTTACTTTTTTTGCCTATCAATTTAACAAATTGGTTTGTTTTAGTCGCAATACCAGAAATATGGCTTAAAAAATTTAAAGCTACTCTTTCGCCTTTTAAAATACTTTTAGCCTTGCCACGAATTAAAGCAATTATATCTTTATTTTTAATTTTTGATCCATCCTTTTTTTTAATAATAAACTTAATATTTTTATCAATATTAACAAAAGATTGTTTTGCAAAAGCTAAACCACCAATAACACCATTTTGATTTGAAATTATTTTTGCATTTATAACTTTATTATTTTTAATTAAATTTGAAGTTATATCCCCAGAAGGGTAAAGGTCTTCTTTTAAAGCATTTTTGGTAATTTTTTTTATATATTTTTTTGATAAATAATTTTTAATCATATTTAATTTTATAAATTATATAATAACTAATTTTAAAAATTTTGTTATAGATTTGTAAAGTGGAATTTTTCCAAGATCATCTGTTAATAATATTTTTGGCCCCCACATTAAATCAACTATAAAAAAGATGATTACTTTCATAGTTATTGGTATTTTTTTTAATTTTAAATTCATATAATTAATATCAATTAATTTATTATTAAAAATAAATATTATTGTTATTATTAAAAAATTATAGCTTAGATATGTAATTCTACCCCAATCGTTAGCAACAAAATAGGTCGGAATAGAAATTAGCATCATGTATAATACAAGTTTATTTGTATCTATTTTGTAAGGATTTTTTTTTATTTTTATAAAATAGAAAATTGGTATTAGATATATTATTAGTATGTAGAAATATCTTAAAAATCCAATTAAACTAATTTTATTTAATATTGTAAAAAAATGTACTTCAAAAGGTCTAGAAAGCCAACTAAATGCTCCCTGCTTTATATTTAAAAAAATATTTTGTGAATGATAACTTGTGATGATTTCTTCTAATTGTGCTGATTTGCTTAAAAAAAGACTTATATAAATTAATATTATTAAAAAAATAATAATTAAAAAATAATGAAAAATAGGAATTGTTTTTTTAAATTGTATTTTGTTTTTTAAATAAATTATTAATAAATAATAATGTAAATAAAAAAAAGAGATTTCATGAATTAATACTGAAATCCCAAAAAAAATAAAAAATAATATTAAATAATTATTTAAACTTAATCTATTAGTAATTGTAAATAATAAAAAAAATAATAAAACAAATATATCTTTTCTACCCAAGGCCTCCAACTCCCCTAGTGGATATAAAAATGAAATTGAAGCAAATATAAATATTACCCAAAAAAAATTAATTTTAATATTATTAAATAAATAAATAAATATAAAGTAATACAAAAGGTAAGCGAAAACTTGAAAAAATAATATTACAGAAGTTATTTTGAAATTTAAAATATTTGATAATAAATATGTTATTTGGCCCAGTAAACCTCTTCTTATGAATCCGCCCTCGTAATTGATTAGCCAATCAGTATAAACATATTTATTTGGAAATTGATCTATATGAGCAAATAAAAATAGCACAGTTGCTAAAATTATATAAATAAAATAAAGAAAAATTAATTTATTATTTTTAAAATAATTCATAAATTTAAAATTATTTTTTTACTTAACTTTTGTATTAAGAAGTATTTTTTCAAAAAAACAATAAAGTAATGTAAACATATATTTAGATCCCAGTTCATCTATTTTAAATTTAGCCTCACCTACAGTTCTATTATAATAAGAAATTGGAACAATTTTATATTTGAAACCACGAATAATTGTTTTTAAAGGTAATTCCATAAATATATTAAAATCTTCAGATACAAGTGGATATAGATTAATTAAAGTTTCTTTTTTGTAAATTTTAAATCCATTAGTAAAATCATTTAAATCTGTCCAAATTAATAATTTAGCCAATAAATTTCCAAATCTATTTAAAATTAATTTAATTTTAGGATAATCTACAATTTTGCTTCCTTTAATGAATCTTGATCCAAAAACAGCGTCAAAATTATCTGAAGTGATTTCGTCATAATAATAGTTTAAATCTTCTACAGTATCTGAACTATCTGCCATCATTATACAAATATATTTTCCTTTAGATTTTTGAATTCCTAAATCTATAGCACCTCCCAATCCTTTTTTTGCATTATTGTAATAAACAATTTTAGGGTTTAATTCACAAATTTTTTTTAGATCTGCTTCGGTACTATCCTCACTGAAATCATTGATAAAAACTATTTCAAAGTTTGAATTTTTAATTTTTTCGTTAATCTCAGTTGAAATTATATGAATATTATCCTTTTCATTTCTTACTGGTATTAATATTGAAAGAAGTTCATTCATAAATACATTATACTTGCATATTTAATTCTAAAATCAAATTATTATAATTAAATAAAGTTAAAAACTTATTTGATATTATTTCTAAAATTACTAAAGTGAATAAATAAATTTTTATCTATAAGCAATATTAATAATAATGAACAAATTAGCGTTTTTAAGAAATAACCAATTACAAATATAATTATTTTATGAAAATAGCTTTAATAACAGGATCATGCGGATTAGTTGGTGCAGAGTCAGTTGAATTTTTTATTAGAAAAAAATTTACAGTAATTGGTATAGATAATAATTTTAGGAAGTTTTTTTTTGGAAAAGATGGATCTACTTCTTGGATGAAAAGTTATTTGCTTAAAAAATATAAAAAAAACTATATTCATTTAAATATTGATATTAGAAAATTATCTGAATTAGAAAAAATTTTTAAAAAATATAGAAATAAAATAAAGGTAATAATTCACTCTGCGGCACAACCTTCTCATGATTGGGCTGCTTCAAATCCAGAAGTTGATTTTGATGTTAATGCTATTGGTACCTTAAATATGCTAAAATTATCAAAGAAATATTTATTAAAAAAAATACCTTTTATTTTTATGTCAACGAATAAAGTTTATGGAGATAACCCAAATAAATTAAAAATAACTGAAAATAAATTAAGGTTCGATTTAAAAAAAAAACATAATTATTATAAGGGTATTAATGAAGATATGAGTATCGATAAATGTACTCATAGTTTTTTTGGTGTTTCAAAACTATCAGCTGATGTAATGGTTCAAGAGTATGGAGTTAACTTTGGAATGAACACAGTTTGTTTTAGAGCAGGATGTATTACTGGGAGTAAACATTCTGGAGCTAAGCTTCATGGATTTTTATCTTATTTGGTAAAAAAAAGTATTTTAGAAAAAAAATATACGATAATTGGATATAAAGGCAAGCAAGTAAGAGATAATATTCATAGTTCAGATTTAGTTAATTGTTTCTGGGAATATTATAAAAAACCAAAAAAAGGAAAAGTTTATAATATTGGTGGTGGAAGAAAATGCAGCTGTTCAATAATTGAAGCAATAAGAATTATAGAAAATAAAACTAAAATAAAAGTAAAACTTAAATTTTTAAAAAAAGCTAGAACAGGTGATCACAAATGGTGGATTAGTGATAATAGTCAATTTATTAAGGATTATCCAAATTTTAAAATTAATTATAATATCAATAAAGTTATAGAAGAAATAATTACAAATATATAATTATTTAAATGGAATTATTAAAAGAAAAAAAAATTTTATTTATTTACTTTTTATATTTATTTATCGGTTTTACAATTTATTTGACTTTGCACGTTAGTGAATTTCCTTATAAATATGTTTTTACAGATTGGTTAATAAATTATGAAGGTGGATTTATTAGAAGGGGGTTATTAGGACAGATCTGTTTTTATATTTCTAATGTTTTTAATTTAGACTTTAAATATGTAGTTTTAATATTCCAAATATTAATTTATTTTATCTATTTTTTATTATTTTTTTACTTATTTAGCAAAATTAAGATTAATTTTTTTTGGATTTTAATAATTTTTTCTCCAATTGCTTTTTTATATCCATTATCTGAATTAATGTCATTAGGTAGAAAAGATGTTTTTGTAATAAGCACTTTTCTTGCCTTTGTAATAATTAACCAAAAAAGCATAAATAGTATTTTATGCTCTTTTATTATTTTTTTTGGAATATCTGTTTTTATTCATGAAATAACTTTTTTTTATTTATTTCATTATTTATTTGTCATTTATCTTAAAAATAAATTACTAGTAAAAAAAAAAATTAACATTTTGCATTATTTAGCAATCTTTATTTTTTTACTTTTTTTACTTTATTTAAATCTTTATCAAAGTAATTTTGCAGAATTAAATATAATAATTAATTCATATAATTATGAGGATATTACCGTAAACTCAGGAGCTTTTTCATGGCTTAGCCCTTCTTTTAATCAAATTTTTTTTAACACTTTAAGTAAAATAGATATTATCAGTGTAATTAGATATTTATTTATTTTTTTAATTAATACAGCTCCATTTTTCTATTTTATAAACTTTAAGGAAAGTAATGATTTGAAATTTTTAACTACAAAAAATTTTTTTATTGTAATATTTTTTTTATCAGTCCCAATGTATCTCCTTATATTTGATTGGGGCAGAGTAATATACATAAACTTTAATTTTTTTATAATTATATTGGCATTTTGTTTTTTGTTGAACTTAATTGATTTAAAATATCTTGAAGTTAAAATAAATAATTTAAATAAAAAAATTAAAATATTTTTTTTTTATAATAGTTTGTATGTCTTTTTCACCAAAGATTTTGCTTGATGACGATTTGGGCTCTTTTCCATTATATAGAACGATTACTAGAATTATTAACGGTACAATTGATACTTTAGGTAATTTTTAATTTTTTAACTAAAGCAGTGTATTCAGATAAAGTCTATCTTCATAATGTAGAGTTGGAAACTTAAATTTTTTCAATAATTTAAAATTTTTATTTTTAAGAAATTTATCACATTCTTCAAAATCTACATTTTTATACATTTTTGAAAATTGATTTTCTATTAAAACATATTTGATTTTTTCTATTTTCTCCTTTGCTCCTTGTAAAACATTAAACTCGTATCCTTCAGTATCTATTTTTAAAAGAGTATTTTTATCTAGATTAGTTGATTTAAAAAATTTATCAAAAGATGTAGTATTTATTTCATATTCAGAGATGATAGCGTCCTTTTCATATAATAGAAAACTTTTAAATTTATAGTAAAAAGAATCATTATTAATTTCATTTAATGTTGAAGTTGATGATAATTTATTAATTTTTAATTTTTTTTTAGAATCTTCAAAATCTAGTGCAATATTATTAATTTGTATTTTGTTATTATTAACAAATTTTTTTTTTAATAATTCAAATATTTCTTTTTGTGGTTCAAAAGCAATTATTTTTTCTATACTTTTCAGTTTTAAACCACAATTAATAAATTCTCCTTTGTGTGCACCAACATCTATTAAAATTTTTATATTTTTATTATTTAAAAAATTAAGTATTCTTTTTTGATGTAATGCCCTATCAAAAAAGACCATAATTTTTTCTATAATCATAAATTAAGTTTTTTTAAACAATTAAATTTAATACTTACCTGCCAATTTTGGCCATTTTTTCTACAGGTATTCTGGCTTTTTTTATTGTTTCTAAGTCTATTATAATTTCACCCGTTTCATTTTCTAAACATTCTAATATTTTTGGAAGAGTTATTTTTTTCATATGAGGACATAGATTGCATGGCCTAATAAACTCTACATTAGGATTCTCAACTTGAATATTATCACTCATAGAACATTCAGTAACCATCATAACTTTTTTAGGTTGATTATTTTTAACATAGTCAATCA
>MDTG01246602.1_pt1 | contig 11430 bp, 9 predicted proteins | sample 811421 | NCBI WGS metagenome assembly MDTG01 (sample SAMN05326645, study PRJNA326480) | marine metagenome | isolation source: seawater | place: Pacific Ocean: South East | collected 2011
ATTTTCCATTTGCGCTACTCCAAGTGCAGCAGAAATGTTTGGCAGTCTATAGTTATACCCTACCTCATCATGGATAAATTCATATGCATGAGGAACTTTTGAAGTAGTAGTAATATGTTTTGCTTTAATAGCGATGTTTTTATCATTTGTAACTAGCATTCCTCCAGCACCTGTTGTAATTATTTTATTGCCATTGAAAGAAAAAGTTCCTATTTTTCCAAATGATCCTGTATGTCTATCTTTGTAAAATGACCCTAAAGACTCTGCTGCATCCTCTAAAACGCTAATGTTAAAGGAATCACATATTTCAACAATTTCGTCAATTCTGCAAGGATGGCCAAAAGTATGCATTGGAATACAGGCTTTGATAATTTTTTTAGTAGTATTATTAATACATTCTCCCTTTTTATTGATTTTAGCTTCTTTTTTTAAGAATTCTAACAATTTAGAAGGCGAAAGACCGAGAGTATCTTTATCAACATCTACAAATATTGGATTTGCATTGCAATATTTTATAGCATTAGCGGTTGCAATAAATGTTAAGGGCTGTGTTATAACCTCTGATGACTCATCTGCGCCTAAAAGTTTCAAACCAACATGAAGTGCGGAAGTTCCATTTGAAGTTGCTACTGCATATTTTGTCTCAGAGAAGTTGGAGATTATCTTCTCGAAATCATCAACATATCTTCCAACACTGGATACATAAGTTGAATCAATACATTCATTAAGATACTTTTTCTCATTTCCAATAAATCTAGGCTCATGAAGATGAATGAAATCTTTTGTATTATATGTTTCTTGAATAAAGGTAGTTATTTCTTCAAACATGTTTAATATATCACCGTTGTAAATTTTTAAAATTAATTGCTTATTTCGTCATAATTTCGTTCTTGTATGTTTCCTAAACTACTAAGATCTATAATTTTATCGCATTCTTTAAGGGTTGTTATTCTATGAGCAATAATAAAGATTGTTAAATTCTTATCAAGACTATTAATTGTATTCATAATCTTTTTTTCTGTTGCTGAGTCCAAAGCACTTGTCGCTTCATCAAAAATAAGTACAGATGATTTTTTATACAAAGCTCTGGCTATTCCAATTCTTTGTCTTTGCCCCCCAGATAACATTAACCCTCTTTCCCCAACTGGTGTTTTATAGCCATGACTTAATCCCTCTATCATTTCAGAAATTTCAGCTTTTTTTGCAGCACTTTTAACCCTATTTTTATTTATTAAATGCTTTGGAACTCCAAATGCAATATTTTCTTCTATTGTTGCATCAGATAAATAAACAGTTTGAGGTACATGAGAAATATTTTGCTGCCAATGTCTTTTGTTGTTATTAGTTAAAATATTAGAGTCAACAGAGATTTCACCTGATGAAGGAGTAAGTAACAACATAATAATATCTAATAATGTAGTCTTACCGCTTCCAGTAACTCCAATAAATCCAGTACATGAGCCCTTTTTGAAATTTAGGTTTACATTTTTTAAAACTAGTGGAAGACCATCAGCATGTCTAAAACTAATATTTGATAATTTAATTTCATCATCGAATTGCATTGGTTTAGATTGTTTGGTCTCTATTTTTGGTAAAGGTTGTTTTAATAGAGTAATTGCATCTCTAAATTCAGGAATTGATCCAAGGAACGTTGTATAGGAAGCATAGGCTTGTTGAAGTGCAGGTAGCAATCTTTGTGCACCAAGTGCCAAAGCTCCAAGAACTGGTAAAACTCCAACAGCATCTCCTTGCTGAATCATGAAATATGCAAGGATCGCAATTAAGCTCATACCAGCTGCTTCCATTAAAAAGCGTGGACTATTACTTACAAATTGATTGTTTCCAGCTGCATGTCTTAATGGTAGATCAGACTTTCTGTAGAGATCGCAATAAAATTCTTGATTATTATCAATTAAGACATCCCTTATTCCTCCTAGTCCCTCCTGTAAAGACTGAATAACCTTATTGGATTCTATTGCAATACGCTCTCCGTTATTATGGAGTCGCTTTTTAGAATAAAATATTATTAATGAATAGGCTAAACCAAAACCAAGGAATGAAGAAATTGCTACTTCGATACTAATAAAGAGCAATGCAGATGTAATTCCAATAACCAAGCTGAGAGCAGTAATAACTGTCAGTATTGGTGTTACAACTCCATTTGATACTGTACTTGTTTTTCTAATTATGCCACTTATTACTTCACTACTATTACGAGAAACATGAATTGCATAATCTTGATATAGAGTTCGTCTATATATTTCTACACTCAGATCTGCACCAACTGCAAATGAAAATCTAATAGAAACATACAATAGAAACAATCTCACTAATGCTGTCATCATAACTACAATTATAAAAATTGCTGTTATCGGAAAAACCAGCTCTGATGGATCATTAATATTTCCAAGAATTATTAATGGTTGAATTGCTTCGATTGAATATATGGCTACTGGATCAGTTAAGATACCAAGAAATGGAATTACAGCTCCTAAACTAATAACTTCTAACATTGTGGCTAAAATCATTAAGCCAAGAAGAAATATAAACTGTAATTTTCTTCTTTTTGTTAAAAAAAACCACAAATCTTTTAGAAGAGATGTCTTAGATGTATTCATTTTTTTTAGATTCCATCATTATAATGTTTATCGCCTCCTCTAGGGAATTTTTCCAAAAAGGTATTTTAATATCCAACTCTTTTTCAATTTTAATTTTACTCATTAAAGAGTTCTCTGGTCTTTCTGCTTTAGAAATAAATGATCGTGTTTCTATAGGTTGCACTATGCAGTCAATTTCTGAAAGCTTAAATATATTTAAAGCAAAGTCATACCAGCTTATTTCTCCATTATTTGAGTAATGATATATCTCTGTGTTTGATGGTTTTTTATTTTGATATTTTGATTCTATAAATTTTATTACTATATTTGCTAAATCAGTTGCGTATGTAGGTGATCCAGTTTGATCACTAATAACTTGAATTTCATTTGCATCCTTACCCATTCTCATCATAGTTTTAACAAAATTATTGCCATACTCTGAGTAAACCCAGCTTGTTCTTATAATAGTGGCATTATTTTTCATAATTTTACATATTGCATGTTCTCCATCTAGTTTTGTTTTTCCATATACATTTAGGGGATTTGTAGGATCTATCTCTGAATATGGTTTTTTATTTTTACCGTCAAAAACATAATCTGTAGAAATATGTATCAAATTAGTTTCATTTTTTGATGCAATTTCGGCTAACTTTTTAACAGCTATATTATTTATTTGATTAGCAAGATCTTTTTCCTCTTCTGCCTTATCTACAGCAGTATATGCTGCGGCATTAACTATGATATCGAATCTGGTATTTTTAAAAAAGCTTTCAATATTACTTGTAATGCTTAAATCTAGTTCATCTCTACCTATAAAAGTATATATAGGCGTATCATTGTTAATGTTATATTTTTTAGAATCTACTAGCTTCTTTATTGACTTACCTAATTGTCCATTTTTTCCGATAATAGCTATCTTCATATGATTTATTTAAAGATATCTCTAATTTCATTTAAATTTGGTTGATTTTTATCTTTTGTGGAGATTAGTAATTCTTCTTTTGAAAGCCTCCAATCAATATTCAAATCTTTATCGTTGTAGGCAACTCCATTGTCATGATCTTTTGAATAATAATTATCAACTTTATATGAAAAAATTGCGCTCTCACTTAAAACAACAAAACCATGAGCAAAGCCTCTGGGAACAAATAACTGTTTTTTATTTTCTGCTGATAATTCAACAGAAACATGCTTACCAAAAGTTCTGCTGCCGCTTCTGATATCAACAGCAACATCCAAAACATTGCCTTTAATCACTCTGACTAATTTAGCTTGCATAAAGGGAGGTGACTGAAAATGAAGCCCTCTTAGAACTCCTTTATACGATTTAGACTCGCTATCCTGAACAAAACTAATCTTATGTCCGACAAAATCTTGCAATAGATCCAATCTAAATGTTTCTGAGAAATAACCTCTATCATCATTATATAATTTTGGTTCAATAAGGATGACATCATTTATGTTCTGTCTCGTAAATTTCAATCTAATTCCTTGAGTCTCTTAAATAGGTATTGGCCATACTGATTATTTTCTAACGTTTTTGCTAGTTTTGATAACTGTTCTTTGTTTATATACCCATGCTCATAAGCAATTTCTTCAATACAAGCTATTTTAAGTCCTTGTCGTCTTTCAATAGTTTCAATAAAGGTTGATGCCTCTAATAAGCTTTCATGAGTACCGGTATCTAACCAAGCATATCCTCTACCCATTATTTCAACATTAAGTCTTTCCTCTTCCAGATACATTTGATTTAATGATGTGATCTCTAATTCTCCTCTATTTGAAGGTTTAACTTCCTTAGATTTTTTGATTACATCATTAGGATAAAAATATAAACCAGTAACAGCATAGTTACTTTTTGGTGATAAAGGCTTCTCTTCAATTTCTAATGCCTTGCCTTCTTCATCAAAATTTACTACACCGTAACGCTCAGGATCGTTTACATAAGAACCAAATACTGTTGCATAATTCTTTTTTTCTGCATTTATTACAGCATTGTTAAGCATTTTGTTAAATCCGGCTCCATAATATATATTGTCACCCAATATGAGACAAACATTATCGTCTTCAATAAAATTTTCTCCCAAAATGAATGCCTGTGCTAGACCATCAGGAGAAGGCTGAACAATATATTCAAATTTAATTCCAATATCATCTCCATTACCTAATAGATCTTTAAACCTAGGGAGATCTTTTTCAGTAGAAATTATGAGAATTTCATTAATGCCTGCACGCATAAGTATCGATAATGGGTAATATATCATTGGTTTATCATAGACAGGCATAAGTTGTTTTGAAATGCCTTTTGTTATTGGATAAAGTCTTGTACCTGATCCGCCTGCTAAAATTATTCCTTTCATCGATTTATTTATACACCAATATTTTTTAAATTTTTTTTCATAATTTTATTACACCAATCTTCATTATCTAGATACCATTTAACAGTTTTATGAATACCCGTATCAAAAGTTTCTTGCGGCTTCCAATTTAATTCATTTGATATTTTTTTAGCATCAATTGCATACTTTAAATCGTGACCTGATCTGTCCTTAACAAATGTTATTAGTTCTTCATACTTGCTGAAATTATTATTTTTATTAGGTACTAATTCATCAAGAACTTTACAGACTTTTTTTACCACATCTATATTTTGTATTTGGTTATTGCCTCCAATATTGTAGGTCTCTCCATTTTTACTATTTAATGCTACGTTTATTAAAGCTTCAACATGATCATCAACATATAGCCAATCACGTATTTGTTTGCCATCACCATATATAGGTAAACTATTTCCTGCTAATGCGTTGTTGATGATTAGTGGAATTAATTTTTCAGGGAATTGGTATGGACCATAATTATTAGAACAATTTGTAATAACTGCAGGAAATTTAAATGTTCTTATCCACGCTCTTACCAAATGATCTGAACTTGCTTTTGATGCAGAGTATGGAGAACTAGGTAAGTATGGTGATGATTCAGTAAATAAAGCATCAGAATTTCCTAGATCGCCATAAACTTCATCGGTAGAAACATGATGAAATTTAAAATTGTTTTTATCATTGCTTTTAAGAGTAGACCAGTACTCTTTCGATACTTTTAATAGATTATAAGTCCCAAATATATTGGTTTGAATAAAATCAGAGGGATCATTTATTGATCGATCTACATGAGATTCTGCAGCTAAATGAATTATAATATCTGGTGAGTATTGTTTAAAAACACGAATTAATTCATCTTCATTACAAATATCTATTTGCTCAAAAGTGTATCTTTTGCTTTTTTCTATTGTTGAAAGAGATTCAATGTTTCCAGCATAAGTTAACTTGTCAACATTCATAACACTATGTTGAGTGTGATTTATGATATGCCGAACTAAAGCGGAGCCAATAAATCCTGCTCCACCTGTTATTAGAATTTTTTTATTCATTATCTTTTTTTAGATTAATAAGAATTAAATATGTCTCTTGAGTATACTTTTTCATAAATATCATTAAGCTCATTTGTAATTCTATTTGTTATTATCATATCGCTTTGCTTTTTAAAGTCATCCAAACTGATAATTAATTTTGATTCAAGAAAATTTTTCTTGCCTTGATCGCTTAAAATTGGTTCATAAATTATAACTTCAATGCCTTTTTGTATTAAGCGTTTAATTACTCCCTGTATTGATGAAGACCTTATATTATCAGATCCTGATTTCATAATTAATCTATAAACGCCCACAGTTTTAGGACTCTTATTTATTATTGAGTCTGCAATAAAATCTTTTCGAGTGGAGTTTGCATCAACAATAGAATTTATCAATTTATTAGGCACATCTTTGTAATTTGCTTTAAGTTGCTTGGTATCTTTCGGCAGACAATACCCGCCGTATCCAAAGGAAGGATTGTTATAATGATCTCCTATTCTAGGATCAAGGCTAACTCCTTCAATGATTTGCTTTGAATTTAAATTTTTAATTTCAGCAAATGAATCAATTTCATTAAAATATGCCACCCGCATTGCTAAATAGGTGTTGCTAAATAGCTTGATTGCTTCTGCTTCATTGGATTCTGTGAAGAGAACATTAATTTCTTTTTTTAATGCTCCCTCTTTTAATATATTTGCAAATTTCTTTGCTCTGTCTGATTTCTCTCCAATAATTATTCTTGAAGGGTGCAAATTATCATACAAAGCATGGCCTTCTCTTAGAAACTCTGGAGAAAAAATTATATTATTAACTCCAAATTCTTTATTAATCTTTTTTGTATAGCCTATTGGCACTGTTGATTTGATAACAATGGTAGCTTTAAAGTTAATTGATAAAGCTTGTTTGATGACATCTTCTATTGATTTTGTATCAAATGTATTTCTCGAAACATCGTAATTGGTTGGAGTTGCAATAATTATATAATCGCTGTCATGGAATGCGTCATAAGCATCAGAAGTTGCTTTTAAATCTATAGGCTTATTTGCTAAATAATCTTCTATTTCATTGTCATATATAGGAGATTTTTTATCATTTATTAAATTTATTTTTTGAATAATCGTATCTAAGGCAACAACTTTATGATTTTGTGCAATTAATACTGATAGTGACAATCCAACATAGCCAATACCCACAACTGCAATTTTCATAAAAATTTTTGCTTGGTTTTTGAATGAGTTTTATAAAATTTATATATCAAAAAAGTTTTCATTCTAAGAAAATTTTTGTATTACTCTCCTGAAGTAATGAAGGAAAAGAGATAGAAAAATGCTGAAAATAAAGCCAAAAATAGTTCCCGAAATACATATAGAGGCCCTTGAAGGTTTTGATTTTCTTTCTGGGGCAATTGGAGAACTTATGCGCTTAAAAACATAATCATTTGTAGCTTCTGCCAAAGTAAGAACCTGAATTTGATTTTCCATTAAATTAAAAATAGCCTCTTTGGTTCCAGATAAATTTGTTTCTAGCGCGCTTATATTTAAAAATTCAATTGAATTTTTTGCTACGGTTTTATCAAGCTCTCTCATGTAATTATTGATTTGTGTGATAATTAATTCTAGCCATTTTTGAGCAATAAATGGCGAAACATGTTCAATTTTAAGAACTACAAATGAAGTTCTGCTGTCTTGGGTTATATTTAAAATACTTTTGTAGATTTCAAATGCTTCTTGATTTGTAGGTTTCTTGATATTTGGGTCAAAAATACTTTTGTTGTATAAAACAGTATTGGTAGATTTGTCCCATGATTTTGCAGCCACTAAATTAGCAAATTTAATATTAGGAAGAAATTCATCTATAAAAAAGTCGTATGAATTAATGCGCTCAATAGCTTCTGCTGATTTGTCTCCGGATTGTGATGGCATATCCATACCAACCATTCCTGCTATTGACGAAAATGCTCCTAACTTTGTATTCATGGAAGTATCATTTGAAGTTGGTGCTATAAGTGCATTTGAAGAATAAATATTTGGAAGTGATAGTGAATAAATTACAGATAAAACTGCAGCAATCAGAGTTATTGAACTTATTAAAAGTTTTTTATCAAGGATAATATCAAGTATTTCCTTTAAATTAATTTCTTCTTGATGATTTTGTAGATTTTCGTTACTCATGTTTCATTTATATAAATTTATAATATAGCTATTTATAAAAACCATAAGGTTTAAAAAGCATTTTATACTATATTCTTTAATTGTTTTGAATAAGATATTAAATATCTATCAATAAAAGTTTTACACATCAATTTCTTGGCTTTTATATGATGTTTTTTTATAAACAAACAAATTTTTATCAGATCCTAAAAAAGACTTTAAAAGTAATAAGGATACAATATAGCCTTAATAAAATATAAAGGATTATTTTATTGCCAATATATAAATTATTGATCATATTTGGTGGTACCCGAGGCCGGACTTGAACCGGCACGATATTTCTATCGAGGGATTTTAAGTCCCTTGTGTCTACCAATTCCACCACTCGGGCAAGATCTATATTATCTCCTATGAATTTTATTGATATTATACTTTGCTGCAATTAATACAGCCACTAATTATGGAGGCTGAAGCCGGAATCGAACCGGCGTAAACGGCTTTGCAGGCCGCTGCATAACCACTCTGCCATCCAGCCAATATTTTTAAATTTGCTCCTTATAATAGTCTACTCTTTCGATATCATCTTCAATACAAGCTTCGCCATATTGAATTTCAATAATGTGGCATTTTTCCTGGTATGGATTTGTTATCTGATGCCATTCACCAACAGGAACATTATATTGATCAAATTTATTTAATATAACAGATTTTCTATTATCTGGATTGTCTTTGCTGTAGTTTACAACACATGATCCTTTACTAACTAACCAAATTTCACTTCTTTTAAAATGTTTTTGAAAACTCATGCCCTTTCCTGGCTCAACAATTAGTTCTTTTACTTTTGTATCTTCATCGTTAAATAAATTATAAAAAGATCCCCATATCCTCTCTTCAAAATAGTATTTCCAGTTTTTTAAAATCCATGATGAAGAATTAGCTTTATTATCTCCTCCTACGCCAAAAATAAAATCAATGCCATCAACACTCATTTCGGGAATATTTTCTTTATTTCTATCGCCGCCATTTGCAAAGATGATCTGATCATTACTATGAAGAAGTTTAATTTTTTCTAAAGCATTTATTGCAGAACCCTTATCATCATCTTCAAAATCTATTACTTGATCAACGCAAGAAATATTTTCTAATATAATTTTTCTTTCATTAAAAGGCATAAAAAATTTATCTTTCTTGTTAATTAGCCAATCATCACTATTTAAGGCTACGAATAGCTTGTCACCCTCTTTCCTTGCTGAATTAAGATAAGATATATGACCAGAATGAATGGGATCGAATCCGCCACTTACTACTACAATTTTCAAAATCAATTCCCTACTATTATTTTATTATTATAAACGGTCATCTGAGTTAAGAATATCTGACTGATAAGTTTTTAAAGTATATTCATATCCAGTATAAAGAGTTATTAAAACAGCAATGATCATGAAAATATCTGCAAAAACAATAATTATCATATTATTTATAGCTAAACCAAATAAATAAATTAAAATTGTAAATAACTGAATGGATGTTTTTGTTTTTGCAAGAAAAGTTACTTTGGTAGCACTTTCATTTTTTATCCTAGAATTAAAATCTCTTAAAGCACTTACCCAAATTTCTCTTGAGATAATTAGTGAGGCTGCAAAACCAATAAGATAGCTTGAAAAATTAATAGCTAACCCAAAAAGAATAAAGATAATCAAAATTTTATCTGCTATTGGATCTAATATTTCACCAATAATCGACGTTTTATTGTATTTCCTCGCAAGAAAGCCATCAAAATAGTCTGTAAGTCCAGCAATCATAAATAAAAGTAGGGCTAAAAGAGTATTCATATCAAAAGCAATAATAATAAAAATTATTGAGCCTAAAAATATTCGTAAAGTTGTTAATATATTAATAAAAATAATCACTATTAAATTTTCTCTTTAATTGTAGTAGCTATTTTCTCATTAATACCTTCAACAGTCATTAATTCTGCTTTAGTAGTTTTTCTAATATTTTTTATACTTTTAAACTTTTTAATTAATTTAATTTTTCGAGATTTACCTATTCCTTTAATATTATCTAACTCTGAAGAGGTTATCTCTTTTCTTTTTTTCTTTCTTTGAGCATTTATTGCAAATCTATGAGATTCATCTCTGATTTCTTGCAGTATTAAAAAAGCTTTAGAATTTCTGTCTAACTCAACAATTCCATTATCACTTATAATTGTTTCTGTAGCTCTTACCCGTTTAAGTCCTTTTACGATTGATATTACTTTTAGATCTCTATGTTTAGATTTTCTAATTACATTTTTAACGAATTTTAATTGTGTCTCTCCTCCATCTATTAAGATTAAGTCCGGTTTTATTTGCGGGTTATCATAATACTTTAGTCTTCTTTCAATAACATTTTCTAATGCACCAATATCATTACCTGAAAGATCTTTGGGTATATTGAATAGTCTGTAATCATTTTTTAAAGGGCCTGTTTTTGAAAAAATAACACAGGATGCAACTGCATGATCTCCTGAAATATGACTCACATCATAGCCTTCAATTTTGTTAATTTCTTTTATTGCTAAGTATTCACTTAGTTCGTTAAGAGCAAAGGTATATTTATCCTCTTTGCTAATATGATTTTTTATAACTTGCAATGCATTTAATTTACATAAGTTAAATATTGGTCTAATTGATTGATTTGGTGAATGTATAATTTTAACTTTCTTTTGATGCTCAGAATTGAACATGTCTTCTAAAATTTCTTTATCTTCTAGCTTGTAAGCACATAGAATTTTTTTAGGTATGTCTAATTGATTGTTATAGAAGTTAAAAATTGCACTTTGATATACTTCATCGATTGAGTTGAAATGAGCTTGTTTTATTAAATGTGTTTTAGTGCCTCTTATTTTTCCATTTCTAACTACAATTATTGAAACTCCTAAATAACTCATTTCAGAACTTACTGAAAAGATGTCAATATCATTGGCTAAAGTCACAACTGACTGCTCCTCTTTAAGGAGGTTGAGTCTATTAAGTCGGTCTCTTATATCTGCAGCTTTTTCAAAATCAAGCTTTGAAACAGCTTTTTCAATGTCGCTTGTAAGTTTCTGAATAGTTTTAGTATCTGATGACGAAAGAAATGATTCTGCGCTTGTAATGTCTTCGAAATAATCAACTTTATTTATTTTTTGAACACAAGGAGCAGAACATCTTTTCATTTGAAATTCTATACATGGTCTAGTTCTATTAGCAAAAGTATTGTCACTACAGTTTCTAATTTGAAAAATTTTCTG
>MDTG01404327.1_pt1 | contig 11430 bp, 11 predicted proteins | sample 811421 | NCBI WGS metagenome assembly MDTG01 (sample SAMN05326645, study PRJNA326480) | marine metagenome | isolation source: seawater | place: Pacific Ocean: South East | collected 2011
ACAGGTAGATTATGCAATTTAAAAAAATATTAATAATGATTTTTATTTCATCTTTTATTTATACTCAATCAGAATATGAATTTTTATATAGAGGAAATATTTATAACGGCGATGTAAGGTCTATGGCAATTGGTAATACAGATATGATAACTAGTTCTTCAGGATTAATAACGAGTATTAATCCCGGAAAATTATCTTATCTTGAAAACTCTATAGAAATGAATTTAAGCATGGTATCAAATATGGAAAGAAGGAGTATAACTATTTTAGATAATTGGGGAGAGTTTTTAGCAGATACTGATTATGTTTTTAATGATCATAATTATTTCTTTGGATCATTTGGCTTTAATATGCAATTGCCTGAAAATTTTGGTATTGGTATTTCTAGAAAACCATATAAATCTTATAATTACACATATGAAGAAGAGGTTAGAGGAGAAAGAGATTGTCCAGATGGTTTTAATTGTATAAAAGATCCTATAATAGGATATCAAATTTTCCAGACAGAAGGTTTAAAGTATGTTAATTCTATAGGTTTTGGATATAGTGTAGAATCACCATTATCTGAATCAAGAATGATGTCATTTGGACTAGCCCTAAATTTAGTTGAAAGTGTTGATTTTGAGAAATCAACTTATGTTGATACATTGCATAATACTTTTGATTTATCTTTTCTTGATAATTTTGATAATGTTGAACAAATAAGTGAAACAACAAAAGATTCAGCTTTTGAAGAGTCTGTTTTCAGTTTTGAATTTCCATTAAGCAATGAATTTATTTTACATCTTAATTTGAAAAATTCTAATGACAACGTTAAGAATGAATCTTTTAAAATTGGAGCTGAAATAATACCAAGTTCTAAAACATTGATTGCAGTACAGTATCAGAGTAAAAAAAATGAAAGCAATATTAGTAAGAAAAAAATTAATTTAGGATTTGAATATTCTCCATTTAAAAGAATGCCATTACGTGCAGGATTAGAATTTAGTGATTATGAATATGGTAATATTTCTATCTTAACATTAGGAACAGGTAAAAGTTTTGAAAAAATAGATTTTGACTTTGCTTTCAATTTTTATACTATTAACTACTATATGCCAAGTATATTTGCAGAAAATTTTCTTACTTTTCAAGATTGTAGTCTAGGTTGTGATAAAGTAACTGAAAATAATTTATTTATTTCAACATCAATTAAATGGAGATTCTAAAAATGATTCTAAAACTTTTTTTGATTTTTAATATAATTTTTTCGCTATCTCTTTTTGGAAATTCTTTATATAAATTACCTAATGATGTACGATGGGTTGTTAATTCTAATGAATATAAAAAACTTTGTATACAAACTTATGATCAAGCATTAAAAGACATCTCAAGTATTTTTATTGATGGTCATTCAGTTATAGTTATGGACCTTGATGAAACAGTTTTAGATAATTCACAATATCAAATTGAATTAACTGAAATTGGAGGAAATTTTTCTATGGAATCTTGGGCAAAGTGGGTTATAAGAGCAGAAGCAACGCTTGTACCTGGAGCAAAGGATTTTTTTGATTATATAAGAAAGATGAATATTCAGATTATTTTTATTAGCAATAGAATGGATGCTAGATTATCATCAACAATTAAAAATATGAAATCATTAGGAATCTATGATGACTCAGATATTTATCTATTACGATTAGATAAAAAAGATAAAAAACATATAAGAAGAAATGAAATTTTTACTGGAACAGGTAGGATGACTTCTTATGGACCTAAAAAAGTTGTTGCCTATTTTGGTGATGCTATTGGTGATTTTCCAAACGAAATTGAAAGTAATGCAAAAGAGTATATCTTCCCCAATCCAATGTATGGAAAATGGTAAAAGATTATAAATATATATTTATATTTATAATATCGCATTTTTGTTTTTCAAGTACTGATTACATTGATGTAATAACTACAAATGATTTGCATGGCTTTATTGATGAACAAACTGCAAATTTTATCAATCCTAATTATCCTCCTCATATAATTGGAGGCTCAGGTTTAAGTAAATATGTATCTGATTTAAAAGATGAATCAGACAATAATTTATTGATACTTGATGGTGGAAATTTTTTTCAAGGTCATCCGGTTGGTATAATTGATAGTGGTAAAACGATTGTTGATTGGATGAATAGGGTTGGATATCACGCAACTGTTCCTGGTAATAATGATTTTTTATTTGGTGTTAAAAATTTAATTGATTTAAGTCAAAGAGCAAACTTTGATTTTCTATCTTCAAATACTTTTTATTCCGAATCTAATGAACTAGTTTTTAAGCCTTATGAAATTTATAAAATAAAGGGATTATCTGTTGCAGTAATTGGTATTGTAAATTCTGAGTTGGAAAATTTAGTATTACAAAAAAATTTAGAAGGAATAAAAGTAATTAAACCTACTGAATTTATTTTAGATCGTTGGGTTAATGAAGTCAAAAGAAATGGTGCTGATATTGTGATTCTTTTAACTAGTTATGGAGTGCCTTGGGATAGAGAAAAGGTTTATGCTAAATATCTTAAAACAGATAAACAAAAAATTAGAAATTCTATAGAATTAGGATATCATGCTAAAAATATTGATTTAATTATTTCTGGTGGAATAAGTAAAGGTTATCCTACTCCTTGGTATGATCCATTCTCTCATGTTCACACATTCCAAAATTATGGTAATGGAACTAGTTTTGGACATTTTAAAATTAATTTTGATTCAAATACTAAATTATATAATGGTTATGATTATGCAGTCAAAAACAATATATCTCAAACTTTATTTTTAAATGATTTTAACTATGATGAAAATGATTATGATTGGATTAAAAATAAAAATAGAAATGCAATTGAAAAAAATTATAGACCTATTAATTGGAATGATATAAATTCTGATTTAGAAAAAAATAATTTCAATATAGAATATAAAAATAACTGGGATATTCCCAGTTTTGATAAAGATCAAAATCTAGATATTATTACATGGAATTGTGAATTTTTTCCAACTGCTGGAGATTCAACTATAGATGCATTATCAGAAGCAGTTTTAGATTTAGATGTTGATATTATTGCTTTCCAAGAAATTAAAAATAGAGGTTGGTTTAGTAAGTTGATGAAAAAAATTCCTAATTATGATTTTATAATATCTCAACAATCTTCTTTCATGGATCAAGCTATAATATATAAAAAAGAAGATTTTTTATATGTATCTCATTTAGAATTATTTGCTGAAAATGATTATAATTTTGCTGGAAGACCACCTCTTCAAGTTAATTTAATTCACAAGGAATCAAATACTAAATTTTCAGTAGTAGATTTACATATGAAATGTTGTGACTCTGGATTACTTAGAAGAAAAAGAGCTGCTGAACAATTATATAATTATTTGATAGATCATATTGAAAGTAATCCTAATATTATAGTTTTGGGTGATTGGAATGATGATTTGAAAGATGCAGATGGAGAGCATTGTTTTGATCTATATTTAGATGATGGTAATTTTTTATTTCCAACTATGGATATTACGTATGATATTAGTAAGGCATCATATCCAAAGGAACCATATGTAAGTTTTTTGGACCATATAATGATAACAAGCGATTTTGTTGGAAATAAGCAATACTTTGTTGATACAGTTCCAATGGATTTGTATATGGGAAATTTTAAAATATATGAAACTTATATTTCAGACCATATGCCTGTTTATTTGTCCTTTCCATTTAAAAATTAGTTAAATCTAATAACCTGTTTCGCATTATATTATTATATGAAACTTTATAAAATAATATTAATGACCTTATTGTTTTCATTTTCTTATCTACAAGAATGTCCTCCTATTGATACTTTATCAATCTCTCCAAGTCAAAATTATTGGGATTTTCCAGTACTTAATTCTTGGGAAGATTTTGATATAATGACATGGAATCTAAAACTTTTTCCATTATCGTCATCAACATTGAATAATGTAAATGAGGTAATTTCTGATGTTTTGCCAGATGTTATTTTATTTCAAGAAATTAATGATTTACAAGAATATGAAAATCTTGCAAGTACATTATATGCATATGATTTTATTCATTCAGGAGATGATATGTATGGTCTAGCAATGGCTATCAGAAAAGATTCTATTGACTTAATAAGTTATTCTACTTTATTTCCATCCAATGGTTACGAATTTGCTTGGAGATATCCTTTAAGCGCAGAAATTATATGGAATTGCGGGGATAGTTATTTTGCATTGCAAGTGATTAATGTACATTTTAAATGTTGTGATGATGGTTTTGATAGAAGAATAGCATCATCGGAAATATTAAGTAATTATATTAATGATCAATTAAATATTAACAATAATAAAAAAATTATAATTGGTGGAGATTTAAATGATGATATAACTGATTCATTTAATAATAATTCACTTTCACCTTTATTAGATAATAATAATATCTATTTTACCACAATTCCTATTGCCTCTAATTCCTATTTTGATAGTTATCCGTCATATAGTAGTTTTTTAGATCATATAATTATAACAGATAATATTAATGATTCGGCAATTAATACACAAGTTAATACTATTCGAATTGATGATTATGTTGGATGGTCAAATTTTCAAAATAATATTTCAGACCACAGACCTGTGACTTGGAGTATGGCAGTGAATTATGATGCCGTTCCCTTGGGACTTTTAATTACTGAAATAATGAATAATCCTGAACAAATTATTGATTCATATGGAGAGTGGTTTGAAATATATAATTATGGTAATCAAGATATTAATTTATATGGTTATATTTTGGAAGATAGCGATGGAGATCAACATATTATATCAGAAAATTTAAATATTTATCCAAATCAATATTTAGTTTTAGGTATAGAAGATGATATTTCTTTAAATGGTGGAATAGAATTAGATTATAAATATGATAATTTTTTTCTTGGTAATTTTTGGGATGAAATAATCTTAAAACATCCATATGGAATTGTTATGGATGAAGTTTTTTATGATTATAATGGAATTTTTCCTAATTCACCTGGTTATAGTATGTCACTTAATGATTTTAATATTAATAATGAGAATGGTTCAAATTGGTTATCATCAGAAAGTCTGATGGCTAGTGGTGATTATGGAACTCCTGGAAATGATAATTTTTTAAATTGTGAAAGTAATTTAGATATAAATTTGGATCAATTAATAAACGTGTTAGATGTTATTTTGTTAGTAAATTATATAATTGGCGAATCAAATAATGAAAATTTTTGTTCACTCGATTTTGATTCTGATGGGAACATAAATATTATAGATGTTGTTTACATGATAAACTATATCTTGAACACAAATTAAAGGAAAAATAATGAAAAAATTAATTATATTTTTTAGCTTTCTTGCAATTGCTCTTTGTCAAAGTACATGGAAATATCAACCTATGGACTTAGTATCTATTCCAACAGCAGGTACTCTTCCAAAAGGTCATTATTGTTTAGAAAATTTATTTATGGATGAAGGTGGAATACTTCCAAAATTTTCAATTGGAATTACTGATAATTTTACAATGGGATTCTCTTTTGGAATGCATAATTTTGTTGGTTCTGGAGATGTTGTGAAAAATAAAGATTATCCTGAAATTCAAATTAAATATAGAATTTTTGATGAAACTGATAAAATTCCTGCAATGGTTTTAGGTATAGACACTCAAGGTAGAGGCAGATATTATGAAATCTTTAATGATGATAATGGAACACCTGATGATATGAGTGATGATTTTGATAGTGAATTAAATAGGTATGACCAAAAAGCAATTGGACTATATTTTGTTATAAGTAGAAATTTTGAAGCCTTAGGAAATTTTGGAATTCATGCTGGAATAAATAAAAATTTTACTGAAGGTGATGACAAAGATGAAGATGTGAATTTGTTTTTTGGTTTTGATAAAGCATTAAACAGAAGCTTTTCATTATTTGCAGAGTATAATTTTGCAAGAGATGATGATGGCTTTAATGATGATGATGAGTTGATTAAAAGAGATGGTAAAGGTTATCTTAATGCTGGAGTTAGATGGGCAATATCAGAAAATTTTATGCTTGAAGTAAATATAAATGATTTAGGTAAAAATGATGAAATTAAAGATTCTCATAATAGACAACTTAAAGTTTTATATTTTAAATCTTTTTAATAATTGAATAAAGAATTATTTACATTAGAAATAAAAAAAATTGCATCTGATTTAGGTTTTAGTCTATCAGGTGTATCAAATCCTAGAAACTATATCAATTCCAATTCAAATCTAGATAAATGGATAGATGATGGTATGCATGCATCAATGGAATGGATAAAAAATAGAAAAGAAGAAAGAAATAATATTTATTCATACTTTCCTGAAATTAGATCAGTGATATCACTTGGGTATAATTATTACACTGAATCTGAAATTAAAAATCAAAAATATAAAATTTCTAATTACGCTTGGGGTGAAGATTATCATATTATTTTAAAAAATAAACTTGAAATATTTATTGATAAAATAAAAGAAATTAAGAAAGATGATTTCAAATATAGATTGTGCGTAGATACATCTCCAGTAATGGAAAAATTATGGGCAAAAAGATCTGGACTTGGTTGGATAGGAAAACATACAAATCTTATTAGCCCAAAGAAAGGGACATGGTTTTTTTTATCTGAAATATTACTCGATTTTGATTTGATATATGACGATGAATTTAATTATGATTTATGCGGAACATGTACGAAATGTATTGATGAGTGTCCTACAAATGCATTATATGAATATAAGCTTGATTCAAATAAATGTATTTCTTATTTGACTATTGAGCATAGAGGAGCTTTAAATAAGGATATAAAAGATAAATTATCAAATTGGATTTATGGATGCGACATATGTCAGCAAGTGTGTCCTTGGAATATTAAATACGAAATTGTTACCAGTGATGAAAATTTTAAAATTCGCTCAGATATAAAATCAATGAATCAAAGTTTATGGGAAAATTTAAGTGAAGATAAGTTTAAAAAAATTTTTAAAAAAAGTGCTATTAAGAGGACTAAATATGCAGGCTTAAAAAGAAATATAGAATTAAATAAAAATAACTATTAAGATGCTGCTAATATACTAACTTGTTTTTTTGTTTTCCCCTTTCTATGGAATTTTACAGTACCATCTTTTAAAGCAAATAATGTATCATCATTTCCAATTCCAACATTATTACCAGGATGTATTTTAGTACCTCTCTGTCTAACTATAATTGTACCAGTTGAAACAAACTGACCATCAGCACGTTTCGTACCAAGCATTTTAGGGTTACTATCTCTACCATTTTTAGAACTTCCCATTCCTTTTTTATGTGCCATAGTAAATGCTCCTTATTTTTTAGTAGCTGTTTTTTTAGCAGCTGTTTTTTTAGCAGTTGTTTTTTTAGCAGCTGTTTTTTTAGCAGTTGTTTTTTTAGCAGCTGTTTTTTTAGTAGATTCTTTAGTTGAAATACTATCAGCTTGAATTAAAGTATAATTTTGTCTGTGGCCATTTTTTTTCTGATAACCTTTTCTTCTTTTTTTCTTAAAAACTATAATTTTTTTGTCTTTTTCGTGAGAAACTATTTTAGCATTTATTGAAAAAGAATTAATGTATGGTTTTCCAACTTTTTTATCCTTCCCATCATCAATAAAAAGAACGTTATCAAATACTATTTTTGTTCCAACTTTTTTATCTGTAAATGGAATTCTTGTTTTTTCACCTTCTTTAATAAGAATTTGATTTCCACTATAATCTACTAATGCATACATTTTTTTATATCCTATTTAAGCCTGGTAATTTATTTAATTATTATTATAAAAAACAAGTTAAACTTCATTTGTTACATCTTTCTTTCTTTTTTTAGAATACACCCTAAATTCATTTGAATTCAGCTTTTCTTCTAATTTAATTTCTATCCACATTAGTTTTTTAAACATGTACTTATTCAAACTACTTCTTTTTGCTGTTTTTAAATATTTTTCTATTTCTTCATTTACATAAATAATTAATCTTCTATCACTAAATTTATTTCTAAATCTATTAATCCAATTTTCTATATTTGTTAATAAGGAGTCTTTAGATAGTGTCCTTCCAAGGCCAGAACATGTTGAACAAATATCCGTTTGAGAATGTTGTATATTTAAACCAATTCTTTGTCTTGTCATTTGAAGTAAGCCGAAATCTGAAAATTCCGAAACTGAAGATTTAGCATGATCTTTCCATAAATATTTTTTTAATTCTGTATAAACCTTTTTTCTATTTTTTGTATCAGCCAGATCAATGAAGTCAATTACAATTAATCCTCCAATATCTCTAATTCTAAGTTGATTTACTATTTCAATTGAAGCTTCTATATTAACTTTTAAAGAGTTTTCTTCATGTGATTTTTTCCCAATAAATCTTCCGCTATTAACATCTATCACTGTCATTGCTTCTGTATGCTCAATAATTAGAAATGCTCCACTTTTCAGCCATACTTTTGGTTTCAATGTTTTAGCAATTGGTTCTTCAAGTTTATACTTATCAAAAATAGGTTCCTTGGATTTGTGATAAGATAATTTTGCAACATCTTTTTTATCTATATTTTTTATTAATGAATACAATCTATTATAAAGAGGTTTTGAATCAACTACTAATTGGTTGATATTTGAATTAAATAAATCTCTAATAATTAAATCAGAAATTGTAAAATCTTGATAGATCAAAGAAATATTTTTTGAGGAATTAATTTTAAGTTTTAATTCATTCCAAGTATTAGATAATTTTTTATATTCATTAATAATTTTATCTTTATCTTTCCCCTCGCAAATTGTTCTGATTATAACACCTTCATTTTCAGATTTCACATTCTTAATAATACTTTTTAGTCTGTTTTTTTCATATTTATCATTGATTTTTTTTGATATTCCAATATATTGGCTATTTGGAATATAAACTATTAAACTTCCAGGTAAAGAAATATTAGTAGTAACTCGTGCTCCTTTTCCACTAAAAGGTTCCTTAATGACTTGGACAACTATATCATCTCCAATTTGCAAATTTATTTTTTTATCTTTCTTTGATTTCTTCTCATTTTCAATTACAATTTCATTGTCAAATAAATCAGACTCTCCGATTTCTGTAAAAGGTAAAAAAGCATTTATTGGTTGACCAATATCAATAAAAGCTGCTTGCATTCCTGGAATTATATTTTGGATTTTACCTTTGTATATATTTCCTACTGTTTTTTTATAATCAGGCCTTTCAATTAATAGGTCTGATAATACCTTATCATTTGTTATAGCAATCCTAGTACTACCAATAGTAGAGTTTACTATAATAGATTTTTCATTTTTCATAAATGAATCCTTCTTTATATTTTATATAGGATAGTATTGAGTAATGTTTAACTAAGAGGATTTTAGCTGAGTAACTGGATGTAAAAAAATTTCATCGAACATAGAAATATTATTAAAAAAAGATGAAATAAAAATTTTTAAAAAATTATAAATAAAATACAAAAAAATAATCCAATTGATTATAAAATAATCTTATAAACTTTAAAATAACTATCTATAGTAAGATACAACATTTTTTTATTATGTTTATAGTATTTTTAAATTTTAATGTTGTTTAGACTGCCTTCAGATTGTTAATTTATAGAGGTAAAATAATTATGATTTAAAAGGGGATTGAATTGCCTTATATAATCACAGATCCATGTGTTAGTACTTGTGATACGGCGTGTGTCGAAGTTTGTCCAGTTGATTGTATTCATGGTCCTAATGATAAAACGGGCGCTGGAACTGAGGCCAAGGAGCCAGGTTTTGATCCAACTGATAAGCAGTTGTATATAGATCCTGAAGAATGCATAGAATGCGGAGCATGTGAGCCGGAATGTCCAGTTGAAGCAATTTATGATGAAGATCAAGTTCCAAATGAGTGGAGAAAATTTATAAAAATTAATTATGATTACTTTGGAAGAGAATATGAAAGTTAATTTTATTACAATATAATTTAATTTATAGACAGCTACATTTATAAATAGTAGCTGTTTTTATATATATGGAAAAAAACACTGAAAATATTAAACTAATTTTATCTAAAATAAATTATCCTGGATTTAATAGGGATATAGTATCATTTGGAATAGTTAAAGATATTAGGCTTGTTGATGATAATGTATATTTATCTTTGTCAGTTAAGACGAATGATGAAAATAATAAAAAAATAATTGAAAATGAAATTAGAAATTATTTATCAAAAGAATTCAATTTTTCTGATATAAAAATTAGCTTTGTTTTTGAATCTATCTCACCAAATAATAGTAATCCAAATATAAAGAAAATTATAGCTGTTTCAAGCTGTAAGGGTGGTGTTGGAAAATCAACTATAGCTCTTAATTTAGCATTAGAAATATCAAAAAATTTTAAGGTTGGTTTATTAGATCTTGATATCTATGGACCAAGCTTATCAACTTTAATAAATTTTAATGAACAACCTAAATTCGATGGTAATAAAATTTATCCTATTAATAAATATGGAATAGAATTAATGTCATTTGGATTTATAAATAATGAAAATTCACCAACTATTTGGAGAGGTCCAATGGTTTCTAGAATGACTCAACAATTTTTTGATGATGTTGAATGGGGTGACCTAGATTATTTGATTTTAGATTTGCCTCCTGGTACGGGAGATATACAATTAACGTTAGTCCAGAAAATAGCTTTGGATGGGGCTGTTATCGTAACTACTCCTCAACAACTATCAAATATTGATGTGAAAAAAGGTTCTGATATGTTCAATAAAGTTAAAACACCTATCATTGGTGTTATTGAAAATATGTCAGGATTAGATATAAATGGTAAAATTTTAAATTATTCTGAAAATTTAGATATTGATATAAATGGTCAAAAAATTACTTCAGATAGTGATGGAAATTTTAGTTTAAAATTAGATGTCTTTAAAGGTTCTTCAGGAGAGAGTGAAAGTTCAAGGTTAAATTTACCTCTATTGGGTAAAATAGGTTTGGATCCAATGTTGTCCGAATGCTGTGATATAGGTGATCCTTATGTATTGAAATATGATAATACTCTTGTTAAAAAGGAATTTGAAAAAATCGCTTCTTACATAACTAAAAATAATAATTAATTTGAAAATTAATAAAACACCTAAACATATAGCGATTATAATGGATGGTAATGGGCGATGGGCAAAGGAAAAAGGTCTTTCAAGAATAGAAGGTCATAAGCAAGGTGTAAATGTTGTTAGAGAAATTATTACTTATTGCTCAAAAATTAATATAAAGTATTTAACTTTATTTACATTTTCAGAAGAAAATTGGAAACGTCCAAGAAAAGAAGTCATTGGATTAATGAATTTATTAGTTAGTTCACTGAAAAAAGAAACAGAAT
>MDTG01433785.1_pt1 | contig 11430 bp, 4 predicted proteins | sample 811421 | NCBI WGS metagenome assembly MDTG01 (sample SAMN05326645, study PRJNA326480) | marine metagenome | isolation source: seawater | place: Pacific Ocean: South East | collected 2011
CTGCCTAGGCAGGGGTTCGCTGGCCGCCGAAGCGGCCGATAGAGGTCGTCAAGCTACTAAGGCATCAAAGTCGGCTGCCACAATGGACGTAGCATCTGCCACGCCAGTGAACTTAACAAGGTTCACCGCAGTCAGATCGCCTGCTCCGAAGGTGGTGTTGTCCACGGCGCCACCGCTGGTATTAACCACAAGAGCAAGATAACTGTCCGTACCATCATCATAGAGTACCAAGATACCGTCGTCGTCATCTATGCGTCCCGCTGCGTCGCTACCAGCCGTAAGCTGGTGAGTTCCCCCAGCTTCCAACGCAACTTCCAAAGCGTCAGTATCTGCGACGTTCGAATTGAGAACCAAGACGTGGGTCGTTAAACCTTGCAAGTCTTGCACAGTGTTTGTTGTCGTCAATGTAACCGCTTCAGCACCCTGGGCGGCACCACCCAGCTCATTCATCACGATCGTGGTAGTTCCTGTGATTGCTGCTTCACCCGTATCTTGCATGTCGGAGATATCGAGCTCGATATCATCATCCGTGGCTGTACCGCCGAAGTCGAAACCGGTAATGGTGTCGAGGCCATCACCACTCTTAATGACGTCTTCCGCCGCCGCAGTCTCGGAAACATTAATGGTATCGGTGCCAGCACCACCAATGACAGTATCTGCACCGTTGCCAGCAGTAATTGAGTCGTTACCATCATCACCAAGGAGGGTGTCGCCCGCAGCACCGCCTACGATTGTGTCGGCATCGCCGTCACCGCTGATGACGTTCACAATGTTAGTAGATCCAGTGATGACGTCGTTACCAGCATTACCATCGATTTGGATGTCTGCTGTTCCTAGTGCGTCAGCTGTAATGCCGCTAGCATCAATAGTTTCGCCAGTCGCAAGTCCTGTAATGATGAGTGTGTCAGCACCATCACCTGTCAGCTTGAAGGTAATATCGTTGCTGGCCAGATCATCTGCCATGAATGTTGCGTCGCCCGCGACGATATTCAGAACCTCAATATTCTTCAAACCTAGGGTGTCTGCATAAGAGATACCCCCGGTCTCCTGGAGCACAACCGTATCGCTATCGCCTGCTCCCAGATCAAACGTACCCGTCACAACGTTATCTACTAGATTGACAGTGTCGTTGCCTGCACCGGCATTGATTGTCAAGACACCAGCAGTCGTCTCGTCAATGTCAATCGTGTCGTCGCCGTCACCACTGTTAATGCTCGAGCCTGTAGCGAAGTTGTCTGCGTTAATCGTCTCGGTACCAGCATTACCGTTGGTAACTACCGTGAAGGTCGTGTTGGGGTCGTCCATAGTGACCGTATCGTTACCGGAGCCGGTGTAGATAGTCGCGTTACCAGCGTTGGTTGCGGTAGCGTCCGTTGTAACCGAGATGTCGCCCGTGGATGCGGATCCAGCAATCACGAAACCCGCTCCTGCATCCTTCTCGACAATCAATGAAATCGTTACATCGTTGGTCGAGGTGATGGCAATTGAATCGGTAGCCAGGGTTGATGCGGTTACGTCGGTGTCACCAGAGACCACAATCTCATCCGCGGTAATCAGCGCCCCAGTCCCGTCAAACTTACCGTCGGCAAGTGTGACTTTCGTAGCGGTGATGGTGCCATCAATGTTGGAAGTTGCAGCGTCGTTCGTCGCGGTTAGCGTGACTGTGCCGTTAGCAGCAGAGATTGCAGCAGTGTTATCAACTGTCGCACCCTTGACACTCAAGCTACCGTTACTCGATGTCACGGCCTGCAGGTCAACATCGTTAGCCGTAGTAGTAATCGTAATGTCGTTCTGCGCATCAACTAAGCCGGTAGCTGTAAACGAATCAGCAGTTACCGTCATTGAACCCTGAGCTGCATCAGAGTTAGCCATTGCGATATCGTTAGTGGCTGTCAGCACGATGTCATTTTGCGCTGTGATCTTGCCGGTCACGGCAATGTCATCAGACGCGGTCATGGTAACGTCACCCGAATTGGTGTTCGTGGTTGGATCAGCGGTTACCGTGGCACCCAGAACCAGCTTCTTGCCTGAAAGGGTAAAGTCACCCGCACCAGCGTAGGCGCCAGTAATGGTGATGTCGTTCGCGCCAACAACTGCTACTGTCGAATCATTTGCGTCAACGTCCATCGCAGCGATTGTGACCGCCTGCACGTCATTCGTAGCAATCGAGACGACCTCATAATCCTCGGTCTTGATCGTACCGGCATTCTCGTTAACGCTCATGGTCAGAGTAGAACCAGCGGTAGCGTCGTTGGCATCAAAAGTGTGCGTTGCACCCGCGTTTTGATCTATAGCGATGGTGAACGGCGTGCCTGCTGTCGTGGTGAACGTGTCAGCGTTAGCACCCTGGTCGCCGGAAAGCTTAATACCACCGGCGATAACGCCGGCGTTCCATACACTGAGTGTGTCGACCGCGGTGACGTCTAGCGAGAGTTTGCCGGTACCGGACTGTGTGAACGTCTGCCCAGTGAACATAGGAGTAGCACCGGTGAGCTCAACGTCCTGCGAACCCGTAATCGTGTATGTCGTCGCAGACGCAGCGGCGTTAGTAATTGTGTAATCAACTGCGGCCGTGGAACCAGACAGCGTAATCGCCTCGACCGGGTTACCGGCACTCAAGCTTACCGCTGACTTGCCAGAGGTACTAACAGATGCAGCGTCATTGGTAGCCGCGGTTCCGTCAAGGCTCACCGTGCTGTCGTTATCTCCCAGCACAATATCAGTAGCGCTATCAGCGACTGAGGTTAGAGTGACGCTTGCAAGATCTGCGTCGCCGGTAATGGACAACGACGCCTCTGCCGTGCCCGTAGCCAGTGCGCCGGAGATGCTAGTGACGTCGACAGTAGTAACGTCCGCAGCAAGGCCGCCCGCCACTGTAACGTCTGTCTCGCCTGTAACCTCAACACCAGCGATAGTCACTTTATCAGCCACGTCGATGTTGATTACTGAACTGCCCGTGACGGTATTGATGCCTGTCAGCGCAAATGCCGCGCCAACTTGCTTACCTAGGTTCACATTAACCGCTTCGACATTGGCGACGGTCCCAAAGGCGAATCCTGCGTCGCCAGTAAGCGTCAAGCTGTCTGAGTCGGTCGCACTCGTATCGTTCGTTGCGTCAGTGAGTGGTGCATAAGTGGCACCCGAACCAACTGTACCTGTAACGGTGTCGTTACCCAGCGTCATAACCAGAGAAGCCGAGTCGTCGGCAGTTGTCATCGCTACCGTGATGCCAGTACCTGATGCCAGTGCGTCCGTAGCATCCTTCGATGCCTGCAGTGAAATCGGTCCGTTTACGGAACCAACCAACGCGGCATTAGTCTGATTGAAATCGGCCTGAGCCACCGTGTCGACATAGTAGGTTGCAGACTGTTGCTTAAAGCCCAGAACGTCTGCGTCGGTTGTATTGGCGTTGGATTTGGCGGCCGTGATCAAGTTGATGGTCATCTCGGGAGCAGTAGTCGAACCACCAGTGAGCTGTGGCACCCAAAACGTTTCATCAGCAGCAGTAGCAGCCCTGCCAAACAAGTTCGTATATAAATCTTGAACGATCGCTTTCGCCTGAGTCTCTGACGGGTTGCCAGAGGCGGGCACATTCTTCCCTTGCGTTCCAGCGGTGTACTCGGCGCTGAGCGCAATGTCGTTCATCAACTTCTTTAACGCGAAAGTCGACTCTTGCCCAGCGGCAACGGCAGCATCGAGCTGCTTAACCCAGTACGCCAGACCAGCAGGGTCAGGTGCCCGACCGAGGAGGCCGATATATGCTTCTGTTACTTGAATCTCAGATGTGGTAGCCATCTATCACTCCTAAAAATGCCTCTACGGCCATGTAATTTCTAAATTTTTGGTTTACCCAAGTGACTGCTTCTCTCGAAATTCATGCCCAGAGATGTTCCATCCCCCGGCACTGAACCCGACATTGAGCGACAGTAGCTCAGATAAAACCGACTATCAACCCTAAGGGTGCCACTAATTTCAGCAAAATTAAACACACTTAGGAGGTTATATTTTCCAACAAATCCCATTTTTCTCGGAAGCGCCCTTGGGTTTGCCATTAACAAACCGTCCGCTGAGGCCTTAAACCACCACATGCAAATCCCACGCCGATACCAGTGGACCACATGACGCAACACTGAAATGACGGTTCATACAGCTATTTACTTCCCGATAACTCGCAGAAAGACAAAGACGCCAGAGTCTACCATTGTTACCCCCACCAGAGACCTAACGTGTTTATTTAACATTTCTCAACCATTTGCCACCCAAGTTGACAGCCGATCCGCCGCCTTTGCTCCGCTAACCCACCCTATCGATTAGCAGATTTCAACGCCGACAACAGTCCTTCAAGCCTCTTGGCGATCACATTATGGCGATGGGTCGCGCGCCACTTATCAGCTCGCTCTGCATGATCTCCCCGTTCCTCCGGGCCCCAGGCCGATACATCTGAGATGCCTTTTGCAATGGCCTCGGGGGTCACCCCGCCGAGTCGAATGACGGCAGGCGTGACATCCTCAAATATCGCGAGTGGCGTCACCGCCACCGGCGTACCGCTAGCAATGGCATGCCGCACCGCGGCGCTTGAGGACTCCTTCGTCTCCTGATACGGGAACACCACGAGCTCTTCTTTGGCCAACTTCTGCAGGCATTCCTCATCGGTGTAATAGATAGTATCGAGCGTAACTACCGACTCCAACTCTAGCTCCTGGATCTTTGCGTCAATGGCAACGATCACGTCGCGAGAGGCTTGAGCAGGGTACTCAGCATTTAACATATGAAGCACGACGTCGTGGCCGCCCGCTCTTAAAATCTTTACGGCCTCGAGCAATTGCTCCAACCCCTTGTTGGGCAGTAAAAATCCGAATGACGCAATTCTGAATGGCGGTGATAGGTTACCTATCGTCTGATTGGCGGCGTCAGCCCTTCGAGCACCGGCGAAATCCAAAACGCCGTGGGGTAGGAGCATGGTGTTATCTGTAAGGCCAATTGCCTTTAGCCGATTCAGATCCTGAGGACTGTGCACCAATAGTCGATCACATTCTGATAGCGCCCGAGACAGCAGCTCTAGTCGGCGCTTGGGCAGCTCCGGCGGGTCGCAGGTGGAGTGGAACATCACTACCACCACAACCCCAGCCTCTTTCAAGGCGAGGAGCAAATCCGACAGCGCAGGGAACTCAAAAAAGCCATAGTTGAATTGAATCACCAGGGATCCTGGCAAGTCGGCAAACAGCGCGTCGCGTAGCTGGCCAAGATCATCACCGAAACCTGAAGACCAGCAGCGTGCGACTTCCTCACCGTCCGAAGGCAGCAGCAATTTATCCAGCTCTTCCTCTCGTGTGCGCCGACTGGCGTACACCTGCACTTCACCCTCAAAGTGCTCGATTAAATAAGCGCTATAAGCGGCGATGCCGCAGCGGGTATTCCAACTCGACACCCAACCGATGCGGTCATTACTTGATGCTGCGGCATGGGTCGACTTCCACTCACAGGTCGCCGCCATCACGCGCCCAGCAACCCGCGCCCAGGTAAAATGAGATAGTAAGCGCTCTCTGCCCCGCCCGGCACGGAGCTGATGCTCGGCCCGCGTGGCGTCGTAGAGCGCACGTAGCTGCCGTGCCAGATCGGCCTCGCACGGCTCGGCCCATACTGAGTCAGCCAACCCGAAGTGCGTCTGGGCCCTGGCGAACTCATAGTCCACCAGCCAAGCGTTCTCAGCGTCACAAAAATCCATGTGCCCGCCGTAGCCCGTTGCGATCACCGGCACCCCACTCAACATAGCTTCACCAATGGGTAAGCCAAAACCCTCTCCACGACTTGGGGCCACAAGCGCGCGGCTCATTTCCATCAGCGCCTTCAGTTCACCATCGGTTAAGTCTTCTTCAATGATCACAACGTTGGGGTAATGTGCACTGTCCTGACATGCCTCGGCCAGTAATTGCCGCACTGCGTTGTGTGGATTCGGGAAGGTCTTGATCAGCAGGGTGACATCATCTCGGCTAGTAAAGGCCTCACCCCACGCACTCAGCAAGACGTCGATACCCTTGCGAGGGAAGCAGGAGGAAACGTGCAGAAAAATAAAACCCGTCGCCTCGCAGGGCAACTCAAATGAGGCATCGCCAGATATGCGTTCCCAGTGATCAACTCCCACACCTGCGACCGCCTGAGGCACAGTAACACCGTTGTCGACCAACACCTTGCTCACGTAGCGCGACATGGTCGTCATGCCATCTACGTAGGTATTAAAGTTCCCGACCCACTCACTGGGGAGTTCGCCCTCCTCCCAACCCCATAAATGCAGCATGCCAAACCCCGGAGGTAAGTCATGCACCCGCGGTGGGTACATTAGGCGACTAGTAACGGCCGCAGGGCTAGTTACCTTGTCGGCCACCAACATCATCGCGGCCACGTCTGGATTGCGATCCAAAAACGCGGGCTCAGGGTCGAAGTCACCTGGACCCTCGCTGGAGCGGAGTTGCACCTCAATGTTGGCGTTTCGTAACGCCAGGGCGAATTCACGATTGAGGAGCGCCAGCGAGTAGCTACTGTCGAAAGGCCCCTCGATTAACCAGGGCGATATAGCGCTGCCATTCTGAAACCGCAGCCGCAAGAGCGCCTGCTCGTTGCGATCAATCGCTGCGGCCACTTGGCTCATCACTCTGGTGCGGCGCTTCACATTGGCTTCCGCGCGGAGCGCTTCAGCAATGTGTTTTAGCAGCCTGTGCAGTCGCTCAGGGTATTGTGCCTGCCAATATTCCCCTGGGGGCGGCTCGTTTCGTTCAACTGTGCGCTGCGAATAGGCAGCCACCGTCTGCTCAAAAAATGCGAGCGCCTGATCCGCCGTGTGCCGCCAGGAGAACTTCGCTGCCTGCACCGAGCCATGGACTCTGAGTTTCTGAGCGAAAGCCTGATCGGTCAGCACTTGCTCTAACTTGGCGCTGATATCCTCCACGTTGAAGGGGTCAAACAGGGCCTCGTCCTCACCCACGACCTCCGGCAGACTGGAAGTGTTAGCTGCGATCACCGCCGCGCCCGCGGCCATTGCCTCGAGCGCCGGCAGTCCAAAACCCTCGTGCCAGGAGGGGAACACGAAGGCTTTGCAACCTTTATAAAGGTGCGCGAGCTCATCATCAGTCACCTGCCCAAGAAACCGCACCCCATCCTGCTGAGCGCTCCTTTTCTTCGCAATGTGCAGCAGCGTCTCGACGTCGCGCGAGGGCATGGAACCGGCTAGCACCAGAGGATGGGCAGCCTGCAAAGTGGGCGAAAGAGCGCACCAAGCTTCGATGAGTCGGGGCAGATTTTTTCTGGCGTCAGACCCGCCTACGTATAAAAGGAACCCCGGCGACAGCTTCTGTGATGCCAAAGCCGCTAACGTGCCGCCTTGGTCATCTGCCATCGCCTCGATAACGCTTAACGGCCCAAGCGACGCGACGGCAACTTTCGCCTCCGGATACGCCAGATGCTCGACCGCTTCAGCGCCGGAAAATTGCGATATCGCCAATAACCCATCGGCCCGACGCAGGCTATCCAGCTGCTTGGTGTAATGGGCTTTAAAGGCGGCGTTGGTCTTCAGGTATTGATCGGGGTTAAGGAGCGGAATCAGATCGTAAAAAGTTGCCGTCACTGGGTAGCGCGCTTCCAATTTCCCGATGCTGGTGATCACGCTTTCCTCAAACCCCTCCAGGGCGGAGAAGATGTGCACGAGGTCCGGCTCAAGCTCAGCGACAAAAGCCTCGCGCATGAGCTCCGACACTGCCTCTCGCAACCCATTCTCGGGATCGTTTGCAGAAGACGGTCCGGGCAGTGAACACACGACGCACTGGGTGCCGGGGTAAAGGGCCTCAAAATCCGCGACGAGTCGCGGATGGTCATCAGCGAGAGCGCCATTCGCCAAAAGGATGATCTCGTGTTCCTGATGTTCTGCGATCAATGCAGAGATCAGCGAGTGGGTATCCCTGCCGATGCCGCGCAGTCGGCTGGCACTCTGCAGGCTTTGGATGTCAAAGACGAGCCTCATTATTGCTCGCTACCCTGACCCGGCGCGGCCTTCTGCAGCTTTGGCATACCGAGCTCGCTTGCCAATTCGTTGTAGATACCTTTGCCGCGGGTAGAGAGCTCCCGTGGATTCAAATCCGATTTTATTACCGGCCCAGCCGGCGCCAAGCTAAGCCAACTCACTAACCACCGATGAAGTGCCGGGGTGTGCTCCAATGAACGACTGAGTTGTCGAAGCAGCGTTGGAAATCGACTTGTGACGGCCAGCGCAACACGACCGACCCCGGCACCAGTCGGCAAGAAACGCTTCACACCGATGAGCAAATGCCCTTTCCAACCAGCCAAAACCCGCAGCGGTACCGTTACTCGCCACGAGGCCGAGGACTGCATGTCGTCGATATAATGGCGGGCTAAGCCGAGCTCGCGGTATGCGGTCGTCAAATCAGAGGCCAACTCGCTGGCGGTTTGCCTTAACTCCCCCAGCACTTTCCTATCGTGCTCCAGAGCGCGATGCAGTGCAGCAGCATCGTGCTGCGCCGCTGCCAGCGCCGCGGCTTGCTGATCAAAAAGGCCCGCCCACGTCTCGGTGCGCGCCACGCTTGTGGCTCGACTGGCAAGCACAGCTCGGCGCTGGTGTGTTGCCAGACGCTGCGTCTGAGCATCGCCTTGGGGGCTGGGCTTATGGGCTTCCCTCAGCGCGTAAAGGTTTTCTAGCTGTTCTGTATCCCAACCCGACTGACCAAAAATCTCATTCACCCGCGCCTCAGCGGCGGAAAAGACCTCTAGCTCTTCTGCAGCGTAGTGCGCGGCGGGCGACGCTGCATCAGACAAATCGATACCGCCTGCGCCCCACTCTGCGAGTGTCTTAACCACTGCATCTTGGTGCTCTGCTGACCCGCTCAGCGAATCAATATTTATCAGTAAATCGGCGTTTTCCAGCGCATGATCCAGCAGAAATAACCACAGGCCATAAAACCAGGTGTAGCTATCAGCAAAATGCGTCGGCCGCAGATCATAAAAGTCTCGCGCCTCTGAAAAACTGCTCTCTGGCGAGCGCGGCCAGTCCATTGAGTTCAACAGCTCGGCCAACGGCGCGGGCAGTGGATCGGCGTGAGCAATCACGCGGCTGGCCGCATCGAAGTAGGGGTCAATCTGGTAAGACCACCATTGGTCGCACGGGTTGCGCCAAAGGTAGGCGTGATGCCCACCCATGCCTTGTTTCAATGCCCCGATTCGACCCGCGGTGCGGCACTCCGAAAACAATGGTTTTTTGGGCGAAGCCGCGGCGAGAGCCTCAAAAAATGGCTGCCCAGCGGCAGTGGGCGTCTCAGCAAAATATCTCCCATAGACTGTCCCGGGCGCCAGGCGATTCTGCCAGGCAGGCCACACCTTTTTTAGCTCATCAAAATAGTCAGCCTCCAACACTGGATGGTGCAGCTGCTGCATCTTTTCGGCGCTGGTTTCCATATCGAGTCTGGAGACATCCTCGCTTGCCCACGCCACCAGCTCGTGCATTGATTCGTAAAAACAAAAAAGTGAGTCGTTGCGGCGCAGTCGAGAAAAAAAGTAGGTACTGCCCGCCCTGAAGAGCGAGTGAATAAATATCGGGCTATCAGACATCGCCCGGCCCTGCGGGTGTCACCGATAACCGCGCGTGAAGGTCCGCTGGCCCAACCAGTGCGGAGGACGCTGGCGAACTGCTCACGCGCAAAATCGCCGCATCCACCCTGCGGCTTAAAAAGGCCGACTCGTCATCGTGATCGCGGCGCACACCGCAGTTTAAAAAGTACTGGTCAGGCGCAAGATGCGTGTCGACCTCAAACGTCACGTCGATGACCGAGCCTTCCTCAATGGCCACCGGCACGCCGACCTGCGCCCCCTCCACTCGCGATGAATCCGTGCCAAAAACGGCATTGCCCTCTCGCGTCTTCAGCATCATCGAAAATATCGGCGCCGTCACACGCTCATGGAACAGCACCCTGAAGCACCACTGAACGGTGTCCCCCGAATTCACCACATTACTTCGTAGCCCCGAAGCGGTCGCCAACCAGCAAGACTGTATTTCTGCCTCGCCGGTACCATAAATCTGCTCGCTAACAGACGCCAGAGACGGGTCGTAAGCCGCTTCGACATCAGTCGGCGCAGCGACTCCAACTTCCGCACCGATCGACTTACGGGGTTTTCCAAACATCGCGCGCTCATAGGCATCACACACTTCACGCACGGGGCCCTGACTCGCCACTCTGCCACCATCCAAAAATAGGGCCTCACTGCATAACCGCTTCACCGCCTCGATATCGTGACTGACAAACAGCAAAGTCGTGCCCTCAGCGCGGAAGGCCTCGATACGCTGATAGCACTTACGCTGAAAGGCAACATCTCCGACCGAGAGCGCCTCATCAATAATTAGGAGATCCGGCCGCACCGATGTTGCGACGCTGAAGGCGAGGCGCATTTGCATACCGCTGGAGTACGTGCGCAATGGCTGGTCCATAAAATCACCGATATCAGCAAAGCGTTCGATCTCAGGCATCGCCGTCTCTAGCGCTGACATCTCAAGCCCGAGTAGCTGCCCTGCCATCAGTGCATTCTGCCGACCGCTAAATTCGGGGTGAAAACCCATGCCCAACTCAAGCAGCGCCGCAACGCGGCCCTGTACCGTCACCGCGCCAGTTGTCGGCGCAGTAGCGCGGGAAACGATTTTAAGAAGCGTGCTTTTACCCGCCCCGTTGGCACCGAGTATGCCCACAGAGGCACCGGTCGCCACCTCGAAGCTTACGTCACTCAGCACCCATCGCTTTTCGTGGCACGGAGCGCGAAATAACCACTCTCTGGCGCGCGCCCACTGAGAGGGATAACGTTTGAACGCCTTTCCTACCCCCTGAACAGAAACGGCAGACATCAGAGCTCGTCAACCAATTCGTCAGCGTGTCGGAGAAACAACCAGGCCCCGACCAAGACGCAGATGAGCGCGGCCAAAATCGGTGTAAGCAAATCAGACCAATTCGGCACTGTGTGGTTCAAAAAAATCGACTGGTAACCGGCAACGATGGGCTGCATGGGGTTGATTAAGAGCAACGGCTGGAATCTGTCTGGGATCGTCTGTAGCGGGTATACAATAGGGGTTAACCAGAACCAGAACTGCAGCAACACCGACACAAACTGGCCGACATCGCGAAAAAATACGTGCAAAGTCCCGAGCAACAACCCGAGACCCAAGGCCATCAGCGCCTGCACAACAAGAAGTGGCACACTGGCCAGCACCAGCCACCCAGGCCAGTGCCCAATCACCGCGAGAAAAATACCGTACAGCCCGAAGATGATCGCAAGGTTCACCAAGGCAGTGCCACTCACCACTGCGGGCAAACAAACTCTGGGAAAGGCCGTCTTCTTCATGAGGTTGGCCTGCTCGACAAACACCGTAACCATTCGCGAGAGCAC
>MDTG01430454.1_pt1 | contig 11429 bp, 11 predicted proteins | sample 811421 | NCBI WGS metagenome assembly MDTG01 (sample SAMN05326645, study PRJNA326480) | marine metagenome | isolation source: seawater | place: Pacific Ocean: South East | collected 2011
AGATTATTTTGATAAGTTTTTAGCAGTGGATTTTTTTGTTCTAAATCGTTTGAATATCTCTTATCCAAAATATAAACATAAGTTTGCATTATTAACTATGCATTTCAATGACATAAACATTGTCGATCCGTATCAGTTTCAAGCTGATGAATATATGAAAACAATGGATGATATCAAATATGTTGCAGGCAACATTAATTTAGAAAAATTTCTATGAGGATTAATATTTTTTGATCAAAAAAACTATTTGATCAAAGAACGATAAATCTTCCTCAATATATTGTATAGACCAATTTTTTTAGGATATTCATAAGGCTGATTGTGGATTCAATCCGAGCTATTTGCATTAATCTACTTAAATCATTTTGTAAAATTAAGTTGATAAAGATTTCATATCAATTTTCATGGAAAAATTTAAAATAAGATTTTTTTAGCATTTCCTTTTCTTCATTATCAAGTATGAACAAAAAAATTAAAATAGGATAAATTGAAAATGTAACTATTAACGAAAATGTTAAACGAGTGAAACTATCATAATCGGCTGAAAAAATATTAATCATAAAAAATATTAACAATACTAATAATACAGGTTTAAGAATTACATCACGAATGAAATTAGAGATCAAAATACCATAATACAACCTTAATAAAAGTAACCTGTAAAATATTGTTATAAAAGTAGTTGCTAGAAGAACATAGAAGACTGTTATAGCTGGATAGCCATTTTTGAGTAAGAAATAATCGCATATGATACTAATAAAAATCAATGATGCTAAAAATATTTGATAAAACGCAATTCTTCCAGTTGCAAGAATAATCATCCATAAAGGCCCATTGAATGAATCAATAAGCATATTTATTAAAATGAGTATGCTAAATTGAGCAGCAAATTCAGGAGAACTTACTAACCATATTCCTAATACATATTCCATATTTAAAATTAAAGGTATGGCAAAAAAGGTTAGCAATAAAAAGGAAAATTTAGCGGCTCGTTTAGATAATGATTCTAGGGCTATAAAATCACCACTGGCATAGTTCTTAGTAATTTGAGGCATGAATGCCTGTTGAAAACTAAAAACTAGCCCATTCACAGCAATGCTTATTTGCATAGCTATACCATTGGCAGCATTCACCAACAAACCAAAGAAATTATTCAACAATAAAGCTACTCCATCTTTCTGAGCTATCTGAGCACTTGCCTCTAATAAGCGCCAATTTGTAAAGGAAAATAGTTCAAAATAGAGTGCTTTATTTTTACTTATTGAGAACTTGTAAAGATTTCGTGAATCCAATTTACAATAAACCATAAATACTAAATTAGTAAAAATTGTTAGGGTGAATATAAGAAATGAATACAGTATGAGTTTATCAAAGTCTCCAACCAATAATAAATTTACAATAATCAGCTTTAGTAATGATTCAAAAATACTGAGGTAGGCAAAAAATTTCATTTTTTCTTGAGCTAATATTCCAGCATCATATGGAATCCGCATTACAGATGCACATACACTTAAAACGCTGAAATGGAATACAATAACAGCAACTTCTTCTCGACCTGAGGAGATTGTAAGTTTGTTATTCACATACCAAAGTCCGACAGTTTCACAAAATATAGCTATCAGCAGCACTACAAAAATGTATAAAACAATACCTACGTTAAATACTTCGTTATACCGTTTATAATCTTTTTTGCCCAAGCTATAGGCTAAGAATCTTTGAAGCCCGCTCTGCAAAGATGTACTAAAAAAAGTAATCGAGGCAACCAGCCCACCAATTACAACGTAAAGACCAAAATCTTGAGCGCCCAAAACATCTAAAACAATTCTGGAGGTATATAAAGATATTGACATAGTGACTAGCATTCTCAGATAGAGATACATAGTATTTTTAGCTATTCGATTATTAGGTTTTGAATTCATTTGTTTTTACTTATATTGTTACTAATCACAAGAATAACTAGCTAATATATTCATTTGTTACTAAGTGTAAGTCTATTCAAAGAACCTTCAACTCCAGCCCTAAGATCACTTAGACTTATCTTAAATTTGGATTCGATTTTAGTACAATCTAATACAGAATATTTAGGCCTAGCTGCAAGAGATGGATAGTATGCTGATCCAATTTGATTGATGTCTTTGGGTACTTTAAAACCAAACTCGCTTGCAATATCAAATATTATGTTTGCAAATTCAAACCATGAACAAGCATGATTTCCACAGTAATGATAAATCCCCTCATAGCCATGGTTCAAAGATAATTTGGGTAAAAGTTTAACAATGGTCTTAGCAATATCTTGGGCATAGGTTGGACATCCGTACTGATCACCTATTATATTCAATTTATCTTGCTTCTCCCCAAGGCGTAACACTGTCTTAAGAAAATTACTGCCATATTCACTATAAACCCATGATGTTCTTATTATGATGTGCCTGCAACCTGAAGACTGAATTGCTAATTCTCCCTTCAGTTTAGTTTGCCCATATACTCCCTGTGGATTAGGCTTATCATCTTCTGTATAAGGTTTTTTTGAATTGCCATCAAACACATAATCTGTTGATACATGTATTAACCAACAGTCTAACTCACAACATATATTGGCGATATTTGCGACAGCTAGATGATTAATAATATTAGCTTCTTCTTGATCTTCTTCGGCTTTATCAACGGCAGTATAAGCTGCAGCATTAATTATCAAATCTGGTGAAATATCTAGAATATAGTTTTTGGTTTCTTCAAAATTGGCAATATCTACTTCTTCATGAGAGCTACAGACAAGGTTATGATCTTTATTTTCAAGTTGATCAATTAGACAACTACCAAGTTGTCCTCTTGAGCCAAAAATTAGAACTTTCATTTTTTTAAATCAGCAAACAAAGGCGCAGTTGCATCTTTGTTTGATAAAGTAGGTCTTTTAATTGGCCAATCAATACATAAGTCAGGGTCATTCCATAACAAACTGCCTTCATCAGATGAGTCATAATAATCAGTGCATTTATACTCAAAATCTGCGGTTTCTGAGAGAACCAAAAACCCATGAGCGAAACCAGGTGGTACCCAGAATTGAGCCTTATTTTTCTCTGACAGTATCACCGCTTCCCATTGGCCAAAAGTTCGTGAACTTTGACGAATATCAACTGCCACATCAAAAACTTTACCTTTCACAACTCTTACTAATTTTCCCTGAGGTTTTGTTCTTTGATAGTGTAGTCCTCGCAACACACCTTTGGTTGATCCTGAATGATTATCTTGCACAAAATCAAAATCTATTCCAGCTTTTCTGTATCGATCTTTGTTGAAAGATTCAAGAAAAAAACCTCTTTCATCTTCAAAAGTTTCAGGCGTAATAACTAAAACACCGTCTAATTTAGTTTTCTTAACTTTCACTATTTATTAATTTTTAATAATCTTTTCAAGATATTTGCCATAACTTGTGCTTTGCATATCTTTAGATATTTTTTTTAATTGTCTCTTTGAAATCCAATGATTCTTATAGGCTGCCTCTTCTATGCATCCAACTTTTACACCCTGTCTATTTTCAACAGCACTCACAAAATGGCTTGCTTCTAGAAGAGATTCTGGAGTACCAGTATCTAGCCATGCAAAACCCTTGCCAAGTGTTGCAACACTTAGCTGCTTAAGTTGCAAATATTTTTTATTAAGATCAGTTATTTCTAGCTCTCCCCGCGGAGAGGGTTTTAAGCTTTTAGCATGCTCAATAACTTTATTGTCATAGATATATAGCCCAACAACCGCATGATTTGATTTAGGTTTTTTTGGCTTCTCTTCAAGTGATAGGGCATTCCCTTTTCCATCAAACTCTACCACGCCAAACCTCTCAGGATCTGACACTTCATATGAAAAGATAGTTGCCCCTTTTTTGATATTTTTTACATTATCAACAAGAAGTTTAGAAAAATCATAGCCATAAAAAATATTGTCTCCAAGAATTAAAGTTACTTGATCATCATTTATAAATTCTTCAGCTAGTATAAATGCCTTTGCAATCCCGTCTGGCTTCGATTGTTCAATATAGCTTAAAGTCAATCCAAGCGACGATCCATCTCCCAGTAGCCTCTTGAAGTTAGGCAGATCTTCTGGAGTTGAAATAATTAATATCTCTTTAATTCTGGCCATCATTAAAACTGAGAGAGGATAATAAATCATTGGCTTATCCCCAATGGGGATAAGTTGTTTTGATATTGCTTTGGTAACAGGATAAAGCCTTGTCCCTGACCCTCCGGCTAAAATAATTCCCTTCATAACGCTACTTTAATTCTCCTCTTCGCTCAAGACGATAAGCACCGGAAAGCACTCGTTTCCACCATTGATGATTATCTAAATACCATTTTACTGTTTTATACAATCCAGTCTCAAATGTTTCTTCTGGCACCCAACCTAAATCCCGGTCAATTTTAGAGGCATCTATCGCATAACGTGTATCATGACCAGGTCGATCTTTAACAAAGGTAATTAAATCTTGATATTTTTTTATACCCTTAGGCTTTTTTGGAGCAAGATTTTCAAGCAACTCACAAATAGTCAGAACTACTTCCAAATTAGTTTTTTCATTATTTCCACCAATATTATATGTGTCACCAATTTTACCCTTTGTAACTATCTGAGCTAGGGCTTTTGCATGATCTTCCACATAAAGCCAATCACGAATCTGCGATCCATCCCCGTAAATAGGCAGTGGCTTTCCATGAATAGCATTTAAAATAATATGTGGTATTAACTTTTCAGGAAAATGGTAAGGTCCATAATTATTTGAGCAATTAGAAATGATCACTGGAATTCCATAAGTTCTTCCCCATGAGCGGACTAAATGATCTGAAGAAGCTTTGCTAGCAGAATAAGGTGAGGAGGGTGAGTATGGTGTTTGCTCTGTAAAAAAACCCTCGGTCTCCCCTAAATCTCCATAAACTTCATCAGTTGAAACGTGGTGAAACCGAAAATGTTTTTTTTGAGAGTCTTGCAAGCCATTATAATAAGTTCTGGCTGCTTCAAGAAGGTTAAAAGTACCAATAACATTAGTCTCAATAAAATCAGCAGGGCCATCAATAGATCGATCAACATGGCTCTCTGCAGCAAGATGCATAACAGCATCAGGCTGATGCCTTTCAAAAAGTTTAGGCAAACCTTCTCTATTACGAATATCTACCTGCTCATGGCAATAAAAATTAGAATTTTTAACGTCTATCAGAGAATCTAAATTACCAGCATATGTTAATACATCAACATTTACGACTGAATAGTTCATTTTATTGATGAGAAAACGAACTACCGCGCTACCAATAAACCCTGCCCCACCAGTTACCAATATTTTCATTTAGCACCACCAAATAACTCAATACTTTTTATCATATTAGATTTTTTAGATGTTCCAAAAAGAACTCCTGAAAGCTCAGGAACCTCATCAAGCAGCATGGTTACACCTTTAGCATTTCCGCCACTAAAAATTGACATAGCAATAGACTCATAAGATTTAAATTTTTTTACACAATTTTTTACTTCATCCAGACTAGGGTTAGTTCTAAATCCAGTGCTATTATAATTAAAAACTATGGTGCAATCGTTAAAACCGGAACTCCACATAGATTCAGCTAATTTAGGAAAATTCATAGTATAAAAAAGCGGTTTTTTTGCAAAACCAAGACTTACAGCCCTATAAAACGATTGCAATAAATCATCGCGCTTCATTCCTAATAAAAAATCGCTTGCAATATTCAATAAACCTATAGATTTAACATATTTCAAAGGTATACCTTCTATTTCTGTTTTAATTAATACCCTAAAAGCATGGTCATAGTATCCAAGAATTCCCTTCATACTTGCTGCCGTTAAATTATAAAATCCTGCACTTTTAGCTTTATGCAAAAGTGCTCCTGCAAGACCCTTCTCAGATATTAAATCATTGACTCTATGCGCATACGGTAGTGCTGGATGAAGGTTAAAAGGACAATCTTTGATAATCATGCATATGGCATCAATAGTTTTTTTATCTGCAGTAAAACAAAAATCCCTTATTCCTGCATCCCAAGCATCTCTAAGTGTAATCGCTATATGATCAGCAGTTCTATATTTATCTAGGTATTCAATGCCTTTTCCCGCTGAGTGGTTCACACCGAGAAATTGATTATCACCGAAGAATATTTTCATAATTTACATTCATGAAGTTGCGAAATTATTTCATCACAAATTACTGCATGCTCCAGATTTTGATAATTTAGACTTCTGGAAATAATGCTTGCTACAAATTGATCAAGTTGATTCTGAAATTCTTCACCACGTAGATAGTAGGAAACATCTGTATCAACATCTTTAATAGAAAGTTCTAAATTATTTTTTCCAGATAGTTTTAATAATTGACCATCTGTCCACATAGAATGATCATATGAGTCAATTTTTATACTTATGCCAGCTTTTCTGACAGTGGTATCTGCCCAATTACAATTTACATTTAAATCAAAATTTTTGTGATTCTTAAATCCTAATCTTGCGCTAAACTTATCTACTACACCTTCCTGGAAAAGCTCTTTTTTTTCTGTGCAAATCACCTCATCGGGCTTACCAAATAAAAATAAGGCTAAATTAATTACATGACACCCATAATCATAGATGCAACCAGATCCAACACCTTTGTTTCGCCATGTTTTTGGCGTTTCCTCAGAGACAACATTGCCGCACATATTAATTTCAGCTGCCAATATTCCTTCTGAAACCATTTTCTCTAATAGCTCCTTGAACCGCATAAATAAAGGGTGATGCCGATAGACGTAACCAACTGTGAACTCTAATTTATTTTTTTTAGCTAGTTCAAGCAGTTTGTGACTTTGACAAGGATCTAGGCTCATAGGTTTCTCAAGAAATATATGCTTTCCCTCATCTAGTAAAGGTTTTGTAATCTGAAAATGTGTGTGAGGAGGAGTCAGAATAAATGCCGCATCATAATCAGAATATGCTAGCTTATCAATGCTACTAATGACTTTTACTCGAGATAATCTTTTTATAATAAATCTAGCAACTATGCTTGGCTCAACAATAGCTACTAACTCTATCTTTGGGTGAATTGAGATATGGGGTATATGAGATAGTGCGATCCTACCTGCACCAATTATAACTGCTCTAATCATTAGTTTTAGTCCTCAATAGAGCTGGAATCATCAGATTGAATAAGGATTGCCTTATTATTCATTTTAAGATTAGTTCGAATAACCTTTGCAGGCACCCCAACAGCAAGACATCCACTTGGTATATCTTTGGAAACTAAAGAGCCTGCGCCGATAATACAATCACTCCCGATGGTAACCCCTGGTAGGATAGTAGCTCCGACTCCTACAAAAGTTCTCTCACCAATTTCAACAGGCTTGAGCAAAGGCAAATCAAAATTATTTGGGTCACGATAAACATGCTCATGACACAAAATTGAAGTACCACTTGCGATCAAACACCCACTTTTTATCGTGATGCCGCTTGGATCAACTCTGTCTAAATTTAAATTTCTTTCCAGCACCACGTTTGAATGTATATTTTTATAGCCCTGAATCCTTAGCTTGAACAACCGCAAAGATTGTATAACAGGGCCAAGAGTCTCCAGTATTAAAATGCGTATACTTTTTTTAAACATTTAATTTCCTCCGTCAAAAAGCACTGATTCATAGGATGACAAAATGTGCTCCCATTTATATTTTTTTTGAGCTATTGAAAATAAATTCTCAGCACAATAAGAACGCATCTCAGTCGTCATTTTTTGCGTAATCCTAATAAGTTCATCAGTAGAAGAAAAATAGTACGCTTTATTATGCGTAGTAAATCTATTAAAGGAAACATCATAAGCAATTACTGGTAGCTTTGCCCACATTGACTCCACCAAAACTGGGTTTGTGCCTCCAGCACTATGCCCATGAACATAGCATTTAGTCTTCAAATACAAAGCCTTAATCTTGCTTATATCATAAATAGGCCCTATTAAATGCAAATTAGGAATATTTGCAAATTTTTCATACATTTCTATTCCAAAGCTTGACGACTTCCAATTTGAAACATACACAAGCTCTAACCCACTTTTAGCATATGCAGACAATATCATTTCTAAATTATTGTCAATTTGTGCTCGTGCCATTGCAAAATCAAAATTTTCAGGCAAATCATATTCTTCAAAAATTTCAGGGTTGCTCACAGCATCTAAAAATTGATCTCCACCGTACGGTATCATTGTTGAATCTTTATTATATTCTTCTTTAATATATGCCTTTAATCCCTCATTGTCAGTAATGAATTTATGAGAGTGCTTAGCTGCTACTTTTTCATTGAATTTTAAATAAATGCGTGTGAAAAATCCCCACTTATCACGAGACCATTCTAAGCCAGCCATATTCACTATAAAGCATACTTCTGGAAATAAAAGTCTAAAAATTGGTATTGAAAATGTAGCAGATGTTCCTAAAATTAAGACTTTCCCTCCTTCACGGCAAGCTAACCAAATTGAGCACAAGTCAAATAGAATTGATTGCCAGCCATTTGCTCTCAATTTAATAGGAATTAATTGTGCTCCTTTATACTTTTCTCCATTTTTGCTTATAACACTTGCCTCACAATATACCTTGCACCCATTAGCCTGAATCTTTCTAGATTCTAGAAGATAATCAACCAAGGTTTCAAAGCCCCCATATTTGCTTGGAACCCCCACAATTCCAACAATGTGAATCATTTGCTTCATAATTTTTTATTTTCTTTTATATTAGGATGAATATTGCCAACACATGTTAAAAGTTTTTGTTCAAATTCATTGAAAGAAAACAGCTTAGCTTTTTTACGACTACTAGCTGCCAATTTATTATAAAGATCTTTATCTTCATAAATCTTAACAATTTGCTTCGCAATCTTTGCGCTCTCATATGCTGATATTCTGAAACCATTATCTCCATCTGTGACAAGCTCACGGGGCCCTCCAACTTCCGGGACTATACACGGAAGAGAGTAAGCCATTCCTTCAAGTATTGTTAGACCAAAAGTTTCAACCCAGGAATCAGGCAATGACAAATTTAGCAACAATGCTGAATCTTGAAAATGTTCTGAGATCTTTGATGTTGAAGCAAAAATACGAAAAGAAGATGGAATTGCTATATCGTCAAAAAAATAATCAATCATTTCTTGATCAGCATCCAATACTAAATGAAAGAAAATTTCAGATCGACCCTCTAATAATTTTGCTATTTCAATTAGCTGTAAAATCCCTTTGTACTTTTTTAGAGAGCAAACCATCAATACTATAAAATTTTCTTGATGGGCTTGGTGATCGTTATATCTTTTTTGAGCATTGTTTAAAAACTCTGCTGGCAGACAGTTATGTATAACGCAATAATCTTTTGAACTTATATGCTCTTTTTCAAACAAGTAATTTGATACAAAAATCTCGTAATCACAAACAAAACGCCTAAAAAAAGCAAGGCTTCTGTGAACAAAATTTAAGCTATTGGTATCTTCATGCAAGTGGAAAATTACAAAAGCCCCTCTAAGCTTTGCAGCTAAGGCTCCCAATATAGGTATAGATGTATTTATATAAACCAGATCGTTCTTGTTGGAGCTTTTTAAAACCAAAAAAAAGAGTTGTAATTGACCTAATAAGTATTTGAAAAAGGTTATTAATCCTATTCTTGATAAATCAAATGCGAATGTCTTTTTTGGAACATCTAAATTATCTAGAAACCCATTTGTGTTATTGGTTATAAGTTCGCACTCATACTTATTTTTTAAAACATTTACTACAGACTCTAATACTCGTGGACTACCACTGAAACTATTAAAAAAATGGACAAATATTATTCTATCTTTTTTTTTCATTATTAATAATTAATACAACATGAACATATGATAACGATCAAAAGTAGTCAATTTCTTGTCTACAAACAACTGATGATGTAATCATATTTTAAAACCTAAAACCCTTTTCCTTATGAGGAATGCGTAAAATGCAATTATGTTAAGAAGGGTAATAAAAACGTTGGTGATTGCTGGTAAAGACTTAAGGTCTCTTCGTATGATGAATGTTTCATATATGGCTTTCAACGAAAAGCTCATACCTCCTGCAGTCATTTTTGCAATTTGGACTGGATAAAAATAAAAGCTTAAATTTTTTCCCTTGCTAAGCAATAACTCATAGTCAGCACATATTTTAAATTTAGTGTTAAATGGATCAACATTGGAGAATAAAGATCTTCTATTGTGCAGAGAGCCAACATGAGCTGCTACCATATTTTTTTTTAGACGATTCCAATTTGGAGATTCTCCGAAAATTTTTAGAACATTACCGTTATCATCTAGTAGCATATTTTTTCCACAAATATAATCGACTTTGGCATCAACTTTACTGCTGCTTAGTAGATTCAAATAGTTTGACAAAGCATTTGGAAACAATTGATCATCAGCACCTATAAACATGATCCAGTTACCTTGGCTTGCTTTAATCCCCTTGTTCCAAGCATCGTATATACCATCATCCGGCTCAGATATAAACACATCAACCTCATCACCAAAAGATTTTATAATTTCTACAGTTGAGTCAGACGAACCTCCATCTATGATTACTAATTCACATTCACTTGTTTTCTGAACTAATAGACTATCTAAACAACGCTTTAAAGTTGAGCTTGCGTTATATGTGGCAATTATTATTGTTATCTTTTTGGACAATTTACTTTACTGATGATTATTTTAGCTCTTTAGTGTGTGAAAGTTTCTTTTTGTTGGCTTCTTTATAAAAATAGCTGCCAATATGAAGAAATAGAAGAAACTTGTTCGAGAAATTGCTTCAGCAGACATTGAAGCCAAGATTATTAAAATACAAACGATATTAAATTCTCTGTTTGGTGTGAGATTTGTTCTAAAAAGATTTAGCAGAAATAGAATTCCAAACAGCAACCCCCAATCAAGAAGAAAAATTACATAACCATTACTATTTGAAACTTTCATATAATTACCAAAAGCACCATCCCAATAATTACCTCTCCAAAAAGACTCCTTAATGGCATAAATCAATTCATTGTTTGATGCTACTGCAGCTTCTACGTCAGCTCCTAAAATGGGGTTAGCTAGCAGTAATGATAATCCAGTGAAAAAATCAGCTATTCTTGTTGCTCCAGATCCCATCGCATCTTCAAAAACTTTAATAGTAAAGTTATCAAGAATTAAAGGTAATGCAATGATGCCAACTAAACCTGAAATTAGAAATTGGTTAAAGCGCAATTTTCTAATAAAAAAAATTGCATATAACATAACAGTAAGGCCCAAAACGATAAATCCTGTAGTTGAAAAACAACTGATAGACGCAACTAAAGCAAGAAAAATTTGAAAGCTGGATCTTTTTTCATAGAGCGCATATAAGAGATTTATATTTAAAAAAATCTGCCAAATTCCTGGTTCCCACACTA
>MDTG01258030.1_pt1 | contig 11428 bp, 12 predicted proteins | sample 811421 | NCBI WGS metagenome assembly MDTG01 (sample SAMN05326645, study PRJNA326480) | marine metagenome | isolation source: seawater | place: Pacific Ocean: South East | collected 2011
AGCCGCCGATCTCGCCGATCATGATGATCGACTGCGTCTCGTCGTCGGCGAGGAACATCTCCAGGATGTCGATGAACTCGGTGCCCTTGACCGGATCGCCGCCGATGCCGACGGCCGTCGTCTGGCCGAGGCCGGCATTGGAGGTCTGGAACACCGCCTCATAGGTCAGCGTGCCGGAGCGCGACACGACGCCGACCGAGCCCTTCTTGAAGATGGAGCCCGGCATGATGCCGATCTTGCACTCTTCCGGGGTCAGGACGCCCGGGCAGTTCGGGCCGAGAAGGCGCGAGTTGGACTTCTCCAGCCGGCGCTTGACCTTGACCATGTCGGCAACCGGAATGCCTTCCGTGATGCAGACGATGAAGGGGACTTCCGCGTCGATCGCCTCGATGATCGCCGCACCGGCGCCTGCCGGCGGAACGTAGATCACGGAGGCGTCCGCGCCGGTCGCTTCCTTGGCTTCGCCGACGGTGGCGAAGATCGGGAGCTCGGCCGCGCTGTCGAGACCGGACGACCAGGTCTCGCCGCCCTTCTTCGGGTGCACGCCGGCGACCATCTTGGTGCCGTAATACTCAAGCGCCTGTTCGGTGTGGAACGTGCCGGTCTTGCCGGTCAGTCCCTGAACGATGACCTTGGTGTCCTTGTTGACGAGAATGGACATTATGCGCCCCCCTTCACGGCCTTGACGATCTTCTGCGCCGCGTCGTCGAGATCGTCGGCGGCGATGACGTTCAGGCCGCTCTCATTGATGATCTTCTTGCCCTGTTCCACGTTCGTGCCCTCGAGGCGCACGACGAGGGGAACCTTCAGGCCGACATCCTTCACAGCCGCGACCACGCCTTCCGCGATCACGTCGCAGCGCATGATGCCGCCGAAGATGTTGACCAGGATGCCCTTAACGTTCGGATCCGACGTGATGATCTTGAAGGCCGCGGTGACCTTTTCCTTGGAGGCGCCGCCACCGACGTCCAGGAAGTTGGCCGGCTCGGCCCCATAGAGCTTGATGATGTCCATGGTCGCCATTGCAAGGCCGGCGCCGTTCACCATGCAGCCGATGTCGCCATCGAGCGCCACATAGGCGAGGTCGTACTTGGAGGCCTCGATTTCCTTGGCGTCTTCCTCGGTCTTGTCGCGCAGTTCCATGATGTCGTCATGACGGAACAGCGCATTGCCGTCGAAGGAGACCTTGGCGTCGAGAACGCGCAGGTGGCCGTCCTTCATAACGATCAGCGGGTTGACCTCGAGCAGCGCCATGTCCTTCTCGACGAAGGCCTTGTAGAGGATCGGGAAGAGCGTCATGCCGTCGGCGCGGGCGTCGCCCTCAAGCTTCAGCGCGTCGCAGAGCTTCGTCGCGTCGGCTTCGGTGACGCCCGTGTCCGGATCGATCGGCAGCGTGACGATCTTTTCCGGCGTCTCTTCGGCAACGGCCTCAATGTCCATGCCGCCTTCCGTCGAGACGACGAAGGCCGGACGGCCGACGGTGCGGTCGACGAGGATCGAGAGATAGAGCTCGCTCTCGATGTCGGCGCCGTCCTCGATGTAGAGGCGGTTGACGACCTTGCCGGCGTCGCCGGTCTGCGCGGTCACCAGCGTGTTGCCGAGCATCTCGGCGGCGTGGGCCTTGACCTCGTCGATCGAGAAGGCAAGGCGAACGCCGCCCTTGGCGTCGGGGCCGAGTTCCTTGAACTTGCCCTTGCCGCGGCCGCCGGCGTGGATCTGCGACTTCACCACCCAGAGCGGACCGGGAAGCTGCTTGGCGGCTGCCTCGGCCTCGTCGGCGGAAAAGATGGGTACGCCATTTGCAACAGGCGCGCCGAAGGCTTTCAGCACCTGCTTGGCCTGGTATTCATGGATATTCATGCGTCACTCCCCCAGTGTCGGAGACGGTTCGCGTCATGCGAAACGGGAGGCTCGAGGCCTCCCGCATGTGTTGGTTCAGGCCAGCGCCGGCTGGATCTTCTTGCAGGCCTCGACGAGGCCGTCGACGGAGGCCACGGACTTGTCGAACATCGCCTTCTCGTCGGCGTTCATCTCGATCTCGATGACCCGCTCGACGCCATTGGCGCCGATGACGACCGGCACGCCGACATAGGTGTTGGAGAGGCCGTACTGGCCGGTCAGATGCGCGGCGCAGGGCACGACGCGCTTCTTGTCCTTCAGGTAGCTCTCTGCCATGGCGATCGCGGAAGACGCCGGGGCGTAGAAGGCCGAGCCGGTCTTCAAAAGGCCGACGATCTCGGCGCCGCCGTCGCGGGTGCGCTGGACGATCTCTTCAAGACGCTCGGCCGTGCACCAGCCCATCTTCACCAGATCCGGGAGCGGAATGCCGGCAACCGTGGAGTAGCGCGTCAGCGGGACCATGGTGTCGCCGTGGCCGCCCAGCACGAAGGCCGTGACGTCTTCAACGGAGACGTCGAACTCTTCGGCGAGGAAATAGCGGAAGCGGGCGCTGTCGAGCACGCCGGCCATGCCGACGACCTTGTTCGCCGGGAGGCCGGAGAACTTCTGCAGAGCCCAGACCATCGCGTCGAGCGGGTTGGTGATGCAGATGACGAAAGCGTCCGGCGCATGCGCCTTGATGCCCGCACCGACCTGCTCCATCACCTTCAGGTTGATTTCCAGAAGGTCGTCGCGGCTCATGCCCGGCTTGCGCGGCACGCCGGCGGTGACGATCACCACGTCCGAACCGGCAATCGCCTCGTAGGAGTTCGCGCCTGACAGCTTCGCGTCGAAGCCGTCGACCGGCGAGGATTCGGCAAGGTCGAGCGCCTTGCCCTGGGGCGTTCCTTCGGCAATGTCGAAGAGCACGATGTCGCCGAGTTCCTTCAGGCCGGCGAGGTGGGCGAGCGTGCCGCCAATCTGTCCCGCGCCGATCAAAGCGATCTTGTTCCGAGCCATATCCTATTGCTTCCCTTTACGTAAAATGGAGCACATACCGCATCAACGGTCGCGCATGGCGATAAACCGTTTGGCGCCGGGGCGCAAGCCAATCGAAGGGATAGGGCGTCAGGCTGCCCTATGAGTCACCTTCGCTCAGCCAGTCCTCGGACCGCATCTCGATCAGCCGGGAAACCGTGCGCTGGAACTCGAAGGATTCGGTCCCGGTCGTGGCAACATACAGCTCCTCCGGCTCCGCCTCGGCCGAGAGAACCAGCTTGTTGCGGTTGTTGTAGAGCGTGTCGATCAGGTTGATGAACCGTTTGGCGGCGTTGCGCTGGGGCAGGTCCATCACCGGAACGCCCTCGATCACGAAGGTATGGTAGGACAACGCCAGGCGCTGGTAATCGGCAGCTCCCAGCGGCCGCTCGCAAAGTTCCGTAAACGTAAACCTGGCGACGCCGGCTGCGGTGCGCGACACCGGAATGTGCCGCCCCTTGACCTCCAGCTCCTCGCTGTGGGCCTTCAGCCCGTGGGTCAGCTTGCGCCACAGCTCCTCCACCCCGCGATCCGTCTCCGGTCCGAGCGGCGTCAGGTAGAGCGGGGCACCGGCCAGTTTCTCCAGCCGATAATCCGTGCGCGCGTCGAGGCAGACCACATCGACCCGGGTTTTCAGCAACTCGACGAAGCCGAGAAAATGCCCCCGGTTGAGGCCGTCCTTGTAGAGATCGTCGGGATCGACGTTGGACGTCGCGACCACCACGACACCCTGCTCGAACAGCCGCGTGAACAAACGCCCGAGTATCATCGCGTCGGCAATATCGGTGACGGTAAACTCGTCGAAACACAGAAGCCGCGTTTCCTGCGAGAGCTCCGCGGCCACCGGGGGAATCGGATCGTCGCCGGCGATCTCGCCGTCGCGGATCGCCGCACGGACCCGGTGCACCCGCTCGTGCACATCGGCCATGAACTCGTGGAAATGCACGCGCCGTTTCTTGCGGGCGACCGCGATGTCGAAAAACAGGTCCATCAGCATGGTCTTGCCACGCCCGACCTTGCCCCAGACGTAAAGCCCCTTGGGCGCATCCTGTGCTGCGCCGCGCTTGCCGAAAAGCCAGCCAAGCGCGCTCTTTTTCGATGCGGGACCGGTTTCCGCCAAAACGGCGTTCAACCGGTCGAGAGCGGCAACGACCTGCGCCTGGGCGGGATCGAACTCGATCTCCCCCGCCTCGATCAGCGCCTTGTAGCGCCCGTCCACCGTATGGGTGATGGCAATGCCGGACGACCGTGCGCTGGAGGCCGTCATCGCCGGCAGTCCTTGCGCGCCAGCGGCGAAACGGGGCACATCGACAGGCAGGGACCTGAAGATGGATGGGCATCCGGAAGAAACGTCACGTGACCCTCGCAAGCAGCTTTTGCCATGCCGGGATAACGCGGCGAAGGAGACGCTGCAAGAGATTGGCGGCGGACGAGAGGTGCAATCGCGACGACGAGGCCAAAGGGACCGCGTCTACGCCCGCCCGTCGTCCTCGCTGGACGCGGGCATAAACGCGGTATCGACCGGGACCTGGAGCCCGGTTGCCAGCCGGTTGGTCTCGCTCGCCATGCCGACGATGGCAAGCAATTCGCCGAGTTGGGCTTCGCTCATTCCCTTTGCGCGCGCGGCAGCCGTATGCGAGCGGATGCAATATTCGCAGCCGTTGACGATGGAGACGGCCACATAGAGCATCTCCTTCGTCAAGGGATCGATCTCGCCCGGCCCCATCACCTCCTTGAGGCTGCCCCAGGTCCGTTCCAGCAAGGCCGGATCATTCGCCAGGACGCGCCAGAAGTTGTTGATGAAGTCGGTGTTGCGCGTTGCCTTGATGTCCGCGATCACGGCTGCGGAGCGCTCGGGCAGCGCGGCATCGTCCAGGACGGGCCAGATCGACATGGGATGTCTCCGAATTCAGTGTCGGCCCCGCGCTCAGCGGAACACGGAAATCGGCGCGCCGCTGGTGGTGCGGCCGGCGAAACGCTCCGCCCCGGTCGCGTACAGTTGCGCGACGGTGGCGCCGGTGTTGTCCTTGAGGATCACCTCCTTGCCCTGCAGGTCCCAGGCGGAGACGGTCTGCAGCGTCGGAGTCGCGCAGCCGCGCGAGTTAGCCCGGTAGCCGCCTTCCCAGGTGGTGAGCGTCATGAAGAGCTTGCAATTGTCGGCCCCCGAGGCCAGCGACCAGCCGCCCAGCATGTCGCTGCGCCCGATCTCGCGCGCACCTGCCGGCGGTCCGCCGGCGAGCGGATCGACGCCGGCGACCTGGGTTTCGCCATCCAGCGGCGCGGTCCCGTCCAGCGTCTGCATGTCCTGTTGGGTCATTGTCGGGTCGAGCGGCTCGAGCGACTGGCTGGCAACCGGCGCTGTGGGCGTCGCCGGAAGCGGCGCCGAGCGGCTGCCATAGCCGAGCCGCTGACATCCTGCGAGCGCGAGGGTCACGCAAATGACGGCGGTCATCTGCTTGCTCAGCCGGGCCTTGCGAAGCGGGGCGGTTCCGATCATGCGCTGTTCTTCCTTGTGCTGTCCGTCCGGCAGGAATCGGTGACGCAGTCTAGCGCACCGGATTGCTGGCTGCCCATGTCGATCCTCGACGTTTATGGTGACCAAATCGTTGACGCAACCGTCAAGCTCGCCATCAAACTGCCGCAGTAAAGAGGCCAGAGTGTGAGTTCGGTCTGGGGAGACCTTCAAGGAGTGGCGCAACTCGACCAGGAGCGCCCCATGCCGCATACACCAGAAGCCGGCTCAACCGGATACTTTCGCAAGCTTACCTTTGCCGACCAGACGCGGTTTCGCGACCATCTGCTGCGCCTCGACCCCGGCGCCCGGCGGGCGCGTTTCGCCATGCCGGCGAGCGACGCCTTCCTGCGCTGCTATGCCGAGACCAGTTTTTCGCTGGACGCCGTTCTGCACGGCTACGTGGTCGACGGACATCTTCGCGCCGTGGCGGAACTGCGCCCCTGCGGCGACATCCGCACGGCGGAGGCCGCGTTTTCCGTGGAAGACATCTGCCGGCAGGCCGGTGTCGGCACGCGGTTGATGGAACTCACCCTGATCGCCGCGCGCAATCGGGGCTGCCACCGCATCTACATGAATTGCCTTGCGACCAACCGGGCCATGCAGCAGCTCGCCCGCAAGTTCACCAAGGACCTGACCTTCGAGATGGGCGACATCGTCGGCCGCATCGATCCGCGCTCGGCCTCGCCGTTCAGCCACCTGCGCGAACAGACGTCGGACGTCTTCGGCACCCTCGGCGGCTGGATCGACGGCTCGCGCGCGATGCTGCGCGGCCGATCCTGAAAGAGGCAAGGCGCCGGCGATTGGGCACCTTGTCACGCCGATCGCCGCAAGACGCGGCGATCGGTCCCGCCGCCGGCGAATCGCATCCCGATTTCCCGCCGCAGCGTCGCGAAGGCGTCCCGGGCCTGCTGGATCGGGCTTGCCGCCTCCCGCCCGGGTGCGAGTGACCAGCACATGTGGCGGGTCGGCCCGCCCCAGATTTGGCCGGTTGCGGCCGCAACCCCCGGCGTCAGCGCAACGACGACATCCGGCGAGGGCGCATGCGGCAACGCGAACAGCTCCCAGGGCTTCGGCACAAGACCGCCGCAGGGGATGCCGTTTTCCGCCAGCACGCGCGCGGTTGCCGGGGCCAGGTGGCTGGCGGGCGCAAGCCCTGCGGAAAACGCGCGCAGGCTGCCGTCGCTGACGGCGTTGAGACACGCCTCCGCCATCGGACTGAGGCCCGCATTGTCATTGCATACAAACAAGATCGTCATCGTCATGCCAGTTCCTGCCGTTTGCGACACGCCCCACTTCAACCCGCGGGAAGCTGTAACGTTCCGGCAAAACGCCAGTATGACGAAACCCGGATGAGTTCCGGCGACTTCGTGACGAGATTGGGATCGCGAGGCTATCCGGCATCCGCACGCGAACCGGAAAAGCTGTCGAAGGCCGCCAGCGCCTCGGCGCCATAGATCATCGACGGGCCGCCGCCCATGTAGACGGCAACGCCGATGGCCTCCATCACCTCCTCACGCGTCGCGCCGTATCGGGCGGCGGCCTTGGCGTGATAGGCGAGACAGCCGTCGCATCTGACCGTGATGCCGATGGACAGCGCGATCAGCTCCTTGGTCTTGGAATCGAGCGCGCCGGCCCCGATGGCCGAGCGGGCGATCTCGTGAAACCCCTTCGCGACGCCGGGGATCCCGCTGCGAAGCTCGCCCATGCGTGCATCCGTCTGGGCGATAAAGGCATTCCAGTCACTGACGGCCATGCGTCTGTCTCCTTGGTGTGGTGATGACCTCCCAGGCCATTTTCCAAGACACAGCATCCGCGGCACCCGCGCGCCATGCGCTGGATCAAATCCCCGGACGCAAGGGCTGCGACCTTGACGCGGCGACGAAAAGGGCGAAAACCAGAAGCAAGAGGCAGCCAACCCGTCAGCTCAGGATATTTTCCATGCCATTCGCCATCTGGTGCGTTCTCGCGGCCGCCATCCTGCCGATCCTTTCCGCCTTTCCGGCGAAGCTGTCGAAAGACTTCGACAATGCCAATCCGCGCGACCCGGCCTACTGGAAGAGCGGATTTCGCGCTCGCGCCGCCGGCGCACAGGCGAACGGCTTCGAGGCCTTCCCGATCTTCGCGGTGGCAGTCATCGTCGGCCTGTGGCAGGGCGGCGACGCCGGCTGGATCGACCAACTCGCCGGGCTCTTCATCGGCGCGCGACTGATCTACATCGCCTGCTACTGGAGCGACCGCGCCACCCCGCGCTCGATCGCCTGGGCCGTCGGCTTCCTGTCGAGCGTCGCGACCTTCACCAGCCCCGTGTGGAGCTGAGGGACCCCTCGGTTCGTCCACCAGATCGCATGCAGGTATGACCGATAATACGACTGCGGCAGCCGGCTGGCGGCAAGCCGAGCAGCAGGCGGCGCGCCCCGACAATCCGTCACTGGAAAGCCCGGACCACGTGTCGCCGGCGCCGTCTTGCCGAAACGGCGTTCACGGCAGCACCTCCGCTGTCCCGGCCCGCTCAAGACGGACAGGATGCACCAACCGTCCGCGCGCCGCGATCACTCCGCCCAGACGTTTGCATTCTCGGCAAAATCCGGACGCTGAGGCTTGACCACGCAGAAGCGGTGACCGCTCGGCGCCTGCATCACCACCCAGCCCTTGAGCGCCGCAACCCGTGTTGCGCCGAGCCGCTCCAGCCGCCCGACCTCGGCCTCGATGTCGTCCGTCTCGATGTCGAAATGAACGCGCGGGGCGTGATCCACGGCCTGGACCAGAACCCGGACCTCTGCCTCCGGGCCCTTGAGATCGCGATATTTCGGATCGATCGGCTCTGACTCGCGCTCCCGTCCAAGCGCGGCTGCCCAGAACGCTTCATGCGCCGCAGCATCCTCGCCCTGACAGTCGATCACCACCACGCCCAACCGGCTCCTGTGCATCGCCTCGTCTCCAAATACAAATTGAACAAAACGCGAACACTGGAACACGCCGCACAGTTGAACGCAAGCCCTGCGCACAGCAAAAAGCCGCCCCGAGGGGCGGCTTTTCGACCATTCGGCGATGGAACCCGAGCGCGTCAGACGCGGCGTTCGACCATCATCTTCTTGATCTCGGCGATGGCCTTGGCCGGGTTCAGGCCCTTCGGGCAGGCCTGCGAGCAGTTCATGATCGTGTGGCAGCGGTACAGGCGGAAGGGGTCTTCCAGATCGTCCAGACGCTCGCCGGTCGCTTCGTCGCGGCTGTCGATCAGCCAGCGGTAGGCCTGCAGCAGCACGGCCGGACCGAGGTAACGGTCGCCGTTCCACCAGTAGCTCGGGCAGGAGGTCGAACAGCAGGCGCAGAGAATGCACTCATAGAGCCCGTCGAGCTTGGCGCGGTCCTCGTGGGACTGGCGCCACTCCTTCTCCGGAGCCGGCGTCGTCGTCTTCAGCCAGGGCTCGATGGAGCGGTGCTGGGCGTAGAAGCGCGTCAGGTCCGGCACCAGGTCCTTGACCACCGGCATGTGCGGCAGCGGATAGATCTTCACCGGACCGGCGCCGATCTCTTCCATGCCCTTGGTGCAGGCCAGCGTGTTGGTGCCGTCGATGTTCATCGCGCAGGATCCGCAGATGCCCTCGCGGCAGGAGCGGCGGAAGGTCAGCGTCGGGTCGATCTTGTCCTTGATGTAGATCAGACCGTCGAGGACCATCGGGCCGCAGTCGTCCTTGTCGATGAAATAGGTATCGACGCGCGGGTTGCGCCCGTCGTCCGGGTTCCAGCGGTAGATCCGGAACTCGTGCAGGTGGTTGGCGCCGGTCGGCTTGTCCCAGACCTTGCCCTCCGTCACCTGGGAGTTCTTGGGAAGCGTCAGCTGTACCATCTCGTTTCGCTCCGCGTTTGGCCCGCCGTCGTCGGCGGCCTCGTCATCTTGATCTTCAGGCGGACCGCCTGAAGATCGTGTTGTCCTTGGTCGCCCCGGCCGCGCGGTAGCCGCGCGCCTGAAGCCGTGAAATGCAATCGTCCTGCCAGTGCTCCCGGCAGTTCGTCTCCAGCAGGATGGCGCCCGGAAGGTCGCTGTCGTCCAGTCCCTGCAGATAGGGCAGCAGGGCCCGGTCCTCAAAGCCCTCCACGTCGATCTTCAACACGTCGACACGGTCGATGCGGTGGTCAGCCAGAATATCCGCAAGCGGGCGGACCTGCACGGGACGGGACCGCCAGTCGCCGGCCCATTCCCCGGTCGTCAGGTCGCTGACCAGCGTCGCGAAACCGCAGTTCGACGGTTCGCTCCACAACTCGAGCACCTCGTCGCGGGCACCGACCGCGACATTTTCCACCTCGACATCGCCCAGCCGGTTGGCGGCCAGGTTGAAGGCGAGCTTGGCGGCCGTATCGCTGTCCGCCTCGATCGCCAGCACCCTGGCGCCGCGACGGGCGGCATCGAGGCTGTAGCTGCCGACATTGGCGCCGATGTCGACGAAAACGACACCGGGGCCGAGAAGCTGCGACAACAGTCCATGTTCCGCGCGTTCCGGCAGGCGGCCACGCGCCATGATCTTGCGATCGTCGTAATTGGCCTCCGGGTAAAGGCGAAAGCGCAGACCATCGGCCTCCCGGTCGAACGGTCCGCGATAGTGACGGGCGACAAAGGCCCGCAGGCGCTTGCGCCAGCGCGGCGACAGTTCGTGCCGGTCGGCCAGCGCCCAGGCGAAACGCGCCCGCCCCCCGGCACGATAGGTGCCGAAGGGAGAGTTCACATCCGTATACCTTGCCGCAATCGACATGGGGTTTCGCCTTTCGCTGCCCGGCGGGCGCGTGCTCAGTAGACGCGTGCCTTGGGCGCGATCTTCTTGGGATCGATGCCGCCCTCGGCCAGGGTCGTCAGCGGCTCGGTCACGACGGCGCGATAGTCGAGCCTGACCTTGCCGTCCTCGGCGACCCAGGCAAGCGTATGCTTGCGCCAGTCGTCGTCGTTGCGACCGCCGAGGGGACCGTCCTTGTAGTCCTCGCGGGCATGCGCGCCACGGCTTTCCTTGCGCGCCTCGGCGCCATAGACCGTGGTGATCGCATTGGCCATCAGGTTCTCCAGCTCCAGCGTTTCCACCAGATCGGAGTTCCAGATCATCGAGCGGTCGGTGACCTTGAGGTCGGACAATTCGCCCCAGATCGCGGAAATGCGCTGGCAGCCCTGCTCCAGGCTTTCCTGGGTGCGGAACACGGCGGCGTCTTCCTGCATGGCGCGCTGCATCTTCTCGCGCAGCTGAGCCGTCGGCGTCTTGCCGTCGGCATGGCGCAGCTTGTCGAAGCGGGCCATGATCTTGTCGCAGGAGGCCTCGTTCGGCGTCGGAACGGCGGTCTTCGGATCGACGATTTCCGCCGCGCGAATGGCCGCGGCCCGGCCGAAGACGACCAGATCGATCAGCGAGTTGGAGCCGAGACGGTTGGCGCCGTGCACCGAGGCGCAGCCCGCTTCGCCAACCGCCATCAGGCCCGGCTGGATCGCGTTCGGATCGTCCTTGGTCGGATTGAGCACCTCGCCCCAGTAGTTCGTCGGGATGCCGCCCATGTTGTAGTGGACGGTCGGAAGCACCGGGATCGGCTCCTTGGTCACATCGACGCCGGCGAAGATCTTCGCCGATTCCGAAATGCCCGGCAGACGCTCGGCCAGGATGTCCGGGTCCAGATGGTCGAGATGCAGGAAGATGTGATCCTTGTTCTTGCCGACGCCACGGCCTTCACGGATCTCCATGGTCATGCAGCGCGACACCACGTCACGCGAGGCAAGGTCCTTGGCCGATGGCGCATAACGCTCCATGAAGCGCTCGCCTTCGGAATTGACCAGATAGCCACCTTCGCCGCGCACACCCTCGGTGATGAGGCAGCCGGCACCATAAATGCCGGTCGGGTGAAACTGAACAAACTCCATATCCTGAGGCGGCAGGCCGGCGCGGATAACCATGGCCGAGCCGTCGCCGGTGCAGGTGTGCGCCGAGGTTGCCGAGAAATAGGCGCGCCCGTAACCGCCGGTTGCCA
>MDTG01024465.1_pt1 | contig 11427 bp, 15 predicted proteins | sample 811421 | NCBI WGS metagenome assembly MDTG01 (sample SAMN05326645, study PRJNA326480) | marine metagenome | isolation source: seawater | place: Pacific Ocean: South East | collected 2011
AAAAAAAAGCCCAGCTAAACTGGGCTATCTCCTATTTAGCTACATTTATAAAGCGCCTGCAATTTGGTTAAATCGGCGCCTCGAACAAATTAATACTAAATCGTCGTAAACTTGTCAAATTCATATGTAATGAAACTAGCAATATTTAAGGTTTTTATATATTAACTTAGTACAATGAATTTTCCAAAGCCCAATAAAATTAATGCTGAAAAATATGTTGCAGGATTGAGTTTATTTAATAGAAAAACAGCACAAGTTAAATTATCAGCTAATGAGTCTGCACTTGGACCCAGTCCACAAGCGATAAAAGAGTTTAATAAAGTATCAAAAAGTTTAAAAAAATATCCAGACTCAAACGGCACTTTTTTAAGAAACGCTTTAGCTAAAAAGTTCAAATTAGATAAGAATAAAATGATCCTTGGATCAGGCTCTGATCAAATATTTGAATTAATTTGTAAAGCATTTTTAAAAACTAATGATGAAGTAATAGTTCCAGAATTTAGTTTTATAATTTATAGGATTTACAGTAAAATTTATGGTGCAAAGATTAAATATGCTAAAGAAAAAAATTTCACTATTTCAATTAAAAATATAATAGCAAAAGTTACTAAAAAAACTAAAATTGTTTTTTTAGCAAATCCAAATAATCCGACTGGAACAATTATTAATAAAACTGAGCTTTTAACGCTAAGAAGAAAATTAAGAAATGATATTTTACTTGTAGTTGATGACGCTTATTTTGAATATGTTAAAAGTAAAGACTATTCATCAGGTATTGAATTGTTTTCAAAATATAAAAACGTCATAATCACAAGAACGTTTTCAAAAATTTATGGTCTCGCTGGTCTTAGGATAGGCTGGGGGTATGGTCCAAAAAACTTAATTAATGTTATGAATCAAATTAAAGCACCTTTTAATATAAATAGACCTGCAATATTTGCAGCAGCTGCTGCAATTAAGGATAAAAATTGGTTAAATAAAGAAATTAAGCATGTAAACAAATGGAATAAAATACTTTATAAAGTTTTTAAAGAAAAACGAATTGATACAAACATTAGCCATGCAAACTTCTTGCTTGTTAATTTTAAAAAAATTAAAAAGAATTCCAGAAAAGTATTTGTTAAACTGGCTAAAGCTGGAATTTTAGTTAGAAAAATGGATGCATATAATATAAAAAATTCTTTAAGAATTACTATTGGTAATAGTAAAGAAAATAAAAAGTTTTTAAAAATATTTGGAAAAATTTTATAATGTTTGAAAAAATAAGTATAATTGGATGTGGATTGATTGGATCTTCAATTTTGAGAAATATCAACAAAGGTCAGATTAGTAAAGAAGTTACAGTTTACGATAAATCTAAGAGTGTCACTGATTTTCTTAAAAAAGATAAACTTTGCGATAATATCTCTAAAGATATTCAAACTGCTGTGAAAAATGCAGACTTAATTATTTTATGTGTACCCCTAAGTTCTTACAAAGAGGTATTGCTAGAAGGTAAAGATTTTTTTAAAGAAAATGCAATTATAACAGATACAGGATCAGTTAAGAGAGAAATTGATATAATATTTCAAAATCTTAATTTAAAGAATATTTTTTGGTTAGCATCTCATCCTATTGCAGGAACCGAAGAAAGCGGTCCACTGGCTGGCTTTAAAGATTTATTCAAAGATAAATGGACAATTATTTGTGAAAATGAAAATGTAAAAAAAGATAAGGTTGAAAAATTAAAAAAATTTTGGGAGTTTTTAGGAAGCAAGATCAAGATGATGAGTTTTGAAGATCATGATCATATACTAGCACTAACAAGCCATTTACCCCATGCTATTGCCTACAATATTGTCTTGACCGCAATTAGTGCAGACAACAAGTTTAGAGAAAGTGTGATAAAGTACAGCGCAGGGGGTCTAAGAGATTTTACCCGGATAGCTGCATCTGATCCTATAATGTGGCGCGATGTCTTTATTGATAATAGTGCTAATGTATTAAAAGTTTTAGATGAGTTTTCAAAAAATTTAGAAGATTTTCGTAAAGCGGTATCAGAAAAGAATGGTGATAAACTTCTTAAAATATTCTCATCTACCAAAAATGTTAGAAAAGAAATTGTGAAAGCTGGACAAGAAATCGATTTACCAGATTTTGGAAGAAAAAAACCTAATTAAATTCATCAATAGCTTTGTAAATATTTTCTTCAAGAATGTTAACAAATTCATTTTTTTCTTTACCTGGATCTATGGGATCAAGAAATTTTATATGAATATCATGTGAGTATTTTAAAAAACTATTTTTTGGCCACACACTTCCAGTATTAAGCGCCACAGGAACGCAAGGCAAATTTAGCACCTCATAAATTCTACCAACACCTTTCTTAAATGGCACTTTTTCTCCCAATTTCAATCTTGTTCCTTGAGGAAAAATTAGCAATGGTCTTTTACTGTTATCCAATTGTTTTTTTATTTTTTCAAAAAAATTTAAATTTTCCTTTGTTGTTGTATCTCTAATAATATCAATTGAGTCAATTTTTCTTAAGTACCAACCAAACACAGGTATTCGCAAAAGCTCTCTTTTTAAGATAAACACAGGGTATTGTAGAGGCGCCTGTAAAATAAATGTTTCAAGTAACGATTGATGTGCACTAGCGACAAAAAATTTTTTATTCTTTTTAAGGTTTTCGATACCTGAAAAAGTAACTTTGCAACCCAAAACAAACCTAAGTAAAAAAATTATGATATGAGCTAATATTTTTCCACAAACCAAGGTAGTTTTTTTCGGCAGAATTAGCGTTGGAATAGACATCACAAACACTAAAACCAAAGCAGTGTAAAAAAGTATACTAAATACTAATGATTTTAAAAATCGCATTAATGATTGATTAAACTTTGTAAATTTTGTCTTTTTCTTATAATTTTTGTTTTTCCTTTACTAACAAGCAACTCAGCTATAAGAGGTTTTGTGTTATAATTTGATGACAAAGAAGCGCCATATGCACCAACATCCATTATAGCGATATAATCTAACTGATCAATTTTTTGATATCTTTTATATTTAATAAATTTACAGGTAGTTTCACATATAGGTCCTACAAATTCGAGAACACCTTTGGTTTTTTTGTTATTTTTAATTAAAGGTAAAATATTATGTGTAGCATCATATAGAGCTGGTCTCATAAAATCATTCATACCGGCATTTAATATTGCAAATGTTTTGTTTGATCCTTTTTTTAAATACTGTATTTTTGCAACAAGAATAGCTGCATTACCAACTATCGCTCTTCCAGGCTCAAAAATAATTTTACAGTTGTATTTATTTTTAAATTTTTCAACTAATTTAGAATAATCATTTAATTTTATTCCTTTATCAGTTTTTTTGTAAGCAATTCCAAATCCTCCACCTAAATCAATAAATTTAAATTTAATTTTTGTTTTAGAAATAATTTCAGCTAAAACTTTTAAGGTTTTTTTAAAAGGATTTTCATTCAAAATTTGACTACCAATATGAACACTTAATGCATCCAATTTTAAATTTTTTAATTTTGCCAATTTCATGCAAAAAGAAATTAAATTTTTTTTAGAAAGTCCAAATTTATCCTCTGCTTTACCTGTAGATATTTTTTGATGAGTAGGGGCATTAATATCGGGATTTAATCTAATTCCAATTGAAGTTTTTATCTTCATCTGACCAGAAATTTTGTTTATCAGAGCAGCCTCATTTTCAGACTCTACATTAATTAATAGAATTCTTTTTTTTATAGCCAATCTAAGCTCTTCTTCGGTTTTACCCACGCCTGAGAAAACAATTTTGTTAGGATTAATACCCGATTTTAACGCTTTTAATAACTCTCCACCAGATACTACATCAGCACCAGAGCCCATTTTTTTTAAAATTTTTAAAATTTGCAGGTTGGAATTCGCTTTAACAGAGAAACATATTAGAGGGTTAACTTTTTTAAATTTATCATAAAATTTTTTATAATTTTCAACGATACAGTTGTTTGAGTATAAATAAAAAGGTGTAACAAAACGTGATGCAATTTTATTTACTGCTATGTTTTCTACATATAGGTTATTATTTCTATATTTTATGTAGGACATTTTGATTAACCTTTTACTATTAAATTAATTTTTGATCCTTGATATTTTGGCTCTGATTTTTTTCCACATGAACTTAAAACTATCATCAAAACAATAAAAGTAAAAATGTATCTCATTTTATCTCCTTTTTATATTTTCTTAACATGGATTTAATATTTTTCTCAGAGGTTCCACCATAAGAGGTTTTTGAATTCATTGAATTTTTTACATCAAAAATTTTTAAAACATTGTTATTTATATCTTTATAAAATTTTTTTAAATCTTTTAATTTTAACTGGTCTAAGGTTAAATTATTTTTTTCCGCATAATTTACTATTTTAGATGAAATTTTATAAGCCTCTCTAAAGGATAACTTTTTTTCTTTAACCAAGTAATCTGCAAAATCTGTAGATGTTGTAAAACCTGTATTAGCCATTTTTAACATTCTAACTTTGTTTGGTTTAATACTTTTTATTAATTCATTGCTCATTGTTAAAGTATCTTTAAGTGTATCATATCCATCAAATACTATTGCCTTGTCATCTTGTAAATCTTTAAAATATGATATTGGGAGACCTTTCATTATTGTTAAAATTGAATTAAGTTTTCCATAATTTATTCCAGTTCTACCTCTTATAAGTTCTGCAGGATCAGGATTCTTTTTTTGCGGCATAATTGATGAACCAGTTAACATTTTATCATCAAATTGAATTAGCTGATATGCATCCGAGTTTAAAATTATAAAGTCTTCAGCTAATCTTGACAGATGCATTGCACATACAGCTGAAGCATAAAGAAAATCAATTGCAAAATCTCTGTCTGAAACTGTATCTATAGAATTATTCGTAGGTTTTAAAAAACCTAATTTTTTTGCAGTAAAATTTCTATCAATCTTATAAGATGTTCCTGACAAAGCAGCAACTCCAAGCGGAGACTCATTTAATGATTTTAAATTATTCTCAAATCTAATTTTATCTCTTTTCAACATCTCGTAATATGCTAATAGGTAATGCGCGAAAGAAACTGGTTGTGCATTTTTTAAATGAGTAAAGCCTGGCATAACAGTGCTAATATTTTTTTCAGCTTTGTTTACAATGTTTTTCATTAACTGACTAATCTCTCTCACAATTAAATAAGTTGACTCTTTTACCCAAAGTTTAAAATCAGTTACAACTTGGTCATTTCTTGATCTAGCAGTGTGCATATATCCGGCTGAGTTACCAATAATTTCATATAATTTTTTTTCAATATTTAGGTGAATATCTTCAAATTTTTCTTTAAAAATAAAATTTCCTTTATCAATTTTTTTTTTAATTTGGTCTAAGCCCTTAATAATTTTTTTTCCGTCTTTTGAAGGTATAATTTTGTTTTTTATAAGCATTTGTGTGTGGATTTTTGAAGCAAAAATATCCTGACTGTAAAGTCTTTTGTCTACATTTATTGACGACCCTATCCTTTGAAAAGATTTAGATGTAGCTTTCTTGAATCTATTTGACCAAACAGTCTTATTTTTATTTACCATAATATATGTTATTCAATTTAAATTAATATGAAAATTAGTAAATCTTTTAAAACCTATATTCACATAATTATCTTATTATTAATAAGTAAAAACGTTTACGCCGACAACAATTTTTCAAAAAACGTTGTAATTTATGAAAAACCTAAACCAATAAAAGAACTTAAATTTAAAGATTTAAATCTTCAAGAAATTGATCTATCCAACAAAAAAGGCAACATCATGATATTAAATTTCTGGGCTACTTGGTGCGCACCTTGTAGACGAGAAATGCCATCTTTAGAAAAATTAACACACAAATATCCAGAAATTAAAGTGTTTGCAATAAATATGGAAAAACCTAATAAGCTAAAGGCACAAGATTTTTTTAAATTCATAGGAGTGTTAAGTTTAGATATTTATTTTGATCCAGAATTAAAATTAGTAAAACAATTTAAGATGAGAGGCCTACCAACAAGTATACTAATTGATAAAGATGGCAATGAGTTTGGAAGGATTGTTGGGGAGATAGATTTCGTAGACAAAAATTTTTTAGAGCTTTTAAAAAAATATATTTAATTTTTAAAAAAATAAGCCATTAAAACTAATACAATTATAGCGATAAATTGCAATAGCACTCTGAGCTGCATTAATTTATTAGAATATTTTTTACTAGTTTTTCCACCTTTAAATAAAGTATAAATACCCATAACTAAAACTATGGCTACAGCTCCAAGTAAGGTAAAACCTATAAAGTTAAAAAAAAATTCACTCATGAACAATTTATCTATATGACCTATTCGTTAAATACAAATATTTTAGAACCTATTAACAAAGAAAAACCCCAATATGCAGTAATCCTTTGTCACGGGTATGGCGGTGATGGAAAGGATATCTCAATTCTTGCAAATTATTGGAGGGCTCATTTACCTAATACAATATTTTTATGTCCTGATGCTCCCGAACGCTGCGTTGCTAGTCCATCGGGGTTTCAGTGGTTTGATTTAATGGATCAATCTACAGAACAAATTTTATCTAAATCTCTAATAGCAGAAAATAAATTGAATATTTTTATCGACGAAGTAATGAATAAATATGATTTAGACTCAGATAAAATAATTTTAAGCGGATTTAGTCAAGGATGTATGTTGACATTACAAACAGGTATTAAACGAAAAGATCAAATTAATTCAGTCATAGGTTATTCGGGAAAAATAATAAATACAAATCATTTGTCAAAAAATATAAATTCAAGACCTAATATAATTCTAATGCATGGAGATAAAGACCAAGTTGTTACTATTGATGCTTTTTTAGAAGCAAAAGATTTTTTTAAAAGTAATAATTATCAAATAGATACAAAAATATTTGAAAATTGCGAGCATCGAATACCTACTGAAGGGTCTAGTTTGGGTCTACAATTTATTAAAAAACATTTTAAACAATAAGTTTTTTTACCTGCAACATAATAATAACTTGATAAATTTTTTTGTATCAGTTAGCTTTAGCTATGATTATATCTTCTGTCGATAAAGTTCCTTTGGAAAAATGCCCAGCACTAGTCTTAAATGCTGACTTTAGACCATTAAGTTATTATCCTTTATCTATTTGGTGCTGGCAAGACGCGGTAAAATCTGTTTTTTTAGATCGAGTAAGTATAGTTTCAAATTATAAAAGGAAAATTAGAAGTCCATCATTCGAGATGAATTTACCAAGTGTGATAGCTTTAAAAAATTTTATTCAGCCATCTAAAAATCCTAACTTTACAAGATTTAATGTATTTCTAAGGGATAAGTTTACATGCCAATACTGTGGAGATAAAAAAGATTTAACTTTTGATCATCTTTTACCAAAATCGAAGGGAGGACTTACAGATTGGAACAATGTTGTAACAGCATGTTCAAGCTGTAATGTTAAAAAAGGTGGAAAATTATATAAAGATTGTGACTTAAGGCTAAACAACAGACCTTATGCGCCAACGGTTGAAGACTTACATAGAAACGGCAGACATTTCCCTCCTAATTTCTTACATGAAAGTTGGATGGATTATTTATATTGGGATATTGAGTTAGAACCTTAATTAAATTTTTTCAGAAATAGTGATTGCTATTCTTGACGATGTTTTAATTACCTTATCAAGGACACTAAACAAGCCTTTTTTTGTTGCACCGTGCTCGTATGCAATTTCTTTATGATCTAATTCATCTTGTCGAAACTTTTTAATTTTCTCTTTTAATTCTTTTTCGTCATCTTTTAATTTAAACGTTTGATCTTTATAGTGTCCGTCTATGACTTCCTCCACAGATGCTGTGCAAAGCATTGCAGCTTTTTCTCCAAGCATCGCAGTTCCAAAACCTAAAGTTACACCCATTAGATCCCATAATGGTAACAACTTTGTTGGTTTTATATTCCTTTTTTTTATTTCATTATCAAAATATTCATAGTGTTCTTTTTCATGTTCTTTCATTTCTTCAATTTTTTTTTTTAAATATTCGTTTTGTTTGAAAGTTTTTAAAGCCAATAATTGACCTTCATAAATTTTAATAGCGCCCCTTTCCCCGGCATGGTCAACTCTAATGATTTCCTCTAGGATTTTTTTATCAGTTTTTGACATAATTTTTTAAAGTTTTAAGCATAATAACACTTAGAAAAAATGATATAATAGTATTTAATGTAGCAAGTGAAAGACCAAAGAGGCTAAAAGTGACATCTTTACAACTAATTGGGCCTTTTTTCTCTAATTGTTTTAATAAGTCTTCTTTTGATTGAGCATTAATACCTTTATCAATATTACAGACAAATGACTCTTCAAATAAACCTTTTTCTATACCAACGTGATAGATGGATACTAAAGTTCCAATAATGAAAAAAAATAGTATTGATATTAAAATTTGTTTTTCAAATTTATTAAAATATAAAAAACACAAGATTAACAATATAGCACCCATATAAGGATATCTCTCTATTAAGCATAAATTACACGGTTTATGTCCAAGAATATATTCAACAAAATATGCTATAATTAATGCTATTATACTAAAATAAAGTATGCTTTTAAGAATTAATCTATTTTTATTTAGGAACATTATATAAAGACAAAATAAACGATTACTGCAAGTATCACAATTATAATCCCACTAATTGAAAACCATAATGAACCTTTTTTTTCAATAAATTCACCAAATTTTTTTCCAAAAATATTTGTTAAGTAAGCTACTAAAAAAAATCTTAATCCACGCGTTAAAAGACAAATTAAAAAGAAAACAGGTAAATTGAAATTTATAACACCGCTGGTTATTGTAAAAACTTTAAATGGTAGTGGTGTAAAACCCGCAAGAAACATTATACCTAGCCAAGCATAAAAACCACTTTTTGTAGACATTTTATTTTGAATTTCGAAAACCTTTTCTTCGTAGCCATAAAATTCAATAATAACCATTGCAACATCTAAGAAAAAAACACCAAGCATATATCCAAAAAGTCCACCCAAAACTGAACCCGTGGTAGCTATTAAAAAAATCTTAAAATAATCCTCTCTTTTAGCCACAACCATAGGAACAATCATCAAATCTGGTGGCACAGGGAAAAAAAAGCTTTCAATAAAAGCAATAAATCCCAGGAATGGCTTAGAAAATTTATGTCTAGCCAGGTTTACACATCTATCGTATAACTTTTTAAGTATCATGAATTTAAAATGCACAATCCTACGGTATCTGGCAAGTTTAATATTATCCACGATAGCTATTTATACAATTGTCATTATTGCTGGAGTTTTTGGAGCCGATTATGGCTTTTCAAACGGGGATACTTTTATAATTTGGATTTTAATGGCAATTTTAATTAATCAATCTGTAACTTGGAAAAACTAATTATGTCACAACCAATAGATATAAAAACTGGAAAAAAAACTATTCCTCCTTCAACATCTTCGAAGTTTGACAAATCATTAGTATTAGAAAATTTAGAGACAAATATACTTTCTCATTGGGACACTTGGGGAAAATTTCAACAAACGTGGACCAATAGAGCTTATAGGGTTTTTTCAGATTTAGATAAATATGTTGTTTTGATTTATTTAATTAGAAATTATTGGCAAAGTTTGTCAGATAAGTTTCAATATTTATCAATGGATGAGTTTTATGACACAGAGAAAGTTCACATAGAAAAAATAAATTTAATTCAAATATCTAATGAACTCAATATTCCAAAAGAAACAATTAGAAGAAAGGTTAATGAACTTCAAGATGAAAATATTTTGAAAAGAGAGGGTAAAACTATAATTTTTGATAAAAAAGGAATTGATACGCAAAAACCAGAGGAAACTATTGATTTACTTTCTACATTTATACAAAAAAAATCAGCTATGCTCCAAGGAAATGAGTGGTTCGGAGATGCTTTAGAAAAAGTTGAAATTAAAGAATTTATTAAAAAATATTTTACTATAATTTGGTTAAGATTTTTTAAAATGCAAATACCTTTTTTGATAAGACACAGAAATTGTTTTGAAGATCTTGAAACATGGATTGTTTGGGGGAATATTGCTTTAAGTCATCAATATCATTTGGCAAAAAATGCAGAGAAAAACTTAATAACTGAGCCTATTAATTTTGATAATTATTATAAGACTGTAGCAGAAGTTAAAATAGATCGTGGTATTAATGCATCTTCGATATCAGATATTTCAACAATACCAAGAGCTACTGTAATGAGAAAATTAAAATGGCTGGTGAAGCAAGATTGTATCAAAAAAAATAACAAATTAGAATACCAAATGAAAAACAAAGGTAAACTAAACAAAAAGATTTCTGAGAATTTTTTATTAAATCAAAATTATGTTGCAGAATTTTTAACAGATTTTTTTGATTATATAAAAAATTCAAACTTTAAAATTTAACGATAGGATTTAAATTATGGAAATAGCCAAGGGGATCGCTCCAATTGTACTTGCAATAATAATGTTCGGATTGGGTCTTGGTTTAACCGTTACAGATTTTAAAAGAGTGATTACAACCCCAAGGGATTTTATAGTAGGTTTTTTTGGGCAAGTTATACTGCTTCCAATAATTGCTTTCTTTTTGATCCAAATCATTTCAATGCCTCTAGAAATAGCTTTAGGCGTTATGATAATCGCCGCTGCCCCAGGAGGGGTTACATCAAATATATTAACTAAATTTGCAGATGGAGATGTAGCATTATCTGTTACATTAACGGCAGTAGTAAGTTTGATCTCCATAGTTACGGTTCCTTTAATTGTTTTTAATTCTGCAGATTTCCTTGGTGTTTATATTCAAGGGGAAGTTTCAATGATAAATATTGCTGCTAAAATGTTTTTTGTGGTAACGATCCCAGTTATTTTTGGAATGATTGTAAGAAATTTAATGACAAACTTCATTATTAGCAAAACTCTAATAATTCAAAGATTATCAATAATATTATTTCTAATTGTATTTATTTCTATTTGGATAGAAGAGTGGGATAAAATAGTTAGCTTCATAACAAGAGCAGGCTTAGTGGCTTTTATTCTTAACATAACAATGATTTTTATAGGTTACTACATGGCAAAATATTTAGCTTCAGGCCTACCTCAAAGGAAATGTATTTCACTTGAATGTGGTTTACAAAACGGAACTTTGGCTGTCTTTGTAGCTACGCAATTATTTGATGATATGGTATTTATGGTACCGACAGCAGCATATGCACTAATAATGTTTGTCACATCAATTATTTTTGTTCTCATAGTTAGAAAAATCAATTAGATTAAACAAAAAAAGGGCGAATGGTGGAACTGGTAGACGCGCCGGACTCAAAATCCGGTGGTAGCAATACCTTGAGAGTTCGAGTCTCTCTTCGCCCACCAAATTA